>ERZ1034980.2202-NODE-2202-length-10684-cov-16.804403_pt1 | contig 10684 bp, 9 predicted proteins | sample MGYA00520622_ERZ1034980 | MGnify/ENA primary metagenome ERZ1034980 (study PRJEB33766, sample SAMN09781791) | gut metagenome | biome: gut microbiome | host: Homo sapiens | place: Madagascar | study: EMG produced TPA metagenomics assembly of the PRJNA485056 data... | reverse complement strand
AGGTGGGCGCAGACCGCCTGCCCGGCATCGTGAGCGTGGTCGTGCCCTCCATGGACTCCGAGACCCTCATCCTCGCCCTCGACCAGCAGGGCTTCGAGGTCTCGGCAGGGTCCGCCTGCTCCTCGGGGTCGCTCGACCCCAGCCACGTGCTCTCGGCCATGGGCATCCCCAGAAACGACGCCTTGGGCTCGCTTCGCGTCTCCTTTGACGAGAGGTGCCCCAGGGAGGACCTCGACGCCTTTGCGGGCGCGCTCCTGGCAATCGTGGCAGCGGGCCGCGCAAGGTAGCGACGCATCAACCAACACAGGAACATCGGTGCCCCACGGGGCATAGGGAAGGCAGGAACAACCATGAGCGAATCCACCGCGCTCCTCAGGCTCCAGGAGATAGACCTCGCGCTGCTGAAGGACGCCTCCACGCTTGCGGGCATGCCCCAGCAGGCAAAGCTCAAGAACATCGCCGCGGCTCGCAAGAAGGTCGAGAGCCAGCTCACCAAGATCTTGGGCCAGCGCAAGGACGCCCAGATTGAGCTCGACGACCTGAAGGACGCCCTCCAGCACTACAAGGACGTGACCGCTGAGGTCCAGGCGGAGGCCGTCGAGGGCACCAAGACCCACCGCGAGGTCCGCGACATCGAGCTCTCCCTCACGCACCTTGCCAAGCAGATCGAGAAGACCGAGTTCGAGCTCCCGGTACGCCAGGAGGCCCTCGACAAGCTCGTCCTTGCCGAGAAGAACGCCAACCTGATGCTGGAGCGCCTGGACGCGGAGCGCGAGGCCACGCAGGCCTCCTACGACGAGGAGTCCGCGGAACTCAAGGCCCGCATCCGCTCCCTCTCCGCCGAGCGCGACCGCGAGAGCGCCCAGGTGGGCGCGGCCATGATGGAGCGCTACGAGGCCGCCCGCAAGCGCTTCCGCGGCCTTGCGGTGGAGACCCTGGTGGGCAACGTCCCCACGGTCTGCCGCGTCAAGCTGCAGCCCAGCCAGTTCCACGACCTCTCCCACGGCCCCGAGGTCACCGAGTGCCCCTACTGCCACCGCATCCTCATCGCGACCGAGCAGGGGGAGTAGCCTTGCCGTCCGAGTCCAGGCACGTCCTTCTCGCCGTCTGCGGCGGCATTGCCGCCTACAAGGCGTGCGAGGTGCTGCGCGGCCTGCAGAAGGCCGGCTGCGAGGTGCGCGTCACCATGACGGCCGACGCTGAGCGCTTCGTGGGGCCCGCCACCTTCGAGGGCCTCACCCGGCGCGCCGTGGCGGACGACCTCTACGGCTACCCCGAGACCGCCATCCCGCACGTGGACCTCGCGGAGTGGGCCGACCTCGTGGTGGTGGTGCCCGCCACGGCCAACGTCATGGCCAAGATGGCCGCGGGCCTTGCCGACGACTGCCTTAGCACCACGCTACTGGCCGCCGCCTGCCCCGTGCTGGTGGCCCCCGGCATGAACGTCCACATGTGGCAGAACGCCGCAACCCAGGCAAACCTGAGGACGCTCAGGGCCCGCGGCGTCGGCTTCGTGCTTCCGGTGGAGGGGCGCCTCGCATGCGGAGACGTGGGTGCGGGCAAGCTCGCCGACGTTGAGGACATCGTCTCCGTGGCCCTGGCCGCCCTCGACGCCCCGCATGTGGAGAAGGACCTCCAGCTCACCAGGATCCTCGTCACCGCGGGCCCCACGCACGAGGCCATTGACCCCGTGCGCTACATCGCCAACGCCTCGACCGGCAAGATGGGCTACGCCATCGCCGCCGCCGCGGCCCGTCGTGGGGCCCAGGTGACGCTCGTCTCCGGCCCCACGGCGCTCGAAGTGCCCGAGGGGGTCGTCCGAATGGACGTCACGAGCGCCCAGGAGATGTACGAGGCCGCCATGGCTGCGTTTCCCGGGTGCGACGCGGCCATCTGCACGGCCGCCGTCGCCGACTACACGCCCGTCGCTCCCGCGGACCACAAGCTCAAGAAGGCCCACGAGCACCTGGACTCCATCGAGCTCGTCGAGACCAGGGACATCCTGGCCGCGCTCTGCTCCCAGAAGGGCGATCGCGTCGTCGTCGGGTTTGCCGCCGAGACCAACGACCTTCTGTCCAACGCGCAGGCCAAGCTCGCGCGCAAGGGGGCGGACCTCATCGTCGCAAACGACGTCTCCCGCAGGGACTCCACATTCGGCGCCGACACGAGCCGCATCGCGCTCGTCTCACCCGCGGGCGTCACGCAGCGCGAGACCAGGCCGCTTTCCGAGGTGGCAGACGACGTCCTGGACGCCACGCGCGACCTTCTGAGGGGGCGTGCCTAGGTGATCGAGAAGACCCTCTTCCTCGGCTGTCACCTCTCCACGAGCGGCGGCTACCTCGCCATGGGCAGGACCGCCCTGGAAATCGGCGCCAACACCTTTGCATTCTTCACCAGGAACCCCCGAGGCGGCAATGCCAAGCCCCTGGACGCCGCCGACGTCTCCGCCCTGCGCGAGCTCATGGACAAGAGCGGCTTTGGGCCACTGGTGGCCCATGCGCCCTACACCATGAACCTGTGCTCTGCCAAGGCCGAGACCGTTGAATTCGCCCGGCGCGCCATGGCCGAGGACCTCGAGCGCATGGAGTCCCTTCCGGGCAACTACTACAACTTCCACCCCGGCAGTCACGTCAAGCAGGGCGCCGACAAGGGCATCGAACTCATCTGCGAGGGCCTGAACCAGGTCCTGGTTGCCGGCCAGAGCACCCGCGTGCTGCTGGAGACCATGGCCGGCAAGGGGACCGAGGTCGGGCGCACCTTCGAGGAGCTGGCGCGCATCATCGACGGCGTGGGACATAACGAGCTCCTGGGCGTGTGCCTCGACACCTGCCACGTCTCCGACGGCGGCTACGACATAGCGTCCGACCTGGCCGGCGTTCTCGACGAGTTCGACCGCGTCATCGGTCTCGAGCGCCTGTGCGCCCTGCACCTCAACGACTCCAAGAACCCCGTGGGCTCGCACAAGGACCGCCACGAGCGCATCGGCGAGGGCGCCCTGGGCACCCGGACCTTCTTGGCCATTGTGGGCGAGCCGAGGCTGTCCGGGCTTCCCATGATCCTCGAGACGCCCAACGACCTGCAGGGATACGCTGGCGAGATCGCGCTGCTGCGCGGGCTTGCAGCCGAGGGAGATGGCAGATAGTGGGAATCCTCATAGGCCTGGAGCACGTCGGGCACGAGTGGCCCGGCAAGCACGTGCTCAGCGACCAGACGCTCGGCATCAACGAGGGCGAGCGCATCGGCATCGTGGGCAAGAACGGCGACGGCAAGTCAACGCTGCTGGACATCGTGGCCAAGCGCCTGGAGCCCGACGAGGGCTCGGTCACCTGGCGCGGCGGCATCCACGTGGGCTACCTCGGCCAGACCGACCAGCTCGGCGATGACGAGACGGTCGGGCACGCCGTGGTGGGCCAGACCCCCGACTACGTCTGGGCCTCCGACCCGCGCATCCGCGGCATCGTGGACGAGCTCATCGGGGACCTTGACTGGAACGGCCTGGTGGGCGAGCTCTCCGGTGGCCAGCGCCGCCGCTGCGACCTGGCCCGCCTGCTCGTGGGCACCTGGGACGTCATATGCATGGACGAGCCCACCAACCACCTTGACATGCAGGCCATCGAATGGCTCGCGGACCACCTCAAGGCCCGCTGGCCCCAAGGCCAGGGCGCGCTCCTGATGGTCACGCACGACCGCTGGTTCTTGGACGAGGTCTGCGAGCACATGTGGGAGGTCCACGACCGTGAGGTCACGCCCTTCGAGGGCGGCTACTCAGCCTACATCCAGCAGCGCGTGGAGCGAGACCGCCAAGCCGCCGTCATTGAGGAGCGTCGCCAGAACACCCTGCGCAAGGAGCTCAACTGGCTCGCGCACGGCGCAAAGGCGCGCACGAGCAAGCCGAAGTTCCGCATCGAGGCCGCCCGAGCCCTCATCGCCAACGACCCGCCGCTCAGAAACCCGCTCGAGCTCAAGCGCCTTGCCGTGAGCCGTCTGGGCAAGAAGGTCATCACCATGAAGGACGTCGAGTTCTCCTACCCGGGCGCAAGCGCGCCCGTGGTGGAGGGCCTCGACTGGCTCATCGGCCCCGGCGACCGCTATGGCATCCTCGGCGCCAACGGCGCGGGAAAGTCAACGCTGCTCAAGCTCATGACGGGACACCTCCAGCCCACGCGGGGCTCCGTGCAGATAGGCGCCTCGGTCAAGTTCGGCTGGATGAGCCAGCACCTGGACGCGCTCTCCGACAAGGAGGACTGGCGCGTTCTGGAGATCCTCTCCCGCTACAAGCACAGCTACCTCGTGGGCGGCAAGATGCTGTCCCCCACGCAGCTGTGCGAGCGCCTGGGCTTCGAGCAGCGCGAGTTCCAGAACTTCGTACGCGACCTCTCCGGAGGCCAGAGGCGACGCCTGGCGCTTCTCTGCGTCATCCTTGACGAGCCCAACGTGCTGGTGCTGGACGAGCCCGGCAACGACCTCGACACCGACATGCTCGCAGTCCTGGAGGACCTGCTGGACTCCTGGCCCGGAACGCTCCTGGTGGTGAGCCACGACCGCTACCTCATGGAGCGCGTGACCGACGACCAGTACGCCCTCATCGACGGCCACGTGAGGCACTGCCCCGGCGGCGTTGACGAGTACCTCTCGATTCTGTCCAAGTCGGGCGCCACCGCTACCGGCACGAGGCCTGGCGCCGCCGCTGCCGCGCCGCAGAAGCCCGCGCGGCAGCCCTCAGACGGCCTTTCCAACGCCGAGCGGCGCGAGCTAAAGAAACGCTTTGACGCGGTGACCCGCAAGCTCGACAAGCTCCGGGGCGAGCCCGACCGCCTCCGCGCCGAGATGGCCAACGCCCCCGCGGACGACTTCGAGAAGCTCATGGCCCTCCAGCAGGAGCTCGATGCCACCTTGGCCCAGACCTCCGACCTCGAGGACGAGTGGCTAGAGCTCTCCGACCGCCTCGGCCTCGACTAGCCCCGCAATTTGGGGACGTGTTCGTTTTTGCGCAAGCGAGGGACAGGTTGCAAGCCTGTCCCTCGCGTTTTCATACCGCTCGCCGGAGGCGGAGCAATCCCGGGCATGCGCGGGGAAGACAATCTCCTAGGGTCCCGCCACCGCTCAGGAGGTTGCCATGCAACAGGCCTACTACGACGTCGCCATCATCGGGGCGGGCGTCTCTGGCTGCGCAATAGCCCGCGAGCTCTCTCGCCTTGACGTGCGGACATGCGTCATCGAGGCGGAAGACGACGTCTGCTGTGGCACGTCCCGCGCCAACTCCGCCATCGTCCACGCCGGCTTTGACGCCCAGCCCGGCACGCTCATGGCCCGTCTCAACGTCGAGGGCACATCGCTCATGCCGGACCTCTGCCAAGAGCTTGACGTGGACTTCAGCGCAATAGGCTCCCTGGTGGTCTGCACCGACGAGAAGACCCTGCCTGACCTCCACGCCCTTCTGGAGCGCGGACTCGCAAACGGTGTCCCCGACCTGCGCGTCATTGGGCGAGAAGAGCTTCTGGACATGGAGCCCAACGTATCCGACGCCGCCGTCGCCGCACTCTGGGCCCCCACCGCAGGCATCGTGAACCCCTTCCAGCTCACCTGCGCGCTGGCCGAGAGCGCCGCCGCAAACGGTGTCGAGTTCCGCCTTGGCGAGCGGGTCTGCGGGCTCTCGCGCGGCGCAGGCGGCTCCCCGTGGCAAATCTCAACCAACAAAGCCCAGCTCACAGCACGTGTGGTGGTTAACGCAGCCGGCGTGCGAGCCGACGAGGTGCACGCCATGGCAAGCGCCACGCCACTTGCCATAACACCTCGCCGCGGGCAGTACTACGTGCTCGACACCTGTGCTGGCACGCACGTCCGGCACACCGTCTTCGCGCTGCCCACGCGCCTGGGGAAGGGCGTCCTCGTGACCCCCACCACGGCCGGAAACCTCCTCGTCGGCCCCACCGCCGAGGACATCGGCGACAAGGACGGCATTGACACTACGGCCGCGGGCCTCGCCGAGGTGCGTGAGAAGGCCGCCATCACCGTGAGAGACGTTCCCTTCCGCGAGTGCATCCGCACCTTCTCCGGCCTGCGCGCCCACCGCGAGGAGCATGACTTCCTCATCGGGGAGGCGCCCGACGCCCCGGGCTTCGTGGACTGCGCGGCCATAGAGTCCCCGGGCCTTTCCGCCTCTCCGGCGATCGGGCGGCACGTCGCGGGCATCGTCGCTGGCATTCTGGGCAACCCGCCGCTGCGCGAGGGGTTCGTTGCCACCAGAAGGGGCATTCCGGACGTGGCGCGCATGCCGCGCGAAGAGTGGGCCGACCTCGTGCGCGAGCGGCCGGACTACGGTCGCGTTGTCTGCCGCTGCCGCACCGTCACCGAGGGGCAGATCGTTGACGCCATCCGTGCCGTCCCAGGCGCCCGCAGCGTGGACGGCGTGAAGCGCCGCGTTGAGGCCGGCATGGGCCGCTGCCAGGGCGGATTCTGCACCCCAAAGATCATGGAACTGCTTGCCAGGGAGGTCCCCGGGCTCGAGGAAGGCTCCGTCACCAAGGACGGCGCCGGCTCGCCCCTTGCCCTCGGCCGGACCAAGGAGGTCGATGCCTCGTGAGACCGAAAAGCCGCTACGACGTCATCGTCATCGGCGGAGGTCCGGCAGGCCTTGCCGCAGCCGCATCCGCCCAAGGCCACGGGGCCAATGACGTCCTGGTCATAGAGCGTGCCGAGCGCCTGGGAGGCATCCTCAACCAGTGCATTCACAACGGCTTTGGCCTCATCACCTACGGCGAGGAGCTTACCGGCCCCGAGTACGCCCACCGCGCGGAGCTTGCCGCCCGCGAGGCCGGCGTCGAGGTCCTCCTGGACACCATGGTCCTCTCGGTGGGCAAGGACAGGACCGTGACCTGCGTGGGCCCCGGGGGCCTTCTCGCGCTGTCCGCCGGCGCCGTGGTCCTGGCCATGGGCTGCCGCGAGCGCCCCGCGGGAGCGCTCGCCATACCGGGATTCCGCCCCGCGGGCGTCTACACCGCAGGCTGCGCGCAGAGGCTCGTCAACATGGACGGGCTTCTCCCCGGACGCGAGGTCGTCATCCTGGGCTCCGGTGACATCGGCCTCATCATGGCCCGTCGCATGACCCTCGAGGGGGCGCACGTGGCCTGCGTGGCGGAGCTCATGCCCTACTCGGGCGGCCTCAAGAGAAACATCGTGCAGTGCCTTGACGACTTTGGCATCCCGCTTTTGCTCTCGCACACCGTGACCCGAATCGAGGGCCATCGGCGCGTCGAGGCGGTCTGGCTCTCGGAGGTGGGGACGGACGGCCGGCCCGTGCCCGGCACCGAGGTCCGCTACCCCTGCGACACGCTGCTGCTCTCCGTGGGGCTTCTGCCCGAGAACGAGCTCTCCCGAGAGACGGGCGTGGCCCTGTCTTCCGTCACTCGCGGCCCCGAGGTCTCGCAGTCGCTGGAGACGAGCGTTTCCGGCGTCTTCGCCTGCGGAAACGTCCTTCACGTCCACGACCTCGTGGACTACGTGACACAGGAGGCCGAGGCCGCGGGGGCGAGCGCGGCGCGGTTTGCCACGGGCGGGGAGAGGGCCTTCTCCTCTGGCGGCATCGTACCCGTCACACCCGCAGGCGCCGTGCGCTACGTGGTGCCCCAGAGGCTTGACCTGGGCGCCCTTCCCCAGGCGGTCACCTTCCGCTTCCGCGTGGGAGCCCCCGTGGACGCCGCCTCGGTGAGCGTCGAGGCGGGCGGAAGAACCCTCCTGCGGCGCCGTCGGCCCATCATGGTCCCCGGCCAGATGGAGCAGCTGACCATCGGTCGGGAGGGCCTTCTCGCCGCTGGAGAGGACGGGGTGACCATCAGGGTGGAGGGAGACGGTCGATGAGCGACGTCAGAGGGCTCACGTGCATTCGATGCCCCCGAGGCTGCCAGCTCAAGGCGGTCGTGGAGGGCGGCTCGGTGGCCTCGGTCACGGGCAACGCCTGCCCGCGAGGCGCCGCCTACGCCGCCGACGAGGTCTGCCGCCCCATGCGCTGCGTCACCACGACGGTGGCCGTCGACGACTCGCCCCTGGACGCGGTCGTCTCGGTCCGCACGGCAGGCGACGTCCCGCGCGAGAAGGTCACGGACGTGGTCAGGGCGCTCTCGGGCGTCCGCCTGACCTCGCCCGTCCACGTGGGGGACCTCGTCCTTGCCGACGTCTGCGGCACTGGCGTTAACGTCGTGGCAACGAGAGAGGCCTGACCCGGCAGGGCAACTCCCGATGCCATAGAATCGAGCTCGATGATTGGAGCGTGATTCTAGTGTCAACCTTCCTCAACGACAGTCCCGTCTTCGGCCCGGTGAAGAGCCGTCGGCTCGGAGTCTCCCTAGGTGTGAACCTCATGCCCGCAACGGGCAAGATATGCACCTTCGACTGCCTCTACTGCGAGAACGGCCTCAACGCCCAGCGCAGGACGCCCGACGGCTACAACGATGCCCAGACGGTCCTTGACGCCCTGGAGGCCCGCCTGCGCAAGATGGCGGGGGATGGCGTGCTGCCAGACGTGATCACCTTCGCCGGCAACGGCGAGCCCACCGCGAGCCCCGCCTTTCCCGAGGCCATCCAGGGCGCTGTCCGCCTGAGAGACGAGCTGGCCCCCTCGGCCAAGATCGCCGTCCTCTCCAATGGCACGCGCGCGACCGTGCCCGAGGTCCACGACGCCCTCATGCTTCTCGACGACAACATCCTCAAACTGGACACCGTCGACGCCGACTACATCGCGCTTCTCGACCGCCCCGTGGGCGCCTACGACGTCGAGCGCCAGGTGGAGGCCTTTGCGTCCTTTGGCGGTCACGTCATAGTCCAGACGATCTTTCTCACCGGCAGCGTCGACGGCGTCAGCGTGGACAACACTGGCGAGAAGTACGTCGGCCCCTGGCTGGAGGCCCTGCGACGCATCGGGCCCGAGGCCGTGACCATCTACACCGTCGCCCGTGAGACGCCGGTCGCGGGCCTCTCCAAGGCCGCGCCCGAGGTCCTGGACGCCATCGCCGAGCGCGTCCGCGCCCTCGGCATCCGCTGCACGGTGTCGTACTAGGGGAGTGATGCTCGGCTGACGCGCGTTTCTGGAATCCCCGTGCCTTAACCCTGGTATGTACGCAATTAAATCAGTGATGCACTTGCTTCGACAGCCGCCAACTGGGAAAACGCTCTATTTCAGACAGAATCAATATTCAAATGGCGTACATACCGGAGTAAGCTCGCCGGCACAGTGACACCGTTGGGCCCTGTTTTGGCAGCAGAATCGCAGCTTTGAATTAGAATCGAGTCGTACGGTCCGATATTTGGAAAGGGTCTATCTATGGGTGCCGAAAGCGATAAGAATACTGAAGGGCGACAAAATCTATTAGGGGGGGGCAGTGAGTCCGCTTCAAATGATTGTGCGCAACGGTTTGCCCGCTGGTTTAAGGGTAAGGACAAGTACGGGAACAATGTACACAGAGGATTACTGTTCTATTCTGCAAGATTTCTAATTGTTCTAGTTCTTATATATCTAGTCGTTGCGCTACTCTCGGGCGTCCTGGTAATAGCTATTCCCGTGCTCCTTTGGCTCCTTATACGCTATATCTGGAGACGACTAGCCGCCACAATGCCGGATAGCAATTTGGTCGTCCGCCTCTCGTCTCTTTCAGCAAAGACCAGAAAGATTGGCTGCGGCGTTTTCTGTGCTCTTCTGACCCTCATTCTTGTGGACACATTCTGTATCTCAAATGTCTTTAAAGAAGAATTGGACAACGCAACACTCGTTGAGGATTCCTCGCTTCTTGGAACAACAAGCAATAATCCATACAGAATCGAATATGGCTCGAAGGAGTCCGGCAAAACCAAAATCGCAGTATCAGATCTCTTCAAATCCTCTGACGCGAAAGTAAACCTATCCTCGGACTCAACGCTTGACACAAAGTCCATTGGTGAGCAATCGGCAGTAGTCACTCTCTCAAACGACGCAGGCTCAAAGGATGTCACGCTCAAGTTCCTTGTCCGTGATACGCAGAAGCCTGAGATAAAGATTAAGGATGAAACCGTTACCCTCACTCAGGGAGATGAGTTCGATCCAGCTGGCAACGTTACAGTTACAGACCCGGTCGACGGAGCCCTTGCCCGCGTCGACTCAAGGCCAGAATCAGTCAAGGACACGAGTGGAGCCGAGGGCTACGCATCGGGCTGGTACATGCTCTCTTATACGGACCCAGCAGGCAACGCTACGCTTTCCCTAGACACAACTGTAACAGGTGCCTATAAGGTGTCCGCAATTGCCTATGACAAGAGCGGAAACTGCTCAGGCGAGTCCCACTTTACGGTCATAGTAAAAAATGCAGAAGTATCAGAGCAGTCTTCGGCTCAAGCAGAAGAGGCCTCGTCTGCAGACGCTGTGGTCTCGCAGTCGAATGCCAGCCAGACGTCCCCTGCTACCGCTCCAGAAAGCCATGAATACGTTATCAATACCAGCACGAAGAAGATCCACGACCCTGGATGCTCCTCAGCAAAGAAAATGAAGGAGCAGAACAAGCAAACCGTTACGTCCACACTTGCCGACCTTGAGGCGCAGGGGTACGAACCTTGCGGCATATGCCATCCCAGATAGTAGAACTTGGATAGCCAATCCAACGCCACACAAAAGCGGGCCCCGGAAGCACTCAACCGCCTCCGGGGCCCGCGCTCTAATCGC
>ERZ1034980.2197-NODE-2197-length-10714-cov-6.739657_pt1 | contig 10714 bp, 9 predicted proteins | sample MGYA00520622_ERZ1034980 | MGnify/ENA primary metagenome ERZ1034980 (study PRJEB33766, sample SAMN09781791) | gut metagenome | biome: gut microbiome | host: Homo sapiens | place: Madagascar | study: EMG produced TPA metagenomics assembly of the PRJNA485056 data... | reverse complement strand
GGCTATGTGTTCCATTGGGCTTTCAGCCCGCCCTTGCTAAATCCGAAACTTGAGTAAACTAATTTTGAACACCTACTTATATATTTAACGTAATCACGAAAGCATGACAAACATACGGCAACGCATAGAAGAACTGATACACTACCTTCAGCAAGGCATATACGAAAAGAATACCGAAACAGCTCTGGCGCTTTTAGCAGCTCTGGCGGGTGAAAGCATATTGTTGTTAGGCCCTCCGGGAGTAGCAAAGTCAATGGTGGCACGACGATTGAAAGAAGCCTTTAAGGGAGCAGCATCTTTTGAATACCTCATGTCGCGATTTTCAACGCCCGATGAGATATTCGGCCCTATTAGCATAGCTCGATTAAAGGAGAGCGATAAGTACGAACGTGCCATTACGGGCTATCTTCCTACGGCCGATGTCGTATTCTTAGACGAAATATGGAAAGCAGGTCCCGCCATTCAAAATACCTTGCTTACGGTGATGAACGAGAAGTTGTTCCGCAATGGCGATAAAGAGCTACACCTTCCCTTAAAGTTGCTCATTGCCGCCTCTAACGAATTGCCGGCCAAGGGAGAAGGATTAGAAGCACTGTGGGATAGATTTGTCATTCGCCTCGTGTGTCGCTGTATTCAAGACGAAACGACCTTTCGCCACATGCTTTGTGCGAACGATGAGGCGGAGAAGAACGCCTCATCGGCCGTTGTTCACCCTATCACCAATCGCGAATACGCTACTTGGCAGAAGGAGGCACAAAAGGTCGTACTCAGTCAAGACTTATTAGAGGCCATTACTTACATTCGACAACACTTACAACGCGTTGAAGTAGAAGGCACCGAACTCCCCCGTAGCATTTATATCAGCGATCGCCGTTGGAAACACATCGCACGCTTACTGCGCATCTCGGCTTACGTTCAAGGACGCACAGAAGCCACGGTTGCCGACCTTCTGCCTATGTATCATTGCCTATGGAACGAACCCGAAGAATTGGCTGCTGTTCGACAAATTACGATTGAAGCCCTTTTCGCTCCTTATAAGAAGGCCATTGACGAACTCGCTGCTAAGGCCAAAGCTGACTTGCGAGCTTTCAGAGCGAAAGCCGCATTGGCTAAGGCCGTGCGCGAACACGACCACCGTGATGACGATTTGCTTATCGTCAACAACTTCTTCTATCAAATTGAAAATCATGGTACGGGCCATACCTACGTATTCATTACCGACTATAAGAGTATGCCCTTGCGCAGCAAAGATAATGCTCCCGCTCAAGGCGTAATCTATAAAGACCCTGCCAACAAAGTGAGAAGCATCGTCCGCCTCTACGATGCTGATGCGCTAAGAGGTCTCCCTGCCAACGAGCGTGAGCAGGTGACGCTCTGTCGTGACAATGATCATATCTACATCAATGGCATTGCGTTTAAGATGCGCCATAAAGGTTCAGCCGCACTCAACCCTGCGACAGGACAAGTGGGTGGATTGTTTGAAGGGGCTACGAATCGTAATACGACGAGTGCAATTATTGGCCATACACATTACGAGGAGGAAATAGAGAATATCTGTCAAGCATTAGAACAAGCAAAGCACGATATAGACTTTCATCTCTTTGTTAATAATGAAGACAAGCAGCTGACAGAGTCGTACTTGCAACGCCTCTACAAAGCAATCGCCCTTTGTCGCGTTGATATCCGAAAATTACTTTATGACGAATAAAAATCAGGAATTAGAGTTAGAGCCAACCCTCTATCTACAACTATTACAACAATATGTCGAGACGGGTGAGGAACCAGACGTTCTCTTAACTCAGACGGATGCACTGACGGCTTACTTGGCAGATACCATGCGCAATGCAGAACTCAAGGCTTGGGTGATGAACGATGAGGTGGCGGCGCGTATCTTTATTGACACCATGTGTCAGTTCATCACCCTTCATCAGCAGAAGGCAGCCTATCAGCAGAGCCGTAGCTGTTTTGAGCGCCGACAGTTAGCTGAGGCTACGGAGTGGAGCGTAATCAAACGACGCGACAATTGGCAAGTGTTGGTCCAACAGATTAACACGAAATATCACGCATTGGGTTTCGACCAACATTTTTATACGCAACAGTTCGCCCAAAGTGAAGGATACGCCAACGATGCGTTGTGGCAAAGTATGCTCAACGATTGGGAGGCTTGTGTCGAAGCACAACTTAAGCAGCGTCAACAAGAGTTCATAGAAAGTCGGCGCCAACTGCAAGACAAGCTCTTGCACAACAACCTTACCTCGGCTACTCACTATGTGCGTGAACATCAAGTGAGTCACGATCGCTTCTTCCAGTCATGGGCTTTAATGGGAGGGCGGTGGAATGCGCTTGAGTACGAACGTTTGCAGCAAGTCGTCAACTTTCAGCGTCGCTATCCAGTCCTACTCAAGATTGTCAACCGAATGGGGCGCACGGCCGATGCCTTAGGCAAAAAGAATATCGGACACACGACAGGCGCATCCGAGCGAATGGAACACGCCTCTCACAGTGACATTACTGGTATTAGCATGGGGCGTGACTTAAACGCCCTCTTGCCTCACGAATGGGCTATCTATTCCGACCCCAATATGGAGGACCTCTTCTTACAACGATACGTTACCAATCGTCTCCAAACGTTTGGCTACGAAAGTCACGCGATGAATGCCGCGCGCAATCTGCATAAGAAGCCCGCCCGTCCTCAAGGTCCTATGATCGTATGTGTCGACCTTTCGGGCAGTATGATGGGCGAACCTTGTCAAGTGGCGCTTTCGTTGATGATGCAACTGTGCGAATTGTGTATGCAAAAGCACAGACGTTGTTTCTTAATTGCCTTTTCAGTGGCTGCGCAGCCTATCGACGTGTTGACAGATCGCACACAATTATTGCAATTCTTTAATCGCAAGGCGAGTGGCAGCACAGATGCGCACCACATGATGAACACGATGTTTCAGCTCTTAAAGTCGAACGCCCAATACGCTGGTGCAGACGTGCTATGGGTGACGGATTTTCGCATTCCATTGCCTGAACGAGAATATTTCATCGAAATGGAGCGCCTGCAGCAAGACGGAACGCGCTTCTACGGCCTTCAATTAGGCATAGCCGAAAATCGTTGGGCCTCTCACTTCGACGAACTCTTCAAGATAGAAGACGTGAAGATGTTAGCCTAAATGGTGGGGGTGTGGACCTATAACCCACGCCCCAAGTGGACGACAAATTGCGAATCCCTATAAAAAAGCCACACGAAAATCCCTCTATTGGTATTGTGTTATGCAAAGAAATGAACAAGGCTTTTGTTGACATTGTTGTAAGGAACTACTATAATAGGCAATACAAGAGCCTCGACTCATGGAATGGACAACAGGACGATTCCACGCTTGAACCAGTATATGTTTTGTAAGTATCTGTAAATCAAAAGAAACTTTACGGCATCAAGCGTAAATGATACCATAAAGTTCCCATAGTCTGCGAGAAATCAATCTTGCGTTGTTTATATCAGAAGATGAATTGTTTGCTGCAAATTAGCGATTAATATCTATTAACTTGTCTTTTGCTGTTTCAATGGCAGTAAGTTTCAATTCGTCTTCACCCTCTAAATCGCTTAGAATTTTATCAGCAAGCCAAAGGGTGAGCATTTCCTTTTCATCCACTTTGAAGTATGTTGCCATTTGAATTACTTGACTTCTCTTTGCTCGTCTGTCCCCGCGTTCAATCTTGCTGAACATGGGTGTGTCTATTTCTAAGTATGCAGCCACTTGACGCTGCAATATTCCTTGTTCGTCTCTTAGAGACCTTATCTTGTTTCCTAATAACATATCCGTTTTATTCTTTGTCTAATATTACGATTTCCCAATAGCCTCCAAATCTACCACCTGTTCGTTTAATTTTGCCTAATTCACGAAGTTTACGTATTTGCTTCTCAACTCCTCGTGAAGACATATTCAATTGCATTGCGATTTCAGCGGCTGTTATATGTGGGTCTTGTTTTATAATATCTATAATCAAGTCCTTTGTTTCCGAACTTCTTTCCGAACTTTTCGTTTTTGTTTCCGAACCTCTTTCCGAACCAAGTATGTCTGTTTCCGAACTGTTGCTATTCGTTTCCGAACTTTCACGACATCCTTCATGAACAGGAATAGTAACCAAGAACGTCAAACGGTCATCTGTAGTTTCAAAGATGGCACGTGGTGAACCATTCTCTGCTAACTTTGTTTGTATTGTTGGAACACCAGTTGAGCGACCCTCTGTAAGGTCAAGTTCTTTTAAGAAATCACCCAAACGACGGTTGCGATAGCGACGGCTTTTTAGCATATCGCCCTTTTCTATATCCTCCTTGGAGATGCTTCTGTCAGGTCCAGGACAATTGAGTATAGAAATTCCGTTTGGTTCAATGGTAATCTCTATTGGTTCATGCTGCAAAAAATCTCTGTGGTATACAGAGTTTACAACAGCTTCCTCAATAGCATCGTAAGGATAGTTCCAGAAGCGCTCAGCTTCCTGCCTTCCAGAAATCTTACGCACATGCTCTTTGAGCACATTGCTCTTGATATAATCCATTGTCTGCTTTATCATCTGCGGAACACTTCCTTTGAATGTGACCTCCGTAAAATTGTTTGGGTCTTTCATTTTTCCATTAGGGAATGTTACCACATCAATCTGAGTATAAGGAAAGAACTTACTTGGATTCTCGCAGAACATCATGGCTGCCACATTACGGAGCAAACGATTCTCCTTAGGCCCTGTGTATAATTCCATTTGATCAAGTATAGCAGAAAGCGGTGTTGTTATCACATCATCAGCCAGTTTGCTACCCACCTTAACAAGATAATCACGAAGAAGCACCAAAGAGATATCTTCCAACAGGATGTCGCTGTTACCTCGTTCGTCAAAAGGCACACGATTAGCCAACTCTCTCAATTCAACGAGAGCTTCACCTCTTGCCTCAATGCTACTTGTGCCACTGCGAATGTAGAAATATTCTTTTGTCCCTTTCGCTGTTACGTTTACAGGCACTGAATATGGACGGTAACTGCCAGCAGGACACCATATCACTATCAACTGTTTCCCATCTACCTCCTCTACAGAAGTGCGAGGTAAATAGTATGGAGCCATTTTGTTGTTGTAGCCCACCATCTCTTGCAAAATGTTATCTATCTTTTCCATTGGTACGCCTTCTACAGGTCGTATTGCCATGCCTGTCTTATCATCGGTATCTACACCTACAATGATATATCCACCGCCAAGGTCATCAAAGTCATTGGCGAAAGCACATATACTGTGATATATGCTTCCTGGGTTCCAACCTTTCTTGAACTCAATGCGGTTGGATTCTATTTTCTGCTTGTTAAGCAGGTCGTTTATGTTTATTGCTAGTGCCATATTGTTTATTTTATACAAATATTCAAAAGGCTATCTATCGTTTTGTCCAAGGACTCTTTATATAAAAGGCCTTCAATATATTCGTTGGGAATGGAGGAGTAGCCATATTTTGCTCCAAGTACTGCACACGCCACTGCCGCATTTGTATCTGCATCGCCTCCTGCATTCACCACAACAAGAAGCCCATCAACAAATGAAGTCGTATGCCAGTAAGTCCAAAGAGCCACTGATAATGTAACTAAAGTATAGCCCATGTGGTCATAGTCTACCAAATTCTTAACATCTGATTCACACCACGCTTTGTCCACGTATTCGCAGATTTCTGCATCATATAACTGTGCCAAACTCTTTATTTGAAATAATGTCGGTGGTTGCATACCATAAACCAATGCGTGTATAAGTTCGGACACTATCACGCATGAGCCGACACATCTTGGATCGTAATGGGTGAGCCGACAAATATTTTCTGCACAAGTCCTTACTTCTTTTGGAAAAAGGCCGACGACTGAGGTACGCATCAGCCCACCATTTGCTGCAGACTGAAACTTGTTCATTTCCCATACCTTGTGGGATACATCAAACGGATGCTCCACATAGTCGCCAATCATCAGCACCTTATAGGTATTTTCTCCAATACCCATAGGAGTGCCATTGGCCCAGTCTTTGAAGTGTCGGGCGATGTTGTAAAAATTAACACCCTTGTCTTCAATGACCTCATCAGCAATGCAGAGCATCATGTCTGTATCGTCCGTCCAGTCGCCAATTTCCCAACGTTTCCGATGTCTGTCTTGGTATATCTGCTTGTAGTGTTGTAATCCATGAGGATATTTCCAAGCGATATCCTCATCTGTCATGAATTCCGTCCCCAATCCGAGTGCATCGCCTATGGCTTGACCATAAAGGCAACCTCTAAATCTGTCAATAGTTTTATGCTCCATAGCCGTATAAATCTAAATTTTGACATTGGTTGTTGTTTTGATACAATCCGCTATAATTAGTTGTTTTCGCTATAAAATTCGTCATTTTTGACGGATTTGAAACGACTTCCCGCTATAATCATGACGAATTCGCTATAATTCCGCAAAACCGCTATAATATGTTCTCTATGATTGAGACATGATATACCAAGTTCGTCCTTCCGCTTTTATTAAACACTCTTTACTCATGTTTTTCAGCAAATCTCCGAGCATACGAATTTTTTGCTCTTCCGTCTTGTTGGCAGGGAGCACCTCTTTGAGATATTCGTATATACTATCTCGCTTGGCACCTTCGTTGCCTGCATTGCTGAGATATTGTAGAACCATTTGACGCAATCTCTCCTTATCCAATCCTTTCGTTTTTGTATAAGAAGGCAGTTGGTTAGTATTCTTTGCAATGCTAAGAGAAATGCTGTAATGGGGAGCCTCACCTTCTATCAGTCCACGTTTAAGCAAGTCTTGGGCAACGTCTTCATGAATAGTACGGCCTTTTTGCACTGCGTCAAGCGAGATACAATCCCATAGTGAAAGAGTGTCATTTGTCTTCAACAAATCAGTATATCGCTTGTTGATTTCATTGCCATAGATGCGGACAACGACTTTCTTCTTAATTTGGTCAATCTCATAGTCTGGCATAGGAAAATGTCTGCGCCATTGCTCGTTAAACATCTTCTTGATACCACGGCTTACAGTATCAATCATGTTAAAATCTACCATAGCCCTACACAGACATTCATTGCGGAAATGCGTTTGCGGCTCTTCGTTCCTCAAAGCGTTCTCCAAGGTGCCAGGAATGAATGTGCCAGCGTTGGAATAATACAAGTAGCCTGGATTCTCTACAAAGTTTATACGCTGTTGAAGAGTGTAGTCTTGATGGGCAATACAGTTGTGGAGTGCCTCACGAATGGTATAGTCGTCATACTGCTTCATCGTATCTGGGAACAGCGTACCACCAGGCATTTCTCTCAAAGTCAAGTTTTCTATCTTTGAGAGAATTTCATCCACCGTCAATATGAATGGAACAGTGAAGTGCTCATAGTCAACAACGTCTTGATTTGCATCACGACGCGTCCATGTTACCTGTGCTACAGCAGGACGCAACTTGAAGGCAGACTCGTATTTACCCAACAAAATGATGGCAGCTCGAGTAATACCCCCATTCCGTATCAGACCACACTTGCCAAGAAATGTCTGAATGTTCCAAGCATTCACTTCTTCCGCAGGTATGCGACTATGAACCTTCTTGAACATCATGCGAGCCTTGGCAATAGCCACCTCATCCAAATCGTCTATTGTAGCATCTGGTACAATTTCTGCAGACCAATCCTTTGCTGTATAGATAGGCTCTTCGAGGATGACACTCATCCTTTCGTTTGTCATTTCAACCAAAGAATCCTCTATCCGCTGCCACGCCTTCTTGTGCGCAAGGACTGGACGACGAGGCAGATGCTTTGGGATATGTATTATCCATACTCGCTTATTTGTATCATCGGTTATAAACTCCTCAATGCTTAGACCTTCAGATGAAAGATAAGTGCATTGTTCTGTGAGTTTGAACGTTGCCGACTGCGTGTTTGCAGGCTGACCATTAAAGGTTAGCCTCGAAATATCAGTCCCGACAATTTCAAGCGTCTTATCCTTTACACCAATCACAAGATGTCCTCCCTCCATGTTGGCAATAGCAGACACGTAGGAAATAACATCATCCTTCTCGTCCCCACAGAACGAGTTCTTCAAGTTCTTAAATTCCTTCCATTCACAGCGAGCATTCTCTTGTGGGTACTCACGGAGAAGATATTGTTGTAATTCGAGCTCGAGCATAATCGTTTTCTGTATTACATGATAATTTTATCTATATTTCAAACATCTAATTCACAATTTACACCAGGGGTAAGTATATCATATCCGTTCGATGAATTCCAGATAAACTTCCCATCCTCAAAATTGTATAAAGAATATTCTAACAATCCATTTCCAAACACAAGGATCGGAACATTAGTACAACTTTTTATTTTTTTTATCCTTTGATAAAAAAGAATTTTATCTAAGCCTTGCAATTTTGAAGATAAAATAATGTATTTTAGAGAACTACCATATGTTAGATACTCTTCTTTTTGTGATATAGGACATCGTTTCAAAAATCTTAATTCTTGCTCGTGTTCCCACTCCTTACGCTTATGAAAGAAAATAGACCTAACATTCGTTTGTATTTCATTAGGGACATTATTAGGTTCTTTCGACATTGAAACGACAAACGAATCTATTTGCTCTTCATATGAGATTTTATCGTAAATAATATTAGTATCGTGCATCTTTCCTAATTCATCATAGTCAAATACAAAACACACGCCATCTCCCTTTTCAGCATACAGTCCCCACATTTGGTGAAGGTCAAAGCCTTTCCTATTGTCGGAATCAACGGAAAAACTAATTTGTCGGTACTTATAGATTTCATCTCGTAACGCTTCTAACACATCAAATGAATCAGATCCTATAGGATTTTTATTGCTGTCAACAAAGCATAATTTATCATTCTCATGAAAGTCATTCATATTATTAAGTTTTCCAAATCTTAGTGATTTTGATTCTAAGATTTTAATCGCGGTTTGAAACGTTGTATAGTGATAAGCCTTTTGAAGGCTACGGAATTGTACTTGCAAATCGTTTATCATTATTTAATATTTTTTTGATTTACTATAAAAAGAAGCCGTGACGCTTATAATATCATAATTAATCTCACAACAAATTCTTTCAGATAAAAAAGGACTTTTAATGTTATGGTAATATTAATCCAACATTGGCAATGTCTTTACATAAGTACATCTGTAAGTTTATTTAATATTCGTCATCATTTTCTTCATCTTCATATTGGGAATTACCATATGAAAACCCTTCATTGTAACCGCTTTCATAGCCTTCTTGGTACTTTGTTTCATAGTAATCATAATAATCACTTGAATCATCATAGTTAGCACCATGACTATAACCATTCCTACCATCTTCTTTACCTTGCTCATAACCGTCATCATATCCTTCATTGTAGGCATCTTCAGGGGTCTTAGCACCGTTACTATATCTTACTGGCTCTGTTTGTTGTATAGGAGCAGAATAGGTAGGAGTGGAGTTGGATGGTGGAGTATATATGTTGTTAGTCTTTGTGGTGGAAATAGTTGAATCTTTATTTGCTGAACCATTGCCTGTTATAATCATTAATAACCCTACCACAAGTGGAGAAAAATAAATTATCCACACTAATATTTTTAATATTTCCCAAAATCTTCTCATGTACTAAATGATAAATTTATGCATAGATTACATTACTTCCATTTCAAAACCCAGGCACGAATTCTCTTATAATATTTAATCATAACTGGAAGAAAGAAGCCAATAATACCAAGTATTCCAAACGGTTCTTTACAGTTATGACCAAATATTACATCACTCCACTCTGCAACGGTAAGAAAGATTGCTAACCCCTATTCCTAAAGGCTTTAATGCCAACCTTAATTCCCTTGCCAATACCTTACATATGGTATAGCTATAATATGTTTTGTTTTCTCTTCCATGATTCATTTTGATTTATTTGTCGCAACCCACTTCCCGAACTTTACAATATATCGTACTAGGATAGTTAAGGAAAATGCTATAATTGCAGCCCATTTCATATTATTGTGTAAATCATTCTCATAACCATCTTTCCTATAACTATTAATTGTGTCCCAAAAATCTTCCTTGTCTTTTCTGGCGGCTTCCGTCGCTTCTTTTTTCAATCGTTCTTGTATGTCATTATTAAGTTTTTTACTTTTAGCTACACTACTTGCATAATCAAATGCTTCTTCTTTGTTCATTCGTAACACTCTGTCATAGTCTAATTGATCTAATGGCGTATAATTTATGGAAAAAGACAAAGCTTCTATCCAATTTGACATTCTCTTTTGTTTGGAGTAATCTGGAGCCATTAAGACTTTTATTGCATATTGATTTTGCCAAGCCATCATCCAATTACCAGATAAAGATGATGGATCATAGCAACTTTCACCATACCAAGAATTTTCATTCATTGCTTTTGTGTCTTTAGAATGCACGCACATAAATCCTAAGATATAAACAGACCACAAAATAACTGCTATACCTACCATTTTTAGATTAGCTACAATCTCATTTGCGATAGTAGATTTCTTTATAGTCGTTTTCTTTGATATTTCTATTTTTACAGGTGTATTTTCTCTTGAAGTTACTACAACTTCAGATTTTAATTCTTGCATAGTAGTGGGTATATCAGCATTATTAGCTGGTACAGTTTCATCCACTAATATACCGCAATGTTTGCAGTATTTAGAATCATCAGATATTTGCTTGCCACATTT
>ERZ1034980.2196-NODE-2196-length-10715-cov-3.013321_pt1 | contig 10715 bp, 9 predicted proteins | sample MGYA00520622_ERZ1034980 | MGnify/ENA primary metagenome ERZ1034980 (study PRJEB33766, sample SAMN09781791) | gut metagenome | biome: gut microbiome | host: Homo sapiens | place: Madagascar | study: EMG produced TPA metagenomics assembly of the PRJNA485056 data... | reverse complement strand
GCCAAGTAGTGTCCCGCAGGCTTGGATGTGGATGGATCAAGCGCGGTATTGAGAATGTGCGCAAAGCCTTCGGCAGTGATCAGGTTGTCGCCTTCCTTCTCCCACTTGCCACCGTTGACGCGGCCAAAGTATTCGCCGGTGGCCATGGCACCCATGCGGGGCACGTACAGGCCTTCGGGGGTAATGTCGAAGCGTTCAGCGCGAACTTCGCGCGCCAGCTCTTTCAGGTGCTTTTCAGAAATAGACATAAGTGCTCCTTGGGTGTGAACCAAGGCGCACTCCTGCGCGCCAGAAATAGAGTCGTCAGATTACCGCAGTCGTCAAGCGTTTACCAAACACTACTGTGGATGCCTTGTTGCCCGCGATTCCTTTTAAGCGGCCGGCATTGCATTCCAGCACCGAGCCCGAGGCCGTGCCAATCACATAGCCGTTTTCCGCAAGCCAGGCGGCAACCTGTGCACCACCTGCAGAAATCTCCGTACCCACCACTTCGGCATCCAGCACCACGGCGCTGCCAGGTACCGGGGCTTTGGCGCTTTTGCGCTGCAGCTGCAGATCTTCCAAGCTGGTGCCGGACAGGAAAGCCACATGGTCCACCTGCCCCACCCAGATGCCGCCGTCCACCGGCTGCACAAAGGTGATGCGCTGCGGCATCTGCACGAACGCGCGCAACGGGTTATGCAGGTGGTAGGCCATGGGCTCAGAGAAGCGCAGCACATTGGCGCGGGCAGTCAGCAGGCGGCCACGCCAATGTGCGAAGTAAATCCCCGTGGGCATCGGCTCCAGGTGCTGGAACTGTGGCGCGGCGCCATCTTTGGGAAGCAGCGACACCCCCACCATGTGCTTGCTGATGTGGTAGTCCTCCACCCGGCGCAGCTCTGTACCGTCTGGGCGTGTCACATACAAGCGCACATGCGTCACGCCAGGGTCCAGACACATGGGCAGCGTAATGGCCAGCTGGCCGTTTTGGCCGACCTCACACCTTGCCATGCGTGACACGGACGACTCCATGCCATTACGCAACCAAGACAGCGCCACCCCGTAAGAACCCTTATCCAAGGCACCATCATCGTCTGCGGCCACCAGGGGCGCGGGCGGTGTGTCGATGGTGAATTTCTGCGCGCGCTGACCGTCATACTGGAAGATACCGGCGCTGCCAGCGGCCAGCACCACATTGTTCAGGACAAGATGATTCACCGGCCCTTCACCGATGGTGGCCAGCGGTTCGGTGGCCCAGCTGGTGCGGTCGTCCACCTTCACCCACTTATCCCCCAGCTGTGCGAACACGTCCCCGTGCAGTGGGCTTTGCCAAAGGCTATTGAGCGCTGTATCCACCAGTTTGCGCAGGCCTGCGCGCATACGGGCGCGCCCGGTGCTTTCAATATCCACGTTCAACGCCTCGCGCACATAGTTGCGGCGCTCTTGGCCACCCACCTGCAGCGCTGCATCGTCTTGGGAGGCGTTGTCGATACCCGCCAGCGGGTAGAAGGAAAAAGGCTTCATAGGTGTACCCCTTTTCGGTATTGGTCAGAGTTCCCATCGGGACGGATGTAATGCCGCCCGTTGCGAACGCCAGGCGTGCCGAATTGCTGCATGTTGTGGCCAAGCCCCCCCACCCAAGTGGACAGCGGCCGGGTGAATGTGGCATTGCGCACGCGCATGCGCTGGGCGAATGCCTGATAGTCGTATTCGCTCAAGAAGGTGTCAAAGCCAGCGCAGGCCACACCACGCACCCGGAACGAAACCCATGCCACACCAAACAACTCGGCCACATAGCCGCGCGGAATCGTCGGCACCAGGGGCCCCACGCGCAGGCCTTGCCACTGGTATGGGGAATCGCCAGACTTTCGTGTGCCCATGGCCATGCTGTCATGCCCCCGAGCATGCACGGTGCGGTGCAGCAGCTCTATGCGCGTAATGCCGAACTGGTTGGCCAGCAACCCACGCACCTGAAGCGCTCGCGGCCCCATGTATGGCGCAAATGCCACCAGCGGCCTGCCAAACACCATGGTGTTGCTTGAGTCGAACTGCTCCAGCCCTGCCTCATAGGGCAATGTTGGCCAGCCCATGCGCTGGGTGTAGAACCCATTGACATTCACATACTGGCGCGAGTTAACGACTGCGGGCGTGCCCAAGCGCAAATGGTTATTGCCTGGGGATGCATCGCGCTGTACCACAACCCGGTGCTGCAGCGTCAGTGTCACACGTCCAAACTGCACCCCCACGCCTTTTCCGTATTTACCACCATCTACATAGTGCAAGTCGCGTCTTTCATGGTTTTCTATCGCCTGCGCTGGCGCTTCCATCACGGCATAAATCGTGTGCGGAGAAAGACGAGGCTTGCCCAACTTTGTGGAACTCTGGATACACCACCTGCTGCTGCATGTGTGGCCTGCCGACTTGGTACCGTGGAGCGGGAATACCGTAACCAGCCTCCGGGTCGTTCAGTGGGTCAAGCGAATCCAGCCACACAAACTGCTCACCAAGCGGCGGCACCCCCATACGGATAACCTGCAGCTTGTCGCCAATACGCAGCATGTTGGTACCTGCCACCTGAATGCGGCGTGTACGGTCGGCAATCGTGGTGCGGCCAAACAGCGATGTGTCGGCCCCATCGGGCGCGACGGGCCGCCACTGCAGGCGCACAAAGGCATCCCCAAACTCGGCCATGTCGTAGCCGCGCATGGGCAGCTCAGGCGTAAGGTTGCGCACCACGGCGTAGCCGTAGTAGTTCACCATGGTCCAGCGCGGCGTGATCTTCTTCCAGTGGATCTCCAGCGCAGCATTGCCCACCTGCTTTTCTTCGATGCCCTTGGGCTCCACGTAGCGTGTGTGCAGGCGCACGTTGGGCAGCTCAATGCGTGGCGGCGCGATGGCATAGCGCGTTTCAAAGGTGATTTCTCGAATGCGCTCGGCCACAAAGGGATACCCCAGCACCCCGCTTTCAATCGCGCCAATGTATTTGTACTCGCGCGAGCGGTTCTCCACCAGGGTGGCGCCGAACGCGGTGGCCACGAGGCCCGCAGGCTGCAGCAGGCGCGCGTTATTGCGCACAATGCCCCAGCCACTGATATAGGGGGGCTCCATCCCTTCCAGTGGCAGGCGGCGCACTCGATAAGCCACCAAGCCCCACTTGTAACCCTCTGCCCAGCCAGGCGCTGCCATGCCCACCGGCAAAATAGGACGGGCCTTGTTATCAATGAAGGGCTTGCCCATCATCGTGGCCACCCACCCTATGGCGCGCGGGTAGCGGTTGCGGTTCTCCACCAGCGTCCAGATGGGCCAGCTCGGCGGGTTGAGCATGCTGTCCGGGTCAAAGTACATCGTGATGTACTGGCGCAGGTTATAGACCTGCAGGCGCCCGAATTGCTGCTGCGGCTCGTTGTAGGTGCGCACGCTGGGCACCTGCACAAACTGGATGACGTTGTGCAGCCTGGGCCATCCAAACGCCTCGGCAAATCCCAGCGGGGCCAGCGTCTGCACCTCGGGAATGATGCGAGAACCCCAAAGCGTGGCCACATAGCCAGCTGGCGCGACATGCTGGGTACCACCGACCACGTGCGTGGCACCCTCTTCTGGAAGCTCGATGCCCTTGGGCACCACAAACCGCTGGGCAAAGCTCACCCATGGCGTGCCATGGCCACCCATAAACCGGCCGTGTCCCAGTATTTCACGGTTGCCATGCTCCAGGCGCGGCAAACCAGCACTCGATTGCTCCTTCCCCTCGGGAGTGATATGCCGGTAGCGATACCAGACCGTGGCTTCGCCCACAGTGGCCATGTCGCGGCCTGGAACCTCCACATAGCGAATGGCGTTCCACACCGTTGTCTCGCCCATAGCCTGGGAATAAATGCCTCGGGGCTCCAGGCTCGGGGTGCGCTCCACCTTGGCTTGGCCAAAAGCGTTGAGCGGCGCTGGAATGCCAGCAGCGCGCACCATACGGATCACATAGTCAATATGGTGCTCACCAAAAGCAGCACTGTCCCAGCTGCGCGGCGCGAACGATGGTGTTTTGTTGCGGATTTCAGCGCCACCGATGGCGTCCTGCCGGAAACCTACGCCGTGCACCACCCGATTGCGGTTGCGTAGCTCGGCCCATGGGTTCACCGCAGCATCATCAAACCCTACAGGCTTCACCCGGAAGTTTTTCAGGCGCAGCAGCACATCGCCAAAGACGGCGCTGTATGGCGATGCAATGTGCAGCACACGCTGCGCGCGGTCGCGCACCACAGGGTAGCCAAGCTGGGGGTCAGCTGGCGCAATGCCAGCCAGCTTGACGTACTTGGTGCGGTCGTACACCGTGGGCACACCCCACTTCAGCGACTCCCAGCCAATCGTGACAGGGTGCTTTTGCACCAGTGGCGTGCCAAACAAGGTGCCCAGGATGCCGCCGGGGCGCAAGAAACGCGGCGACACCACGGGCGCGCCCATGGCGTAGTGCGTAAAGCCGCTGGGCCGCACTGTCTGGTCGGCCCGTGTGTTGACCACTGAAGGGCGGCCGGCGCCTGGGGAGCCAATGCCACCGGGAAGAATGTCTTTTTTGCCGCCCAGCAGCCTAGGGTTGCCCAAATTGCCCGCCATGAACTGGCGCGGGTAAACGAACTGCAGCCAGTTCCACACATTGGCCGTGCCGAAGGCCTGCGACACAATAGAGGACGGCAGTATGGGGCGCGCACCCAAGCGCAAGTGGTGCCCGCCGAACTCCTGCGCGTTGAAGCCTGCAATAAAAACGGTGCGCTTACCCAGCTCCAGTGTTGGGCGTCCCATTGCTGGCGGCGCAATGCCCTGTGGCCTAGCCGATTCAGGGCGCGTCAGTGTTGGTACGCCGTATCCCGAAGTGTCGCTTGCTGTGGCACCCAGCACCCAGCCATAGCCCACGGCGCCGAACTCCAGCACTACTGCGCTGCCCGGTGGGGGCTGCAAAGGCTCGGCAAAGTTCAGGATGATGTTTGAGCCCGGCGCAGGCTGGTATCCACCCGCCAGCCGCAAGGACGGCATAAATGGGGGCTTGGGTGATGCAATCCCTGCTGGGGTAATGAACCTGCGCCAGCTGACGTACTTCGGCTGCGAAGTAGAGCTGGACTGCCAGCCCTCGGCAAATATGCGCTGAGATTCGCGCTCAACAACAGCATTACCGATGCCCCCTGCCGCAATCCCGCGAGGCCTTACCTCGCGCGCCCGAAAACGCACGGTAGGCGCGCCCATGGCCCCTTGATAGGCAGCGCCTACATAGCCAAGCGGCGGCTGTGCATCCGTGAAGTTGAGTGTTAAACCTGTGCCGGGTGGCGCTGGTTGAGGTAGCCCGAAAGCTAAGTGAAGACGACTGCCTTTTGGGGCCACCATGCTTGCCCCCTTTAGAACATAGGTACTGCTTTAACGTGGCTGTAAATCACGCCGTTTTGTACCCCGGTGTCATCCACGCCAACTACCGTCCACGGGCCTTCTTCGATGTGGGTAAAACTAAACACGCCATCGTCCCGAGTCAGCTGCTCTGCAATAAAGCGCCCAGAGAACTGGTGATACAGGCGCACGCGGCGCGAAACTGGCTCACCAAGCGATGTGGTTGAGCCGTCCAGCTTGAATAGACCGCCAAAATCCATTGGCGCCCAATGCTGGAGCGCAGGGCGTGGACGCCACTTTTCAAGCGCAGGGTCAAAAATAGGCTGGCCCGGAATGCCGGGACAAAGCTGCAAGCCTTTATTTCGCAGGGCAGAAAAATCCACTACCCGCATTTTTCGCTCATGTGGCTCAAACTGGGAAACTCTCGCAATTTCTGTCACCCCAGCAGCGAATGTGCCCGTTCCAGAAGCGCGCCAAATCCATTCCTTGCCATCGTCGCTGACTTCTACGCGCCATGATCGAGGCGTCCAGGTAGCATCGCTTTTGCGCTGGGTAAACGCCATATATTTAATATCGCGTTTCACCCCTTCGCCAAAATCATAGCCCCACCAGTTACTACTCCCGTTCGCATTGGAGCGCCATTCAGTATTTGGATTGCCGTCCACGGCAAACTCTGGCAAAGCTGTACCTTGATAGATACTGCTTGCCATAGCGGTTCCATCTACCGCCATATTTGGGCCATTAAATGACTCTCTTAGCTCAATCTCAGCAATAGTAAAATACTGAGTAGCCAAATTAAAAATTCGCCAAAAACGGTATCCATTCATCGCCATGGCCCCGTAATGTCAAAAAATGCTGCGCCAACAGATGTATATCGCCTGCCGGTCACAACAATAAACTTTCGCCCTTCCATTCCAATAAATTCACCGTCAATGATCGAGCCAAAGGGTACTGAGCCAGTAATATCGCCGTGCATGCTCTCGTAGAATCCCGGCATATATCCTCTCAACGCCCCTTCTGATACGGCGCGAATAGGCGTAATCATCATCCCGTTATCTGTGCGGTGCGGATAAGCAAAGCATGCAGCCTCTCCAATCGCATTTTCATCCCAGCAGTGGCCCATGTTTGCATATTGCACTGGTGCACCTGGTGTGCCAGCGATGCCGCGCATCAGCCATGCGCTGGAGCCACTTTCACCCGAGTTTTTGCGACTGGATGGATAGAAAACCCCATTGTCTTGGTAGTTGTTACCGATGGCATTGGCATTGGCATTGCCAGCAATAAAGCAGCAATACGGGTCAACCTCCATGAATGGGTGTGCCAGTTCTCCAAACGCATGCCACATTGGCCAAGAAGCACCTGTTGGCAACCGCGTGTTGTTGTTGCCACTATCCACTTGGCACATCAAATAGAAGGCGCGCGAGTCTGCTATCAGAATCCATGGTTGGGGCAACGCGTTGGCTGACGCTGTTTTGTAAACCATGATTCCCGTAGGTCGCTGTGCAGGAGTGGGGAATGGCTCTGTGAAGCCAGCGGTCAAAGACTCCATATCACGGTAGCCTCGCCAGCTGGCCTCTCTTGTGCCTGCTCCAGTCGATGCGTTATCAATCACATGGAGAAAAGGCCTTATCCCTTCTTTTGAGCGATAGACCGCTTCATTGAGTCCGCTAAAAACCTTCTCCCAGTTTGCCCCTGGGCGTTTGACGGTAATCGTCCCTGTGCCTTCGGCAGTCGTTGCCCCATAAACCGGGTAGCTAAACAGATTCGCCCCAAGCACACGTACAGGGAAATCTCCGTTTAGCTCTGCCTCGTTCGCGCCTTGAATGGACAAATACTGCCCATCTTTGAACAAGTGAGGCTGGGCAGTTTCTACGGTTGCCGTGTTCTCCGAGATGCGCAGTGAAACCACTTCAAGCGTTCCGAAACCGTTCACCAAGCAGGCATCCAACAGTGCAATCAGCGAGCCCATGGTGGCATTCAAAGTTGGCGCGCCATACTGGCTGCTGTCAAAGTAATGAACTCGCATGCTTATACCCACTCCGCATCCATATCAATCCAAATGCCGCCCAAATAGCTGTAGCTAGAGCCCCGCCCACCCATGAGCATTAAGCTTCGCCCCTCCATTCCGACGATCGCGTTTGACGCAAGTAAGTGCCCATGAGAAAAAACTCGGCCATGCGGGCTTTCGTAAGCACCGGGAAGCTGGCCGCGTACATAAACACCGTTATCGTTTTCGTATGCCATCACCGGGCATACATAAAAGCGCCCGTCTGGCCGGTGTGGATAGCCCAAATATGCGGTTTGCCCCAAACAGTATTGCTGACCAAATCCATGGCCAATAAGAGCAACCCCGTAAATAGTCCCGTGTCCTGAAAAATTGCGCGCAATCGCAATCGGTGCAGCCTTGGAACTAGGGCTTTGAGCATCTGAAGCAGGATGAAGAACACCGCTCACTGAATGGTCATCGTTGTGCCCATTCATGACAGACAAGAAACTAGCGTAAGCGTCTGGCACAAATGTTTTAAGCTGGCCAAACGCCTGCAGGTGTGTGTAGCTTTCGTCACGAAAATCCGTCGCACCCAGGCGAGTGCCAAGCGCTATATAGAACGTGATTCCATCACTTACGATGTGCCACATCCGGCTGTCAGCGTCGTTGGTTTTGGACTTGCACCACCAAGCACCATCAGGGTGTGCAAAGGTCAGCTGAGTTGGGAATCTGCGCTCCCCAGTATCAATATCAAGCATCTTTTCATACGCGCAAACGCCTGCAAAACGGGCGCCAGCACTTGAGGTGCCTTCATCCGATATGCGTAAATAGTGCTTATTGGAGCGTGGATGCGTTGATTGATAGGCCGCTTTGTTCAATCCGCTAAATGGCTTTGCAAACCCAGCAGGCGCGCGCTTGGCGGCAAAAACGCCCGTAGCTGGCGATGTGGGTGTGCTCTGAATTGGGTATTGCAGCGTGTAGTCGTCAACCTTTGTGACTCGATGAACCCCGTTGTACTCTGGCTCCTCTGCGCCACTAAATTCAATCCAGTCTCGCGTTGCGTAGTTGTGAGGCTCCACATACCCCACGGTGACTGTGGTGCCGTCGCGGGTAATTTGAGTGGGGGTGGTGTGTCCAAAGCCATTCACAAGGCATGCATCCAGCACGTCAATCAGCGTGCCCTGTGTACCACTGAGCACTGGCGCCCCCGCCATGTCAGACCTGTATTGAAAGACTGGCATTACTTCGCCTCCCCATAAGGTGTTTCACTGGGCCAATACCCCTTGGCCGCATGCCATGCCTCGTACTCGTCCAGCACATCCTGGCCAGCGCCACGGGCGCGCACAAACTCCAAAGCGTGGTCAAACGAGTCCTTGCCGGTGGTGTTGCGCATGCGCTCGGCGGCAAACATCTGGAACGGCGGCAGGCCTGCCACCTTGGTCCAGTCAATAGCCCGCGCCAGCTCTGGTGCGGGCTCATTCATCGTGATGGGAGTAGCGGCGATGCCCACCACACCCGCTACCTGGGTAGGGGGTTTGGTGGCGGGTATTTGCTTGCTCATGAGTTCAGCTCCTGTATTCGGTGCGCTACCTTGTTGCGCTCTTCCTTGGTCAATGACTCAAGCATGTCAATAACCTGATCTACAAGTCGAACCCCATTGGGGTCTTTCTTGCTGGTGCCTACGCCAGTCCATAGCTCCAGGTTCTCGGGGCGGTTGTCATCGCGTTTGCCGTTCTTGTGGTGGACTCGCTCGCTTTTCATGAGTGGTCGGCCGATGATCTGCTCCATCACTAGGCGGTGCTCCATCACCTTGCGACCTTCGACACGGACCATGATGTAACCATGCGTTGAGCGAATCTTGTCCCCGATGACCCTGCCGTCCAGCGTGATCTCCGGCTTCTTCATGCCAGCCTTCCTGGCCAGCGTAGAGCAAGCACGAGAGCAATACGCCCTGGTCTTTCCATGCGGGCGCTGGAACTGACAACCGCACTGCGCGCACGTAACTGTTTTGTCCTTGGTCGTCGCCTTCACTTTGCACGCGACAGAGCAATACTGCTGCTGCGCGTACTTGGCCTTGAAGACTGTCCCACAACACGCGCACGGCTTCTCGCTAGTGCGCGTCCGCGAGTACCAGCAGTCCTTTGAACAGAAGCGTTGTTCCGCCCTCCTTGGGCGGAACCTCGTCCCGCAGTGCTCGCAGGCCACATCTGGCAGGTGCCGAAGTGCAGTCATGGTGAATCCCTCCTGTGTCGATGTGAATTCATCATGGCACTCTATCGCTACCTGCACCAACTCAAGGTTAAACCTTGAATATTTTGTTCGCGCCGTTATCCCAGGTGACGATAATCACTCTTATTCGCACAGGTTCGCTACTCCTGTACCGCTTTCGCTGCCGCCGCTTTCACGGCGGGTTGGGCTATATCTTCACCCTGCTCGTTGCAGGGGCCGGGTACTTCGGCCCGCTTGGGCCTACGGCTTGCGCCTAGTCTCTGAACCTTCCGCCGGTCTGGCGGCTCGGCTGCTGATTTCCCAATCCTTCAACTTTTCAGCCTGTCGCGTCTGCGCTTCCGCGCTCCGATGTAGGGTGAAGGCTCTCAGGGGTTCCCAGCAATTCTCCCGGTTATTTTCTGGCGCTTACGCAGCCAGGGGGACGTATCGTTCATCCCCACCGTTGGGCGTGATCGGCAGGCCTGTGGCCGTGTCGATGTAGGCAATCAGCGGGCTCGATGCCTCGGTGCCGGTGTCCGCATAAATGATGATGGCCTCAATGCTCGGGCCAGACACGCTGGTAAACGTCACGTCAGCCGCGTCTGCTGCGCCACCCGTGGTGCTCTTGGCCGTCAGCGTCACCGGGCCAGCAATACGGGCCGAAGTAGGAATGTCCGACAGGTACTGGTGCACGGCAGTTTGCGGGGTGTAGGCGCCCGTATCCACCAGCAGCGCCTTGATGGTGTCAGTCATCCAGTTGATTTGTGCTTCCAAGAAGCGCTGACGGGCTGCGTCATAAAGGGTATTTGCCATTGGAGTGCTCCTTGCCCTTGTCGGGCGTTGAAGCGCACTCCTGCGCGCAAGATTGACGTTTAATCACCACACTGCTTGGTGCCTGAATTTGCAGGCGCGCACGGCTGCCGGACTTTTCCAGCACAGTCAGCACAGCATCTCCAATGCGCAGGCTTTGGCCCTTAGCAATGTCGATCTTGAAGGTCGAGTGGTTCTTCATGCACGGCAGTATTGGCTGACCTCCCAAACTTCCCAAACCCTAGCCGGGGTGCAAAGAAAAGCCCCGAATGCACATGCAATCGGGGCTGTTTTGGAGCGGCCAGCGAGGATCGAACTCGCCTGTGCAGCTTGGAAGGCTGCTGCCCAGCCACTAGGCCATGGCCGCAAA
>ERZ1034980.2190-NODE-2190-length-10727-cov-14.056878_pt1 | contig 10727 bp, 9 predicted proteins | sample MGYA00520622_ERZ1034980 | MGnify/ENA primary metagenome ERZ1034980 (study PRJEB33766, sample SAMN09781791) | gut metagenome | biome: gut microbiome | host: Homo sapiens | place: Madagascar | study: EMG produced TPA metagenomics assembly of the PRJNA485056 data... | reverse complement strand
AATTTTAAAGCCAAATTTTAAAATTTCATTAAATAGCAAATTTTAAAATTTAGCGCGCTAGAATTTAGCATATAATACAAAACATAACTCAATATTCAAAAAGCCCATTTACGCTTTCACCATGATAAACTCGCCTTATAACCTCAGCAAATAGCGATGCCACGCTTATTACCTGAACATGCTCACAAGGCTCATTTAATGGTATAGTATCAGTTACTACTAGCTCGTCTATGGCTCCGCTCGCAAGATTTTGGCGCGCTTTACCACTTAGCACAGGATGCGTACAAAATGCAAGCACGCTATTTGCCCCGCGCTCTTTAAATGCCTTAGCCGCTTTTACTAGCGTGCCAGCAGTATCTACCATATCATCAATTAAAATCACATCCTTGCCATTTACATCGCCTATTACATTCATAACCTCGCTTTCATTTGCCTTTTCGCGCCGTTTATCTACTATAACCAAATCCAAATTTAGTGTCTTTGCCAAACTTCTAGCACGCGCTACGCCGCCTATATCAGGGCTTGCGACAATGGGATTTGTTAAGTGCTTATTTTTAACATAATTAGTAAAAGCAATCGTCCCATAAAGATTATCCACAGGCACATCAAAAAAGCCTTGTATTTGTCCGGCGTGTAAATCCATGGTAATTACGCGGTTAATGCCGGCTGTTTGCATCATATTTGCTACAAGCTTAGCAGTAATTGGCACGCGTGGCGCAGCCTTGCGGTCTTGTCTAGCATAACCAAAATACGGCACCACAGCAGTTACTGAGCTAGCTGAGCTTCGTTTTAGGGCGTCTGTTAAAATCAAAAGCTCCATTAAATTAGTATCAGTTGGCGCACAGGTTGATTGAATAATAAAAGCATCCTTGCCACGCACATTTTCGCCGATTTGAACGCTAATTTCTCCATCGCTAAATCTCTTAATGCTAGCATCGCTTAGTGGAATGCCTAAAAATTTCGCCACTTGCCTTGAAAAATCTATATTTGCTGTGCCTGAAAATATCTTGTAGCCACGCATTTCTCGCCTTTATTTAAAATTTGAATGCGGATTTTAACTAAAATTTGCTTAATTATTTAAGCTTTTTGGCTAAAATCACGCCCAAAATCAAAAGGCCAGCTATGCAAAAAGACTTTTTAAGCACGCAAAATCTAAGCAAAGACGATATTCTTGCGATCCTAGAACGAGCCAAACACTTTAAAAAACTAGGCAAAAGCGAAAATAAACACGAAAATCTTTTAGAGGGCAAGAGCGTATTAAGCGCATTTTTTGAAAATTCCACAAGAACTAGAATGAGTTTTGAATTAGCCGCAAAACGCCTAGGCGCTGATGTTTTAAGCTTAAATCCAAGTATTTCAAGCACCGCAAAGGGTGAGAGTTTAATCGATACCATTAAAAATCTTAGCTCTATGCAAAATAGTTTTTTTGTGGTGCGCCATTTTAATAGCGGAGCAGCGCAATTTATAGCAAAAAATACAAGCGCACATGTGCTAAACGCAGGCGATGGCTGCAATGAGCATCCAAGCCAAGCAATGCTTGATATATTCACTATTTTAGAGCATTTAGATGGCGTAAATTTTAAAGATTTAAGCCCAATTAAAGGCGCAAAAATTAGCATAATCGGCGATATTTTTCATTCGCGCGTTGCTAGATCAAATATTTATGCTATGCAAGGCCTTGGCGCTGATATTACGCTGTTTGGCCCGCCTGCTTGCTTGCGCCATGCTAGCGTGTTTAAATGCAAAATCGCTAAAAACCTAAAAGAAGCTATAAGTGGCGCAGATGTGCTAATAATGCTAAGAATTCAGCTAGAACGAAGCAAAGATGAGGTCGCTTTGCCAGCTGAATATCCAAAGTATTTTGGCATAAACGAAAACAGCTTAAAGGATGCTAAAAAGGGCGTTTTGATACTTCATCCAGGCCCTGTAAATCGTGGCGTGGAGATGAGCTCAGCTGTGCTTGATAATACTAGCTTAGCTTATGAGCAAGTTGAAAATGGCGTAGCTGTTAGAATGGCGATTTTAAGCTTGTTGGCTAATAAATAAATTTTAAAAAAAGGATTAAAATGACAGAAGTAATTAAATTTTTTTACGCTCTAAGCGATGCAAATACCAAAGAGCTACTTGAAAGCAATGCAGGTGGAGCTGAACTAGGCTTTGTATGTGGTAAGGATCAAATCATAAAAGCACTTGAAGATGAGCTTTTAAAAATGGGCGTTGGCGAAAAAAAGCAAATTAAAATTTTAGCCGCTGACGGGCTTGGCGAGCGCGATGAAAGCTTAATGCAGTTATTGCCAAAAGAGCAGTTTGCGGGCATTGATTTAAAAATCGGTATGGCTTTAATAGGTCAAGATGAAAGTGGCCAGAGCGTGCATGCAACGGTTGTAAAAATCGATGATGAAAATGTTTTGCTTGATTATAACCATCCTTACGCAAGCAAGGATTTAATTTTTGATGTAGAAATTACAGAGCGCAGACAAGCAGATAGCGATGAAGAGCTAACAGGCGTGGTAAAAACCCCGCATGTGTGTGCGTGTGGCGGCGGCGGGCATTCGCACGAGCATTCACATGGCGATGGTGGTTGCTGTGGCGGCGGGCATTGTAAAGAACACTAATTTTCACACAAATCTAGCGCATTTTAAAATTTAAGGGCAAATTTTAATCACGCTAGCTCAAAAATACTATTTTAAACAACCTAAATAATTTTTAAGGATTTATAAATGAACTTAGCCTTTATTTTCCCAGGACAAGGCTCGCAAAAAATTGGTATGGGTTTAGAATTTTATGAAAATTTTTCTAGTGCTAAAAAGCTTTTAGATGATGCTAGTTGCGCGCTTGATATAGATTTTAAAGCCTTGATGTTTTCTCAAAATCCAAAACTTGATATTAGCCAATTCACCCAGCCAGCGATTTTGCTTAATTCTCTAATGGCTCTTAGCGCATTCAAAGAGCAGATAAAGTGCGAAGCTAGCGTGCTTTTAGGGCATTCGCTTGGAGAGTTTAGCGCCTTGTGTGCAAGCTTGGCGTTTAATTATATCGATGCTTTAAGGCTCGTTAATTTACGCGGTAAGTTGATGGCAAAAGACTGCGAAGGCAAAGACGCTGGTATGATGGTCGTTTTAGGATTAAGCGATGAAAAAGTAGAAAAAATTTGTGCTGATTTTGAAAAATCTGCGTGGCCGGCTAATTACAACTGCGATGGGCAAATTGTAATTGCTGGCTTAAAAGATGATTTAAAGGCACTTGAGGGTGAGTTTAAATCTGCTGGGGCAAAACGAGCAATGCTTTTAAATATGAGCGTTGCTAGCCATTGTAAGCTTTTACAAAACGCATCAAATGCCCTTGCTAGCGAGCTTGATGGCAAAATCGCTCCAAATTTTAAAGCCGTAATCTCAAATGTAAATGCCAAACCTTACAGCACAGCCACGCAAGCAAAAGAGCTGTTAAAAGCGCAATTAACAAGCCCAGTGCTTTACAAGCAAAGCATTATAAGAGCGCAAGATGAAGTGGATTGTTTTGTAGAGTTTGGTTCTAGCGTGCTTTGTGGATTAAATAAAAAAATCACACAAAAGCCAAGCATCGCCATAAGCGATTTAGCAAGTTTAAACCAGGCAGTGGAATTTTTAAAAAATCATTAAAATTTAGAGCAAATTTTAAAAAAGGATAAAGATGAAAATAGGAATTTTAGGTGCGATGAATGAAGAGATTGCGCCGATTTTAGCTAGCTTAAAAGAATACACAGGCGAAGAATACGCATCAAATACTTTCTATCAGGCAAAATTAAACGATCATAATTTAACCATAGCTTGTACTAAAATAGGCAAGGTTGCAAGCGCGCTTAGTGCTGCGCTTTTGATTGAGCGATATGGATGCGAGATCGTGCTTTTTAGCGGAGTTGCTGGCTCGTTAAACAAAAACTTACACATAGGCGATATGTTAATTGCTACAAGCTGCGTCCAGCACGACCTTGATATCACGGCTTTTGGCCATCCTGCTGGCTTTGTCCCTGGTATAAATATCGCGCCAAAAAGCGATGAAAGCTTAAATCAAATCGCAAGAAAAGTCGCAAGCCAATTAAATATAAAATTATTTGAGGGCATAGTAGCTAGCGGGGATCAATTCGTGTGTAATGTAAATAAAAAAGCCTGGATTAAAGATGCTTTTAATGCGGACGCGGTAGAAATGGAAGGTGCTAGCGTGGCGCAAGTTTGTAATTTAATGAAAGTGCCGTTTTTTGTGCTTAGGGCAATTAGCGATGAAGCAGGTTCTGGGGCGGAGTTTGATTTTGATGAGTTTTTAAAAGATTCTGCTAGCAAATCTGCGAAATTTTTATTAGAAATGATTAAAAAAATCTAGCCTTAAATTTTAAAATTTAAAGCCTATTTACAAGGATTAAAATGGATAATGAGCAAGTTGTAATTAGCAAGAAATTATTAAAAATTGTAGGTCAAACAAATGCGCGCTACAAGATGTTTGAAAAAAACGATAAAATTTTACTTGCTTTAAGTGGAGGCAAAGATAGCCTAAGTTTAGCGCACATCTTAAAGCATTTTTGCGCAGTAACGCCAGAAAAATTTAGCTTTGAAGCTGTTACGCTAAGCTATGGTATGGGCGAAGATTTTAGCTATTTAAGCGAGCATTGCAAGGCTTATGGGATCAAACACAGCGTAATTGATAGCTCGATTTTTGAAATTAGCAAAGAAAAAATTCGCGCTAATTCTAGTTTTTGCTCGTTTTTTTCGCGTATGAGGCGCGGGTATTTATACAGCTATGCATTAAAGGGCGGTTTTAATAAACTTGCAATCGCCCATCATTTTGATGATGCGGCTGAGAGTTTTTTTATGAACTTTACTCACAATGGCGCAATTCGCACCCTTGCTCCAAAATACACCGCAAATAACGGCATAATCGTAATTCGCCCGCTAATTTTAGCCAGAGAGCGACAATTACGAGATAATGCATTAAAAAATCATTGGCAAGTAATAGGCGATGAGGCTTGTCCTGCTATGCGTTTTGATGTGAAAATGCCACACGCAAGAGCACAAACCAAAGCACTTTTAGCTGGACTTGAAGCCAAAAACCCTAAGCTTTTTATCAGCCTAAAATCGGCCTTTACAAATATCCACAAAGATACATTTTTTTAAAATTTTAATGCGCGCTAGCTTTTTTGGTTGCGCTTTAAAATTTAAAAACGCCCGCTCGTATTTTTTTGCTATAATTGCGCCTTTTAATTTTAAAGGGCGGGTATGAGCCAAAAGAAAAAAGAATATATCAGCGTTACAGGCGCAAAAGAGCATAATCTAAAAAACATATCCTTACAAATTCCAAAAAATGAATTAGTCGTATTTACTGGCATTTCTGGCTCCGGGAAAAGCACGCTTGCATTTGATACACTTTATGCTGAGGGTCAGCGCCGTTATATAGAAAGCCTTTCAAGCTACGCACGGCAGTTTTTAGGCAAAAACACAAAGCCAGATGTAGAGCGCATTGTAGGCCTAACACCAGCCATTGCCATAGATCAAAAATCCACAAGCAAAAATCCGCGCTCTACTGTTGGAACGATCACTGAAATTTACGATTATCTGCGACTTTTATATGCGCGCGTTGGCATTCAGCATTGTTATAAATGTAATAAACCAATCTCAAAAATGAGCGCACAAGATATAATCGATCAAATCTCAGCCTTGCCAGATGGCACGAAGGTGGTTATTTTATCTCCATTAGTGCGCGAAAAAAAAGGCACATTTGCTGACACTTTTGAAAAACTTAGAAACGATGGCTTGCTTAGAGTTCAAATCGATGGCATTATCCAAAGATTAGACGAAAACATAGAGCTAAGCAAAACCAAAAAACACACGATAAAAGCGGTGATTGACCGCATAGAGCTAACCCCGCAAAATCATTTGCGCGTTATTGAAGCAGTAGAAAAATCGCTTGCTTTAAGCTATGGCGAGGTTGAATTAAGCATAATAAATGCGAGTGAGTTAGGAATTTCAAATGATTTTATGCATTTTAGCGAGCATAATGCTTGTTTTGATTGTAAAATTTCTTATGAAGTGCTTGAACCGCTATCTTTTAGCTTTAATTCGCCAAAAGGCGCGTGCGGGGGCTGTGATGGGCTTGGTGCGTGTTTTAGCATAGATCAAAGCAAGATAATAAATGAAAGTTTAAGCGTTGAAAATGGCGCATTAAAACTGCTTTATGGCTTTAATAAAAGCTATTATTATAAGTTTTGCCTAGCATTTTGCCAGCAAAATGAAATAAATGCTAAAACGCCTTTTTGCCAGCTTAATGCTAATGAGCAAAGAGCGCTTTTATATGGCAATGCTAGCAATGTGGAGTTTATTTGGAAAAGACATAAATTATCAAGGCGTTTTGAGGGCGCTTTAAAAATCAGCTATGATTTAATCAAAGATGGCAAAGATTTTAGCGATTATACCGCGCAAAAACCCTGCCCTGATTGTAAAGGCTTGCGCTTAAATGCTAGCTCGCTTGCTGTAAAAGTAGCTAGTAAAGGCATAGGCGAGCTAATTAGTATGCAAATTAAACAATGCCTAGCCTTTATCGATGATGAAGCAAATTTTAAATATTTTAGCGACACGCAAAAACAAATAGCTATGCCGATTTTAAAAGAAATTCGCGAAAGATTACATTTTTTAAATGATGTTGGTTTAGAATATCTAAGCCTTGGGCGCGATGCAAGGACAATTAGCGGAGGCGAAGCACAGCGCATAAGAATAGCAAGCCAAATCGGCTCAGGATTAAGTGGCGTAATGTATGTGCTAGATGAGCCAAGCATAGGCTTACACGAAAAAGACACCCTAAAACTAATCTCAACCCTAAGAAGCTTACAAAATAAAGGCAATAGCGTGCTTGTAGTAGAACACGATAAAAAAACCATGCAAAATGCAGATTTTATCATCGATATAGGCCCAGGTGCTGGCAAAAATGGCGGTAATGTAATATTTAGTGGCACTTATAAAGAGCTTTTAAAAAGCAAAACCCAAACGGCCTTATATCTAAACGGCAAAAAACTAATAAATTATGCTAAAAATAGACCACAAGAACAATGGATAGAGGTTAAAAACGCAAATATAAATAATATAAAAAATCTAAATGTAAAATTTCCTCTTAAAAATTTTGTAGGCGTAAGTGGCGTAAGTGGCTCAGGCAAAAGCTCTTTGGTGCTTCAAACGCTTTTACCACGAGCCCAAGCACAATTAAGCAAAGCCAAAATAAATGAAAGCGCACTAAAAAATGCAAATATCGAAGGCTTAGATCAACTTGATAAAGTAATTTATTTAGACCAAAGCCCAATAGGTCGCACACCGCGCTCAAATCCAGCAACTTACACAGGCGTAATGGACGAAATTCGCGAGCTTTTTTCCCAAACAAAAGAAGCAAAACTAAGAGGATATAAAAGCGGACGATTTAGCTTTAATGTCAAGGGCGGACGCTGTGAAAAATGCGCCGGAGATGGCGCGATAGTAGTAGAAATGCATTTTTTGCCCGATGTAAGCGTGGTTTGTGATGTATGTAATGGCACGCGCTATAACGAGCCAACACTTGAAATTAAATATAAAGGCAAAAATATAGCCGATGTGCTTTCAATGAGCGTAGATGAGGCGCTTTTGTTTTTTGATGCTTTGCCTAAAATTCGCACAAAACTAGCCACAATTCAAGCCGTTGGGCTTGGGTATATTAGCCTTGGCCAAAGTGCAACCGAGCTTAGTGGCGGCGAGGCTCAAAGAATAAAACTAGCAAAAGAGCTAAGCAGAGCAGACACTGGCAAAACGCTTTATATCCTTGATGAACCAACTACTGGCTTACATTTTGCTGATGTGGATCGTTTAGTAAATGTGCTTCAAAGCCTTGTAAATCTTGGCAATAGCGTAATAGTAATCGAGCATAATTTAGATGTGCTAAAAAACTGCGATTATTTAATAGATATGGGTCCAGGTGGCGGGGATTTAGGCGGGCGCGTAATAGCTGCTGGCTCACCACAAGAGCTAGCAAAAAATTATAAAAAAACAGGCTCATTTACGGGAGAATTTTTGCTTGAAGAGCTAGAATTAAAATGAAATTTTAATTTAAAATTAAAGGATAAATATGCTTAAAGATATTTTTAGAGAATACGATATTAGAGGAATTGTGGGCGATGAATTAAATCAAATAAGCATTAAAGCAATAGGCAAAGAACTAGGCGCGGTGATGAAAGAGCGTGGCGTAAAAAATGTAAGTGTAGGCTATGACGCAAGGCTGAGCGCGCCAGAGCTTTTTGATTATTTGCTTAGCGGATTAAATGCGAATGATTTAGAAATTTTTGATATTGGCTTATTGGCTACGCCAGTTGGGTATTATAGCGTTTTTAGCGGGGTTTTTGATGCAAATATTATGATCACAGGCTCACACAATCCAAAAGAATACAATGGCTTTAAAATCACTATCGGCACGGATAGTTTTTTTGGCGATGATATTACAAAACTAGGCCAAAGAGTATGCGCGCTAGTAGATTCAAAAGAACAAATTCCAAATAATACAAAATGCCAAAAATACGATATTTTAAGCAAATATGTAGATTTTTTTACCCAGTGTTTTGCGCATTTAAAGGGTTTTGATTTACCTTTTGTTTGTGATTGTGCTAATGGGGCTGCTGGCGTTAGCTTAGAAGCAATCATTAAAGCGCTTGATTTAAACGCTCATATTTTATACCCTAAACCAGATGGCAATTTCCCAAACCATCACCCAGATCCTAGCGTAGCAGAAAATTTACAGGATTTAAAAATGGCTCTAAATAGCGGTAAATTCGCGCTAGGCTTTGGTTTTGATGGAGATGGCGATCGCATAGCAGTGCTGAGCAAAAAACGCTTAATCAAAGGCGATGAATTAGCGTATTTATACGCACTAAATATGAAAAACCCGCGCGTTTTAGGTGAGGTAAAATGTAGTCAAAACATGTATGATCAAATCGATAAAATCGGCAAAACTTTTATGGGAAAAACAGGGCATTCTAATATCAAAAAAGCTATGAAAGAGCTAAATATAGATATGGCAGCTGAGGTTAGCGGGCATATATTTTTCAAAGAAAGATTTTTTGGTTTTGATGATGCGGTTTATGCGGCTATGAGGGTTTTAGAGCTATGTGCTAAGGGCGTGGATTTAGACGCTAAACTAGATCAACTCCCAAAACTTTACTCCACAGATGAAATTAAAATAAACTCAAGCGATAAAAATAAATTTATCATCGTAGAAGAGATTAAAAATGCGCTAAACACGGCAGATTTACCGCAAATTTTAAATGTGATAGATATCGATGGCGTAAGAGTGCGCTTTGAAAACGGCTGGGCGCTAGTAAGAGCTAGTAATACCACGCCTGTGCTAGTTACTAGATTTGAGGCTAACAGCCAAGAAAACCTAAGCCTAATACAAGAAAAATTTACAGCCCTAATAAATAAAATTAGCTCAAATTTTAAGGACAATAATGAATAAAAAACTAGCTCTTTGCATTTTAAGCGGAGGTATGGATAGCGCGGTCGCCACAGCCATTGCTAAAAGTCAAGGCTATGAAATTTTAGCCTTGCATTTTGATTACAATCAGCGCACGCAAGAGCGCGAAAAAGAATGCTTTAAGATGCTTTGTAAGGATTTTGGCGCGCTAAAAAGCTTTATTTTTGATGCTAATTTTATAGCACAAATCGGCGGCGGAGCTTTAACTGATACTAGCTTGAATATCCCTAAAAATGCGCTAGAAATTTTAAATACAAACGCTTATGAGAGCAAAAATAGCATTGATGCTCAAAGCCAGCAAACTTCTAATAAAAACGCACTTGAAAGCTTGCCTATAACTTATGTGCCGTTTCGTAATGGGATTTTTCTTAGCATTGCAGCGGCTTTGGCTCAACGCGAACGCGCAGAGGCGATATTTTTAGGCATAGTTGAAGAAGACAGCAGCGGATATCCTGATTGTAGCGAAGATTTTGCTAATAAGGCGCAAGATTTTATTAGTTGTGGCAGTGGTGAAAATATTAAAATTTGCGCCCCGCTCGTGCATAAAAATAAAAGCCAAATCGTAAGCCTTGGGCTTAGTTTAGGCGTGGATTTTTCGCATACTTATAGTTGTTATGAAAATAACCAAAAACCTTGTAAAGCCTGTGATAGCTGTTTATTGCGCGCAAGAGGCTTTGCTATGGCAAAGGCAAAAGATCCAATTTTAGAATAAATCTAAGCAAAAACCGCCAAAATTTTAATAACATTAAAATCGTAAAAAAACCTTAGCTAAGTTCATCACAGTGCCACACCCTGTGGATTCCATATGCATAACTATTTTGCCGTGCATACCCTACTCTTTGAAAATTTTTATGAATTGCTATTTTGGCAAATTTTTTTATAATTATCGAGTGTTATTCATCAAATAAAAATTCACGCTCAATTTACATTTTTACTGTAATATTTGATTTTAAAACAAGGTTAAAAAAATGTTTATCATTCAATATTTTACAAATCCAAAACAAACAGGAGCTTTGTGCGCTAGCTCATCTAAACTAGCAGCGACAATGACAGAAAATATAGAAATTCAAAAAGCTCGCAATATCGCTGAAATAGGTGCTGGAACGGGTGCATTTACAAGACACATTTTATCAAAAAAAGATGAGAATGCAAATTTTTTCGCTGTGGAAATTAACAAAAAAATGGCAAATACACTCTCACATAAATTTGAAAATTTAGAT
>ERZ1034980.2189-NODE-2189-length-10734-cov-3.551362_pt1 | contig 10734 bp, 11 predicted proteins | sample MGYA00520622_ERZ1034980 | MGnify/ENA primary metagenome ERZ1034980 (study PRJEB33766, sample SAMN09781791) | gut metagenome | biome: gut microbiome | host: Homo sapiens | place: Madagascar | study: EMG produced TPA metagenomics assembly of the PRJNA485056 data... | reverse complement strand
ATCATAGACAGACCGATGCTGAAAGCTCGTTCAAAGGAACTTCTTCGCGCTTCCTACCTCAAATCGGTGGCAGTATCCCTTGTACTGTTCATAACGCTCTACGGCGCAGCCGGTTCTTCCGCGACAAACAACGGGGCTTCCCCTGATGCAGTACAGGCAGGAAGCTACGTGGCCGCTATCCCAATGAGCTTCGCGGCCCTCCTCATAGGCTTTGCCGGCATATTGATGATCATTATGCTGATCATAAGGGTATTTGTATTAAACATCCTTGAGATAGGCTGCCGCAGGTTCTTTATGGAAACCTCCTACGGCGATACCGGCATAGGCGTGATCGTCAAGCCGTTTTCCAGGGCCTTCCTTAATCAGGCCTTCGTAATGTTCATGAGGGACCTTTTTACATTTCTCTGGACCATGCTTTTTGTCATACCGGGCTTTATTAAGATGTATTCCTACCGTCTCGTGCCGTACATACTTGCCGAGAACCCTGAAATGAACATGTCGGAAGCCATAGGCCTTTCCAGATCCATGATGGACGGATACAAGTGGCAGACATTTATATTTGACCTTTCATTTATAGGCTGGATGTTATTAAGCGGCATAACCTTTGGCCTTGTCGGGGTATTTTATTCAAACCCGTATTATAACCATGCCTCGGCTCAGCTGTACCTGTATATCAAGGAGCAGCGCGGCACGATGTAATGGACAGCGCGAGCCCTTATACGCGAGCCCTGATCTTAAACCGGTAAAATTTAAGCTGCCATATCTTTTGACCCTGAAGTCATGGGATATGGCAGCTCTTTTTTACTTTTCCACCGATATATTTGTAAGGAAGTCGCTCCAGCCGCTTTCCTTCGCCTTTGCGCTGTCAAGCACCATGTTGGAAAATATCCCAACAGCAAGCTCCTCCCCGTCCTGGTCCTTTACCGATACCTCCGTTACCACCACCTTGCGGCCGCGTTTTATCACAGTAGCCTCGGCATAGACATGGCTCTTTCCCATGCCCGGCCTTAAGTAGTGTATGTTGGCGTCTATGGAGGTAGATCTCAGGTTCCCGAGGGAGTATACCGCTGAACCTGAAGCGGAGTCCGCAAGGGTAAATATGGCGCCTCCGTGTATGGAGTTTATCGGATTCAAATGCTCCGGCCTTACATCCATGTCAACTCTTGCGTAACCTTCCTTAAGCAGCGTCACCTTGAGTCCGTTGTATCTTGCAAAATCCGGCCTTTCAAGATTATCCTGATCAGTCTTCAAATCTCGCAGCTACCTCCTTAAGCTTATCTATGATATGTATATGCTGCGGACATATACTCTCGCACTGACCGCAGGCTATGCAGTCGCTGGCCTTGCCGAAGCTGTCGGCGAGCCTTTCGTAAAATATTTCCTGGGCGGTCCAGCTCTTTGTATCAGGCTCCAGCACCTCGGCGTTATAAAGCGAGAAATACTTAGGGATAGGTATGTTCATCGGACATCCAGGCGTGCAGTATGAACATCCGGTACAAGGTACGGCTATGGATGAGCTTATGATCTTTACAGCGTCCTTTACCGCATTTTCCTCTTCAGCATCAAGAGGCTTGAAATCCTTCATAAATGTCATGTTCTCATTCATCTGCTCTATGCTGCTCATACCGCTTAATACGAGTCTTACTCCTTCGCGGCTTGCTGCAAATCTATAACCCCATGAAGGAATAGGCATGTCAGGGTGGAGCTTTTCAAATATGTCCTTCGCGCCCACCGGAAGTCCGCCTGCCAGCACTCCTCCCTTTACCGGCTCCATAACTATGACAGGCTTTCCGTGCTTGCGGCAGACCTCAAGGCATTTCGCGGACTGGATACTCTCCGAATCCCAGTCAAGATAGTTGAGCTGTATCTGTACAAATTCCATCTCAGGATGCTCGGTAAGCACCATGTCAAGCGTTTCGGCAGTATCATGGAAGGAAAATCCCATGTGTTTGACAAGTCCGGCGTCCTTTTTCTCCTTAAGCCAGTTAAAGCAGTCCAGCTCGGTAAATATCCTGTAATGGTCGCGGCCAATGTTATGGAGGAGATAGTAATCGAAGAACTCAACTCCGCATTTTTCTCTCTGCTCGTTGAATATCCTGTCCCTGTCCTCCTTAGTTTTAAGATAGGAAGCATGAAGCTTGGTGGCAAGGGTGAACTTATCCCTTTCGTACCTGTCCGTAAGCACTTCCTTTACAGCCTTCTCACTCTTAAATTTGCAGTACATGTAGGCCGTATCAAAATACGTAAAGCCGTTTTCTATAAATGTATCGACCATTTTTTTGGTCTGTTCGATATCTATGCTTCCTTCATCATTGGGATCCGTAAGCGGCAGCCTCATGAGGCCGAAGCCAAATTTCTTATCTGTGGTAAATATATCAGCCATTGTAATACCTCCTTAAAACTCATGTTTATATAAGATACCAGTATTTTTAAAGCAGAATCTGTCATTATCTGCAATATCTCCCATCATGCATGCTGACTGGCAGCTTTCATTTTACAAGTCTGCTTATTGCCCTGAAGGTATCCGTTCCGGCCTCATGCAGAAGCTCGAACAGCACCGATTCACAGGTGGCAAGTATGATGCCCTCCTGCTTAGCCCTTTCTATGGCAGTCTTAAGATCGGCTTTCTTCCTGCTGCCGATACAATCCGTCACAAGCACTGGCTGATATCCGGCCTCCTTAAGTCCCAGCGCCGTCTGCATCACGCAGATATGAGCCTCCACGCCCATGATGATGGCAAATGGCTTATCCGTCGACGGAGGTATTACCTTCGCAAGATCTCCGTAGGCTCCAAAGGCTATCTTTTCCACATGCTCCGTCACGCCTGCCGCCTCCCATACTTCAGGGATCGTGGCTCCAAGGCCCTTTGTATACTGCTGCGTAACGAACACGTCAATGTTAAGCATCTTGAGCCCATTAAGGAGCTTTACCGACATTTCCGTGATCTCTTCGTTATTCCGGATCGCCGGCATCAGCCTCTCCTGATAATCCACGGCGACCGCAAAGGCTTTATCTTTAATTATAAACATGGATCTGTTGTCCTCCGATCATACCTGATTTATATTATCAGTATGATTATAACAACAGATCCATGTCTTTTAAACGTATTTTATTTTCTTAGGGCATGCGGCAGTCCCGTATGTTCTGCCACAGCCATGCCTGTAAACATCTGCTTCAGAGAGTTCTTTAATAGGTATATCCGATCTTATATATTCCAAACTCCCTGTGTCCAAGAGCCTCGGCCTTGGTAGGCTCGCCGTTGCAGACTCTTACCATGAGATCAAAAAGCTCCTCTCCCATATCAGGCAGGCTGACGCCCTCTGTAATGATCTTTCCGGCGTTGATATCGATATTGTCGATCATGTTGTTGTATGTGCCGGTATTGCCGGTGATCTTGATAACAGGAGCTATCGGACTTCCCGTAGGCGTTCCGCGTCCCGTGGAGAACACTATGATCTGCGCTCCGCTTGCCACCATGCCGGTTATGGAATCTATATCCTGTCCCGGAGAATCCATGAAATACAAGCCCTTCTTGTCATGAGGTATCTCCTCCCCGTATTCAAGGACCCCGGTAAACGGACTGCTGCCCGCCTTATGCATGCAGCCTAAGGATTTTTCCTCTATGGTGGTGAGTCCGCCCTCCTTATTTCCCGGAGTAGGCTGGCCTTCCCTTAAGTCATTTCCGGAGGCTGCCGAATGGGCTTCGACATTTTTGACCATCTGAAGGAATTTCTCCCTCGCCTTAACATCCTCGAACCTTGCTGCTATAAGATGCTCCGCACCGATGACCTCAGTGGTCTCGCTTAAGATACTGCTGCCGCCAAGGGAAACAAGCTTGTCTGAAGCTACTCCTATGGTAGGATTGGATGCAAGGCCGCTGGTAGGATCACTTCCTCCGCACTCAAGGCCGAGCACAAGCTCGCTTATGTCAAACTCGACCTTCTGCTGCTTCCTTACATGGGATGCAAGCCTTGAAGCGATCTCTGTGCCTTTTGCTATCGCCTTTATGGTGCCTCCCTCCTGCTGTATGATTATGGCCTCCACCGGTTTGCCCGATTCCTCTATCTGCTCCTTTAAAACGCCTGCCTGTATGCCTTCACAGCCAAGTCCTACTATAAGCACCGCTCCCACGTTAGGGTTCTTTGCAAATCCCACTAAAGTGCGCACCGTATTGAGATAGTCGTCTCCGATCTGGCAGCATCCGTGCTGATTAGGTATGGATATGGCGCCGTCTATATTGTCAGCTATACGCTTAGCCGTGTCCGAAGAACAGACTGACGCCGGAAGTATAAGAAGATAGTTCCTTATGCCGTATCTTCCGTTTTCTCTTTTATATCCGCTTATCTTCATATATCCTTTCCTCCCCGGTCAATTAAAATCCTTAGCGCTCACAAGATTATGAACATGAACATAATCTCCCTTTTTGATATCCATGCATGCTTTTCCGATAACCTGACCGTACTTATAGCAGATGCCTCCCTTCGGGATATCCGCTATGGCTATCTTGTGAAACTGCGGAACATCTCCGCTGACCTTTATCTTTTCGCCGTCAACTGTTATCTCCTCGCCGCTTTTTACAGCTCTTAAACAGGTGACCAGATTATCCTTTGGGTCTATCCTTAAAACTGTCTCCATATTCAACCTCCTTACTTGATTTTCCTGTTTTGGCCGCCGCTTACACGGGGCGTCTGCCCGGCAGAGTTTAAGCGGTATCTCCCTGCTTTAGTTATTTTCTTTATATATTTATACCTTATGCATATCAAGCAGCACGGACATTTTTACCGGACATTTTATCCTTGCTCATATCACTTAGCATTAGCTTTCATGATTTTTATTTCATAAGAAAACAAGCTCTGTTTCTTAATGAAACAAAGCCTGTTCTGCATGCCTTATGCATTATTCAATTTTCAATCTGCGCCAGAGTGTAGTCCTGCTTATACCGAGCAGCTTTGCCGTTTTACCGGCGTTACGTCCCGTCTTTTCATAAACATATCTTATATACTCCCTGTCGTTATCCTCTAAGGATCTGTCCTCTCTGTAATAAGGCATATACTTTTCTCTGTCCTGATCCGTTTGTTCCGAATAATAAAGGTTTTCAAAGGAGCCGAGTATCACGCTTTCTTCCATCAGGTTTTCGAGCTAACGCACATTTCCTGATGATACAGATCAGCCCTGAAGTTTCCCTCTTCTGCCATGGCATTTATATCCCGGCATGAAGAGCATATTATCCTCACCCCGGTTTCACCTGCGCCGTTTTTGTCCATATCGGAAAGCTTATACTCCTGAAGCATGCCCGACAGACTTCCCTGTATTTCGTACGGCAGCTCGCTTATGTTATCCAGATAAAGCGTACCGCTGTTGGCAAGTACGAATGCATCCCTAAGTCCCGCTCTATGGCCTGACTCTCTGAATCCTGCTTCAAGGTTCTCCCAGACTGACGGTCTCTCATCCTCTGTATCAAGGTTTAAGGCAGCGCAGTTTATTTTTATAAATGGGCCGTTTTTTCGACTGCTGCGATTATGTATGCTCTGAGCCATAAGCTCCTTGCCGCTGCCCGGTCCTCCGTATATAAGCACCGGCAGATCAGAATGAGCAAATTTTTCCGCTTTATTTATTACGGACGACATGGCGTCGCTCTCATGTATGATGTCGGAAAATGTATATCCTGCAGCGAATCTTTCTCCCTCTTTATCATTTTCCGTATTACGCCCTGCAAAGGCGGTTTTCTCCGGGCTTCGGATCAAAAGCACATGTCCGGTGCAGCGGTCCCTGTCAAATATCGGAGTACTGCTTACGTCGCACCGCCTTCCGGCTATCATATATTTTCTTTCGACAGTATCGGCAGGGCTAAGACAGTCTCCGGGCAGTATGTCATATACGGACTTTGGCCCATTTCCGCTCCCATATGCCCTTAAGATCCTGTCGGCGGCAGCATTTTTCAGCCTTATGCTCCCGTCTGCTTCCTTAAGGATGGCGGCGTCATCAAGATTTTCCATGACGGCCTTGATGTCATTTTCACCCCGGCGTCTTTCCGCCCTCTGCGCCTTTAATATGCCCTCGGCCTGCTGCATCGCGACAAGCACACTTTCATGCTGGGACTCTATAAGTATGCCGTTACAGTTAAGGGTATTGGCTATATCCCTTATAAGGGCGTCCCCGAGGATGTCGGTTATTCCCTTTTCCCTTAAGACCTTTATTACATCAGGGACCTCGTCCATGCTGCTGACGGTCCTGTAATAGAAGTTTCCCTTTACTATGCTCCCCAGCATCTTAAAGTTCACTACATTGCTGTAGCCTATTACCGCGACTCTTCCCTCATGATTTTTAAGCCTGCTGTATGCGGCAATATAGTCGCTTGCTCCTACCTTTACCTCCACTATGGGGATATCTATCTTTGATTTGATCAGCTTATATGTGCCGCCTCTGCTTATAATGACGCGGCAGCCACCGCCGGCACAGTATGAAAGGGCCTTTTCAAGCCCGGTAAGAAGCGTGCCTTCCACGACCTCGATATTGTCGAGGCCGTGGTTTTCCGCCACCTCTATGGCATTTTTATATATCGTATCTGTCGGCGCAACAAATAATATTTCTTTCATTTACCAGATATTTTCATCTGAAATGTCCTTAAGAGAAGCACAGCCGCACATCTTCATGGTATCTGCAAGCTCCGAGCCTAATTTTTCCGTAAGGATGTGAACGCCCTCTTCGGCGCTTCCGTATACCGCGGTAACATAAGGACGTGCAACGAGCACTGCGTCTGCCCCCAGTGCCAGAGCCTTAAATATATCGGTACCGGTCCTTAAGCCTCCGTCCACGAGTATCATCATATCGCCGCCCACGGCTGCAGCTATCTCAGGCAGGACCTCAGCCGTTGCCGGACACTGGTCAAGGACCCTTCCGCCATGATTTGATACCACTATGGCAGAGGCTCCTGCTTCCTTAGCCTTAAGGGCTCCCTTTACGGTCATAATACCCTTTATGATAAAAGGCTTTCCGGCCGCCTTTATGATCTCGGCAAGCTCAGCCACAGTCTTGCTTCCTGCAGGAGGGGTAAGGTTCTTAAGGAAAGGAAGGCCTGCAGCATCTATATCCATGGCCACTGCCATAGCATCCGATGCCTTTACCAGCTCAAATTTCTCCTTGAGTGTATTGATATCCCACGGCTTTACGGTAGGTATGCCCATGCCGCCGGCTTTCTTGATGGCTGCGGTAGCAGCCTTCATCACCTCAGGATCCGTGCCGTCTCCCGTAAATGCCGCAATACCTTCGGCAGCGCATCTGCTTACAAGTATGTCGTTATACTGCTGATCGTTATATTTATCACCGTAATGAAGCTTTACCGCGCCCACAGGGCCTGCGAAGATCGGATATTTCATCTTGTAGCCGAAAAAGTCGAAGCTTGTGTCAGGCTCGGTATTTTCAGCTATGGTATCCATATTTACGCGTATGTCCTGCCATACCTCGTAATTCCTGATGGCTGTGTCTCCCACGCCCTTTGCTCCCGGGCCCGGCATTGTGTTGCCGCAGGCCTTTCCGTTACATACGGGACAGGCGTGGCAGAGGGCTCCTACGTTATTTCTTGCCGCATCCATAAGTTCTTTGTAGTTCATTTCATACCTCGCTTAAATAACAATGCATCACAGCCGGGCTTATAAAGCCCGGCCGCATGATCTTATCATTATATACTATTACAGCTCTTTTCCCGTGAGCATCCTGTATGCCTGGAGATATTTGTCCTTTGTCTTTTCCACTATCTCCTCAGGGAGTGTCCAGTTGTTGTCAGGGTTGGCCTTGAGCCAGTCTCTTGCAAACTGCTTATCAAAGGACGGCTGTGAATGGCCCTTTTCATAACCATCTGCAGGCCAGAAGCGTGAGCTGTCCGGAGTAAGCATCTCATCTCCAAGAACTATATTACCATCCTCGTCAAGACCGAACTCAAACTTGGTGTCAGCGATAATAATGCCCTTTGAAAGCGCGTAGTCCGCACACTTCTTATAGAGGGCTATGGTGTACTCCTTGAGCTTTTCAGCATACTCGCTGCCCTTACCCGGGAAACGCTTTTCAAGGTAATCCACGCTCTCCTCGTAGGAGATATTTTCATCATGATCTCCGATCTCAGCCTTGGTGGACGGAGTATATATAGGCTCAGGAAGCTTTTCCGACTCCTCAAGTCCCTCCGGAAGCTTAATACCGCAGACGGTACCGCTCTCCTTATAGCTTGCCCAGCCGCTGCCGGTTATATAGCCTCTTACGATGCACTCCACCGGAAGCATGGTGAGCTTTTTGCATAACATGCTCTTGCCGTCAAACTCAGGCGTCCTGAAATACTCCGGCATGTCATCGACATCCACGGATATCATATGGTTAGGGATGATGTCCTCAGTAAGATCGAACCAGAACTTACTCATCTGTGTAAGCACAGTTCCCTTTTTCGGCACCGTGTTATGAAGTATTACATCGAAACAGCTTATACGGTCTGTTGCGACCATTATAAGGTTGTCCCCGTTATCATATATCTCTCTTACCTTGCCTTCCTTTACAGGTTTCATATCGCCCATTTTAAACGCCTGCCTTTCCCTTATAAAATATCAGCATGATAGTTTTTATGCTTTTGTCTGATTTATTATATCAGACTATGTAAAATAAGCAAAACATATGCTGATGTCTAATTTATAAATATTTTACAACAGTAATGCAATGATATAGAATAAACTAATCTTTATTAGTATCGCGGCATGTGGTCAGATCATAAACACAGGCTGAGGCTCTTTTGTTATATTTATATAAGTCTGTTTTAAGGAGGTTATCATGGATAATAATAAAAATGCTTCAAAGGTCTATTTTACCAGCTTCAGATGCAAGCCTGACGAAGGCCCGGCAGATAAGCTTAAGAGGCTGATCAAAAAAGCCGGCATAGGTGATATAGATTTTAACGGCAAGTTCACCTCCATCAAGATGCATTTCGGTGAGCTCGGAAACATGAGCTACTTAAGACCTAACTACGCCAAGGCTGTGGCTGATACAGTAAAGGAGCTGGGAGGCATCCCGTTCCTCACTGACTGCAACACCTTATATCCCGGAAAGCGTAAAAACGCCATAGAGCATATGTACTGCGCCTGGGAAAATGGATTCACTCCTCTTTCTGCCGGATGTCCGGTTATCATAGCCGACGGCCTTAAGGGTACTGATGATATCACCGTACCCGTTGAAGGCGGCGAATATTTAAAGGAGGCAAAGATAGGCCACGCCATCATGGACGCGGACGTATTTATATCCCTTACACATTTTAAAGGGCATGAGATGACCGGCGTAGGCGGTACCATCAAAAACATAGGTATGGGAAGCGGATCGAGGGCCGGCAAGAAGGACCAGCACTGCAACGGCAAGCCGGTGATCAATCCTGAGCTCTGCCGCGGATGTAAGAGATGCATGCGCGAATGCGCCAATAACGGGCTATCCTTTGACGAGCAGACCAGGAAGATGCATGTGGTCACTGAAAACTGCGCAGGCTGCGGACGGTGCATCGGTGCCTGCAACTTTGACGCCATAGGTTTTGCCAACGATGCCGCTACTGATGAACTTAACTGCCGCATGGCTGAGTATACCAAGGCCGTGGTGGACGGAAGGCCGGCCTTCCATATCTCCATCATCTGCGATGTATCGCCTGTCTGCGACTGCCATGCAGGAAACGATGCCCCGGTGATCTCTGATATCGGAATGTTTGCTTCCTTTGACCCGCTTGCCCTCGATCAGGCCTGCACTGACGCCTGTCTTAAGGCTGAGCCGCTCAAAAACAGCCAGCTTACGGATGAGATGGCAAAGGACGGCTTCACAGACCATCACGACCTGTTCGATAATATCAATCCGGGAACAGAGTATAAGAGCTGCTTTGCCCACGCTGAAAAGATAGGGCTTGGCACAAGGAATTATGAGCTTATAGAAGTCAAGTAAACTGAAGTATTAAAACCTGCTGAACAGGTAAAAGCTGAAGTTAAATAGAGAAATAGCTGTAATAATATTTACATAAAACACTGACCCGTCATTAATAACAGGTCAGTGTTTTTTAACATCATAGCTTTGCTAAGATTAATGTTATAGCACTACTGAAATTATATCTCTGCCGAATCAAGGATAACAGTAAACGGCCCGTCATTTGTAAGGGATACCTTCATGTCCGCTCCAAAGCTTCCGGTCTCCACCTTTGAGCCCTCCGATCCCCAGTCGTCAGCTGAGCTTCTGCATTTTTCTATTATGTATTCGTAGAGCTGGTTAGCCCTGTCCGGCGCGCCGGCACTTATAAAGGACGGACGGTTGCCCTTCCTGCAGTCCGCATAGAGAGTGAACTGGGATATCAGAAGGAGGCTTCCTCCCACATCCCTTAAGGACAGGTTGGTCTTGCCGTTTTCATCCTCAAATATGCGCAGTCCCAGCATCTTTTTTACGAGCCTGTCGGCCTCGGCCTCGCTGTCCCCGGCCGAAACACCTATAAGCACCATAAAGCCCTGGCCTATCTCTCCTATTATCTCGCCGGAGACCCTTACAGAAGCCTCTGAGACTCTCTGTATCACAAAACGCATGTTATCTCCTCCCTGCAGAGTAAAGTTTTAAGCCGTCATTATGCCACATCATCATATAAGAATATATCGTATCAAAATATATCATGATATATGATACATTATTGTCCGGTCATCAGATAAAGTCTCTTATCAAATAAATACTCTTATCAGATAAGGC
>ERZ1034980.2188-NODE-2188-length-10737-cov-12.548586_pt1 | contig 10737 bp, 8 predicted proteins | sample MGYA00520622_ERZ1034980 | MGnify/ENA primary metagenome ERZ1034980 (study PRJEB33766, sample SAMN09781791) | gut metagenome | biome: gut microbiome | host: Homo sapiens | place: Madagascar | study: EMG produced TPA metagenomics assembly of the PRJNA485056 data... | reverse complement strand
CTACTGCAAAAGGCGCTCCGTTCGGCTTTTCCTTATATTTGGCACCATTAAAAATGTAAAAGGTGGCTTCATCGCTCCATGCTTCAAGAACCAGAACAGTAGCTGGGAATTGATACTTCTTCAGAAGTTCAATCTGCTTTTCCGTTTCCTTTTGCGTATTCCAATGGTTTGCAGAGATCCACGGCCCGAAGACCCAGTCAGGCGGAAGAATCGCAGGCCCGGACAAAGACATATACTCAGAAATTAGTTTTTCAGGCGTTCCTGCGTTGAATATAAACTTACAATTGCCGGGCGCATGAACCGTTATGACGTTTTTCTGTGTGAAATCGAATATCAATGTGCCACCAGACAATGTACAGAAAGAGAACCCTGTATCCGTGAAAAAGAACGGCGAGGGACAATAGCTTTTATCCCCTTGATTACAGAACTTTTCTTCCACCTCGATTTTCACGATGCGGTCATTCTGGTTGAGTCCATTATACCGTTCACCCATTCCATAAACTGCTGAATACGCAAGACTCATGGTGAGCAGTTTTGTCTGTTCATTCCAGCATATAGAAGCCACCTGACCGTCTACTGGTATGTTCAGATTGGCATCGTTCTTATTAGGCTCCCACTCAATCATATACTTTTATCCTTTCACGCCGCCAACCGTAAGGCCTTCTTTGAAATACTTCTGCGCAAAAATATAAACGATCAGAATCGGAATAATCGAAATCAGTGCGCCTGCCATTGTCAGGTTGTACTGATTCTTGTACTGGCCGGACAACGTGCTCAGCAGCAGCGGAAGCGTAAATTTGCTTCTATCGCTCAGCAAAACCAACGGCAGCAGGTAATCATTCCACATGTCCATAAATGCAAGGATTGCCAGCGTTGCCATAGCGCTGCCGCTCATGGGCAGTATGATTTTGAAAAAAATGCGCCACATGCTCGCGCCATCAATAACGGCCGCTTCGATATAGGCATCGTTGATCGTCATCATCTTCTGCCGCATCATAAAAATGGCAAAAGCATTAAACAGCTGCAACAGCATAAACGCATTTAAGCTATTGGTAAGGTGCATATTCGTCATGATAATGAACAGCGGAATAAAAGTGATCTGCGACGGAATCATCAGCGCCGTAACATAAATGCCAAAGACCGCATTACGTCCCTTGAACGGAATTTTTGTCAGTGCAAATGCAGCCATCGCGGCACACAGAAGCCGCACTGCCGTGCAAAGAACAGACACGTAAAAGCTGTTGAAGATAGAGCCCACAAATTCCGGCATAGCAAAAAGTTTTTTGTATGCATCAAGTGTCGGTTCTTTTGGGATCCACTCCACGGGAATGCTCATAATAGCGCCGCGGCCTTTTAAGCTGGTGATAATCATCCAATAAAACGGGATGCAGACAATTATGGCCACCAACAATCCCAGTACATAAAATGCCACTTTTCCAATGATTCGTCTTTGTTTCAGCCCTGTCAAAGAAGATGTTTTAGCGTTAGTCATCGTAGTTCACCCACTTGTTCTGAAGTTTCATCTGAACCATTGTCAGAAGCAGCAAAATCGCAAACAGAATCCAGCTATATGCGGCAGCCGTACCCATTTCATAGTAACGGAAGCCGCACTTATAAATGCGTTCAACCATCACCATTGTCGAGCCAAGCGGGCCACCATCGGGGGTCATGATCATAATCTGCGTAAACAGCTGGAAGGAGTTAATCAAGCTGATAATCAAGACAAAGAAAAGCGTAGGAGTCAGCAATGGCAATGTAATTCTTGTAAACTGTTTGATTTTGCCGGCACCGTCGATTGCCGCCGCATCGTAGTATTCCTGATTGATTCCCTGAAGGCCAGACATCAGCATAAGGCCAAAGTACCCCATATCCTTCCAGACCGAGGCAAGAACGATTGCGGGCATTGCCCACTTTGAGCTTTGAAGCCACGAGGGCCCCTCAATTCCGAACAAGGCCAGGATATTGTTAATAGCACCATACTCAGGACTAAGAACCCATTTCCAAATCAATGCGCCCGCAACCCATGAGGTGATAACCGGGATATAGTAAAGAACGCGGAAAATTCCAACACCCTTTACATGACTGTTCAAAATGAGCGCCACAATCATGGAGGCAATAAGCATCAAAGGAATGTAGAGGATCACAAATTCCAGCGTGTTTCCAATCACCTGATAAAACTCTTTTGATGTGAGAATTTCCTTATAGTTCTCGATCCCTACGTAGAATCGATCCATGAATCCGCTAAAATCACTGAACAATGTCAGTTCGCTCAATCCATCCCAACTGGTCAGGCTGACAAAAATTTGCATAATCATTGGGATGATACTGAACACAACAAAACCAGCCAAACTTGGAAGCAAAAATGGTAATGCTGTTTTCCAGCTTGCCAATCGGGAATTTTTCATATTCTATAAACCCTCCGATAAAAATACGGGGACAGGCTCCCGCCTGCCCCCGTCAAACTATTTACTTGGTCAAATCGATTTTCTGTTCGCACTCAGCCTGCATATCCTTCAGCGCCTGCTCCGGGGTGACAGTGCCGGCGGCCGCAGCGCTCAAATGCTGACCAACGATGTCCTGCAGCTCTGCATACTGGGTGATAACAGGAGGAGTCACAAGGTAATCAAGGCTCTTAAAGACCGCTTCGCGATTTGCCGGAGGAGTCTTTTCTTTGTACTGAGCGATGATATCCTCGTCCTGAACCGGAGGCAGCTCCCAGCCTGCGTCCAGGCGGATCTGCGTTGCTTCACGGTTGGAGGAAATGTAGGTGATGAACTTAACGGCTTCATCAGCAACCTGAGAATCTTTGGAAACGACGTAGCCGTTGGAGAAGAAGTGCGTGGCTTTCTGAGTGTGACCAGGTTCCACAACGATGTCCCAATCGAAGTCGCAATTGTTCGTATATTCGGGGAATGCCCAAATACCCGTCACAATCATGCCAAGGCGGCCAGATTCAAACAGGTCCCAGTCACCCATGCCTGCCATCTGCTCTTCGGTAGGCATAACATTGGTTTTCTGCTGCATGTCAACCATGTACTGCAGCGTTTCAATGTTTTCCGGGGTATCCATCGTGAACTCCGTAAAGTCATCATTGAAAAGGCTGCCGCCGTTCTGCTTAACGGTCTTATAGAACTCGTTGAAGGAAATGGGATGATAATAGCCAAAGATATTATCACCCAGCGCACGGATTTTCTCCGCCGCAGCCATTGCATCCTCCCACTTCCAGTCGTCCGTGGGATAGTCAATGCCGGCCTGATCAAACAGATCCTTGTTGTAAATCAGCACAACATTCGAGAAGCTATCAGGAACGCCATACTGTACGCCGTCAGCGCTGAACGCTTTCAGGGCCATATCGTTGTAGATAGAGGTGTCGATGCCGTCTTTGGTCAGGATGTCATCCAGCGGCATCAATGCGCCCTTCTTTGCGTAGGAGACGAAATTCTGGTAATCCAGTTCAAAAACATCGGGAGCCTGGCCGCCGGAAACCTTCGCCGTCATCTGCGTAAAGTAGTCGTCATAGCCATAGGTCTGCAGGTCGATGGTGACATTGGGGTTTTCTTTCATATAGTTGTCAACCATCTGCTGCAGATACTGCTCGTTGTCTCCGGACCCGGAGTACTGTGCAAACGTGATTGTCACAGGCTCATTAGAAGCCTCCGATGCTGCCGTGCTTTCCGTAGAAGCTGCATCAGAAGAGCTTGCCACGGTACTTGTAGACGAGGCTGCCGAACCGCAGGCACTGAGTGCAAGCATTGCGGCCATCGAGCATGCCATGTAAGAAATCGCCTTTTTCATTGTTTTTCCTCCTTGTATAAGTAGTGGAACACTTGATTTTTTGCTCTTCTTCGCTTACACTTATTATAGAAGAGCAATAAGACGCTCTTTGGATTTGGGCTGCACAGACTTTGGACGGTTGGTGCAGTCCTTTTTTATTCCTCCCCTCTCATATCTCGAACGGATTCCCGGCGAGAAAGGCTAACCGGAATAATAACCTCTCGCTTTGTCATATCCGCGTCTTGAATGTTATCTAAAAGCAGTTCAACTGCTTTTTCACCTTTTTGAGAAATTTCTTGGCGAACCGTTGTCAGCCCTGGTGTCAGGTATTTAGAAATTTCCAAATCGTCAAATCCAACGATAGAAATATCATTGGGAACCGAAACTCCCTGTTCGTAGAACCCCTTCATAGCTCCAATAGCTAAGATATCTGCGGTAGCAACTACTGCTGTGACATCTTTATTTTCATTGCACAGTCTGCGTGCAAGTTCGATGCCACTGTCGTAATCCACCTTGCCTTCATAAACAAGCGTGGAATCATATGGGATTCCGGCTTCTTCCAGTGCCTGTTGGTAGCCGCAGAGTCTTTTCTTTATGACACCGTTTTCTTTGATTTGACCGCAGAAAAAAGCAATTTTTTTATGCCCATATCCAATCACATGATTGGTAGCCAGATAACTTCCATAGGCATCATCAATTCGTATGCTATGGTAATAATGATCGTTACAGTAGCTGTCAATCAATACAATGGGGATTTGTGTTTTCTTCATTTGACGGTAAAAGTCATCTGGGTACATACCGATAACAATAATTCCGTCAAGGTTTCTCTCTTTAGCCAAAGTCAAGTAGCTTTCATTTACATCCGTGGCTGAAATAATCACATGATAGCCATGCTGTCTTGCGTGATACTCAATGCTGCCAACGATTTCACTGTAAAAATCATTTTGCAGCATCAGTTTGCTGCCGGGCTCGGTCTGTGGAATGACAATTCCAATCAGCTTTGAATCTCTACTGGACAGGCTTCGCGCACTGAGATCGGGAACATAATTCAAATCCCGAATCGCATCGTACACACGGGTCTTGGTCTGCTCGGAGATTGATTTCTTGTCATTCAAAACATAAGACACCGTAGCCGTACTGACTTGGGCACGCTCTGCCACATCTTTTAGTGTTGCGCGTCTTGCCATATCGACTCCACCAATCTTACGGATTTAGTTTAAGCGTTTAACTCTTTTCTCTGGCATTACAATACCACGCGGGCAGCAAAATGTCAACAGTTAATTAAATTAACCTGTTATTTATGAAAAAATATTGTTGACTATGCCGAACATTCCTGTTATATTGATGATAGTAACAAGGTTAATCGCTTAATCTTATTTGTGTGCTCATTTCACTTTATAAGGGGATTCACTATGGACAAGTATCTGCCAACCGGCAATGATTTCGTTTCTTTGCCCCGCATCAACGAACGAACGGGCGGGATAGAGGACATAACATTCCTATATATGGCTGCAAAAGGGCTTATAGATATTCGCGGGAGCGAATCCACACCTTTGATTCAGCCTTATGTTCATTTAGATGGCGTTGGTTCCCTCTCTCCGGCTCATCTTGCGTGGACCCGGCTTGATGATTGGCTGCCCCAGTCTACTGCACAGCTTGGCAGCCTTGAACTCAAAACCCTTTACGTGCCTCCTATTGATGAACGCGGTTTCGCAATTCAGATGACGGTTCATAATACTTCTGAAAGCGCACAAGATGTTGTTATAGGGTTAAATGGATGCTGGGCCTCCTCTTGGCACTGTGTAAACGAGGACAAGCCGTTAAGTGGTAAAGCAACTTGTTTCCGCAGTGGCTGGAACAGCAGTTTGATTTTCGAATATCATGCAGGATTCCCGATGTTTGCCTTTGCCCCTATGGCCGATGCACAAACAGATTCTTCTTTTACCTGTTCCGATGATGGCAGTATTACTTACGATTTATCCCATCACTGTACAATTGCTGCCGATGGAACAGCCTCGGTCGTATTTTATTGGGGTCTCGGTTTCGAGGAAGTTGCTGCCGCAACAAGCGCCAAAGAGATGCTTCGGCAAACTTTCGATGTAGAACTTACAAAAACAAGAACTTGGCTTCAAGAGCGTCGTGTCACCTTTAATGGTGATGCAAAGCTCACACAACTCTACAATACGAATCTGTTCTTCTGTATGTTCTTCTCAACCGGCATTACACTTGACACCGAAGAGTTGGTGCTCGTTACCAGCAGAAGCCCCCGCTACTATGTAAGTGCCGCTTATTGGGATCGAGACAGTCTGCTTTGGAGTTTCCCGGCTATTTTGGACGCCGATCCCGAACGTGCCAAAGAAATGCTTTCCTATGTATTCGGCCGACAGCGCCGAAACTTTGGCATCCATTCACGATACATTGATGGCACTGTTTTGGAGCCGGGCTTTGAGCTGGACGAACTCGTTGCCCCTCTTCTGGCGCTCGAACGCTACATTAACAAAACCGGCGAGAAATCCATTTTGAATGATTCCGATATTGTTCAAGGCATAAGCCTCATTCTGAATCGTCTGCGGCAGCATGAAGCCGCATCTTGCAGATTGTATGATACTTTCCTGCAGCCAACAGACGATGAGCACGTTTACCCCTATATTACATACGATAATGTGCTTGTGTGGAAAGCACTTAAAGATTTGGCCCAACTCGCACCTCAATATGCACATCTTGAAAAAACTGCCGATGAAATCAAAGATGCTATTATGACGCATTGTGTCCAAAAGGACGCAGAGGGGAAACCTTATTTCGGATGGTCTATTGATTTGAACGGCAGTCACGATGTTTACGACGAGCCGCCGGGAAGTCTACAACTGCTTCCCTTCTTCGACTTTTGCAGTCCCAATGATGAGATATACCGCAATACCGTTGCAATGATTCGTTCACCGGAATACAAATACAGCTTTGCTAACAGTCCAATCAACGAAATCGGGTGTCCACACGCACCTCACCCCTGGATCTTAAGTTTAGCTAATAGCTTGCTGTGCGGGCGCGTAGAACATTGCCGCGCCATTTTGGAAAAAATCTCTATGGACAATGGCATTGCCTGCGAAAGCGTTGATGAAGTGACTGGTTACTGCACCACCGGCGAGGCTTTCGCTACCTGCGCAGGATTCCTTTGCCATTCTATCCGTGAAGCATTACTATAAAAGAAAGAAGGATGCTTTTATGCGTCAAGACATAATTTTGAAGCCTTGGCAAATTGAGCTTACGACAAATAGCACAAATGACAGTTTTGAAGAAAGCACTTTTTTCACCGGGAACGGCCGCATGGGCATCCGTGGATATCTCCCCTTCTGGCAGGAGAAGCGCACCTTTGAGACAGGTTTGTTCGTTGCCGGTATCTTCGGTGAAATCAAACCCGGCATCACCGATTTTGTGAACCTGCCTACCCCCGTATGGGGAAATATCGAATGTGATGGACATCCTATTACACTTTCCTCTCCTGTATCCAGCACGCTGGATATGAAAACAGGCGTTCGCTCACAGTCTTTTTTAGCCAAAAGCGGTGAAACCACTCTAAATATTGAGCATCAGGTGTTCTGCAGTATGTCCGATCCCTCACTGCTCGTACAGCGGCTTTCTTTCTCCGCATCACGCACCTCCAATATCTCGGTACATGCAGGAATTCATACTGCCTGCTGCAACTGCCCTGTTCCGGATGATCAGGTAAAAGAAAATCACGAAACCATCAAACTTGCCGAGCCCACCCAGCATGACATGTGCAAGGATTCTGTTGATTGTACTTTCTCTATTTTAGGTACCGGCTTAATCGTAAGAGAACAGATGTTTTTCCATACTTCTTTTTCAGATTCTGAAGACTATATCTCCGATGACAGTCTTGGAAAGCAGTGGCATGGGATTTTGCAAAGCGGTCAAAAGTTTGTTTTGGAGATCACCACACGCATCACCACAAGTCGAGATATCGACCCACTTATTGGGAGCAACGAAATTTCTGACACTTATGATGAACTGTTTGCAAAATCCTCTCTTGCATGGACCTCTCGATGGAGCGAGTCGGATATCGAAATTGATGGAGCTCCTGATGATCAGTCCGCTGTGCGGTACAACATTTTCCAGCTTATCACCAGCTGTTCTGCCCGTGACAGCAGCGTAAGTATCGGCGCACGCGGATTAACGCACACACGGTATAAAGGATGCTATTTCTGGGACACGGATCTCTTTATGCTGTCTTTCTTCCTGTATACCCACCCCGAAGCCGCCAAGAGCTTAATGGAATATCGCGTAAGAACCCTTCCGCAGGCAAAAGAGAACGCCAAAAAGATGAACAATGCCGGCGCTCGGTATCCTTGGATGACATCTTTCGACGGTTCTGAGCAGTGCGAAAGCTGGGACATTGGTGCCAGTGAGCTGCACATTACCGCAGATATTCCTTTCGCTATGCAGCAGTACTTTGATGCCACCGGTGATGAGAATTTTCACCTGCAAGCTATGGAAGTTTACATCGAAACTGCCCGCTTCTGGTATAGCCGCTGCATCATTCATCCTGATGGCTCTGCTGACCTCATGTTCTGCAAGGGGCCTGATGAATATTGCGGCATTACCAACAACAATCTCTTTACCAATTGCATGGTAAAGTTCAATCTTGATTTGGCCATCAAGGCAGCGCTGAAGTTCAAGAAAACCGATCCCAATCGGTATTCGAAGCTTTCCCTCAGCGATGAGGAAGTCCTTGCCTGGCATTCTCTGCGAGACAATCTGAAAGAATGTCGTGATCCGCAAACTGGCCGATATTTGCCGGATGAGACTTTTACTCGGCTAGAGCCCGTAGACATTAAAACGCTCAAAACCGATGACGGTGCCAGCTATCATCATGTTTGCTTTGACCGTCTGCAAAGGTATCAAGTTATCAAGCAGGCTGATACGCTGCTTCTGATGTCCCGGTTGCCTAAGAAGTTCACTCCTGAAGAACGTCTGAACGCATGGGAAGATTTCGAGCCGTGCTGCTTGCACGATTCCACTCTGAGCTTCGCCAGCCATGCACTTTTTGCTGCACAAAACGGCCTGCAGGAAGCTGCCGAAAAATACTTCAAAAAAGCGCTGTATCTCGACCTACACGAAATCATGAACAACACCGGAAAAGAAGGTCTTCATCTTGCCTGCTTGGGCGAAACGTGGTCAAGTATCTTCTTTGGCTTCTTGGGAGCGACCTTTGATGGAGATACGCCGTTTTTCTCCCCTGTCTTGCCAACTGGCTGGAAAGCGCTGAGAATGAATTTTTATTGGCGGGGAAAGTTCTATCAGCTTATGGTTTCTGAAGGACATTATTCAATTTCTAGAGTTTAACTTTTGTCTCACTTAATTGTAGTTTTTCCCTTAGACCAACATTTCCTGCTGCCAAGCACGTAATGTTCTCTCGCCATCTTGTGTTTGCTCATGCTGGTTGTATACAAAATAAAAGAGGCTGCTGCACTTGGATTTTTCCCTTGTGCAACAGCCTCTTTTTGCACTTTTAATCATATTCAATTAATGTTCGCAAGTTCGGATTTTCTCTTTTTATCGGGGCCGAATGAACCCAACAAAATAGAAAATCCTCTTTGTAATTAACTTCACCTCGTACTTAGTATCTCCCCTAAATTCCTACCTATATTATAATGTATTACCTAAGTTCTTAATCGTTAGGAATATGGATCACGTCATAATTTATCCAGCTTAATGGCAAGTACGATACAAGCATTAGAAAACGCAATAGTATATGTACATAAACGCTAGAAGCAGCTTCGTTCTTTCCTTCTTTTATGTCACTTCTGGAAAAAATATTCTCACAAATTCGGTATCTCAGATGATTGTTAACGAACTTCCTTTATATAAACTATTAGCATAGTAGTTAAGGGCCTCACTCAAGTTTTTACCAATTTGGAATGCTGCGTTTGATTTTTCCATACTCTTTTTCATGTGATACGCAGATAGCATACCGCCTAAAATTATTATACATACGCTACCTATGGTTATGCTTTTCTTTATTGCTTCGCTTGTTCCCTCTCCAATTGCATTTACCATGTTGCTAAGGGCCGCTGTAAAAACAGCAACCATTATCTGCGTCATCAAGTTTGCTTTCTGCTGCTTTTCTTTTTCATCTTTCATATACTGTTGATTTTCCAAAATCAACCATGATATTGCACTTTTCAAATCCAAACCAAAGTCTTCTGCCGTTTCAACAAGCGCCTTCACCGAAACATCTTCAAAATATCTTGTTATTTTTGTCATGCTATGCTTATCATTTATTGAGCATTGCTTACTTTTCGTCCGGGTGCATGCTACCGTACTTGGCATTAGTTTTACAGCCAGATGACCGCTGACAAAGTATAGAATCAAGCTCCAACCATACAATGCTGGTTCCGAAACTGTTATAATATGTCCACCTAACACAATCAAAAGAATTAAAGAAATCAAGAATACCGCTATTGCCAATGCTAAAATTTCGGGGAACCTTGCAGCCTCAATACTATTTTTCAGATTTTCCCACATCCATTTGATCTTGAGAAAGATTGAAATCATCTGACTGTTTTTTGCTTTTTCAATTTGCTTTGGTGACAAACTTTTTCTGTAACATTCTTCCATATACTTTTTATCCGCCATTTTCCAGTTATATTTATAATCTTCTAAAAACTCATCAAACATATGCTACCCCTTTACGTTTTACAGTCCTATCCATTCTACTCACGCCCACAATTCATGATTCCTTTTATGTTCATTATATCGACATATCGTAACAAAGTGAATACAAACGGATTAGAATTTATGAAAATTTAAGATTCTCTTGCCCCCACAAACATTTCCTTATGCTTTTCCGCCAATCAGCGCAAAGTTTTCTTGCACATCACACTGATGGTTTGTATGGGAAATTTGAACGGCAGGGCTCAGAGTCCAACGATGGCCGCCGCTATCCCG
>ERZ1034980.2185-NODE-2185-length-10750-cov-63.348200_pt1 | contig 10750 bp, 9 predicted proteins | sample MGYA00520622_ERZ1034980 | MGnify/ENA primary metagenome ERZ1034980 (study PRJEB33766, sample SAMN09781791) | gut metagenome | biome: gut microbiome | host: Homo sapiens | place: Madagascar | study: EMG produced TPA metagenomics assembly of the PRJNA485056 data... | reverse complement strand
GAACGGCGGCTTTCATGGCCGGGAAGCAGGCCTTGGTAAAGTTGGAACCCTTCTCGTCCTCGGTGCCATTGGCAAGCAGGCCCACGCGGGGATGCTCGATGCCCAGGACGACGCGGGCATAGGCGCTACCCATCTGGGCAAAACGCACCATGTCATCGACCTCGACATCGGGGTTGGCGCCCATATCGCACAGCACCGTCAGACCGCCGGCGCGATTGGGCAGCGCATTGGTCAGACAGGGACGCACCGGCTGCTTCTTGCCTTCGGCCATATATCTAAACGGCGTCACATAGGCGGTGGCGGCAGCGGTCATGGCACCGGTCGAGCCGGCGGAGAAGAACGCGTCCGCGTTGCCCTTTTTGATGGCGCGGCAGGCAAGCACGATCGACGATTTACGCTTGGTCATCACGGCGCGAATGGGATCGTCATCCATGGCGATAACGTCGGGTGCCTCAAGAGCCTCAACACGTGCATGGGAAGCAGCAAAGGGATTGACAATTTCAGCGGGGCCAGCTGCCAAGACCTCGATATCGGGATCGGCGGCAAGCGCAGCCTCGATACCATCGAGAACAACCTGAGGTTTCTCGTCTCCGCCCACAACGTCTACACAAACGCGAACGTTACTCATATACATGCTCCTTATACAAAAATGGCCGACTCATTGAGCCGGCCATTGTGGTTCCAGTTGGAACGGCATCGCATCCAGAGTATACAGTTACTCGGTAACGATAACCTCGCGGTCCTTGTAGAAACCGCAGCTGGGGCACACGTGGTGCGGAAGCTTGACAGCGCCGCAACGGGGGCACGTGGACTGAGCCGCAGCCGAAATCTTCATGTTGGCGGAACGACGGGTGTGAGTGCGGATACGACCCTGCTTTTGTTTAGGTACGGGCATAGTGACCTTCCTTATGAACTATCCAGTGTGGCGATTACGCGCAAGTAGCGATACTACCACAGTTTTACTCATCGAGCTTGAGATTCTTCAATGCTGCAAATGGATTTTCCGTGGCAGCGGCCCATTCTGCCTCTGCCTGTGCGGCGCAATCGCATTGCTCGACGTTGAGATTGCAACCGCAAGTGGGACACAGACCGCGGCAATCGGGCTTGCAGAGCACCACAAACGGCGTGTCCATGACGACCGCGTCGTTGATGGGCTCACCCAGATCGACGATGCGGTCCTCACCCAGGAGCTCGTAGCCGTCCTCGAAGGCCTCGGGATCCTCGGGCTCCTCGAAGAGGTAGAACTCCTCGATCTCGCCGGCGATATCAAACGAAGCGGGCTCCAGGCAACGGTCGCACTCGCCGGTGGCGTGCGCGCGGACCATGCCCGTGAGCAAGACACCGGTACCGGCATTGGTAAAGACAACGTCGTAGTCGATGCCGTCCTGTAGCTGGTACTCCTTCTCGCCCACCGTGTAGGTGGCAACATCGACCTTGCCGGTCAGCGGATACGAATCTCCAGGAAACTCGAGCTGCTCGGAAAGATCGACGGTAACGCTCGGGAACTCAGCCATTACCACTGACCATTCTGCTGGGCGGCACCCTCGTTGAGCTGCTGACGGCAACGGGTAACGGTGCCGGTCAGGCTCTTGAGGTTCTCCTCCAGGTGCGTAAAGACCTGCTCTGCGTAGTCCTCGGCAGCATAACGCGTCTCGCGCTCGTACTGCTGGGCACGATCGCGGATGTCGTCGGCCTGCTGCTGTGCCAAGCGGACGATCTCCTGCTCACCGGCAATGGTGAGGGCCTGCTGCTGAGCGTCGGCGATGATGGAATCGGCCTGAGCGGCGGCGGAAGCCATAAGCTCCTCGCGCTCCTTAAGGATACGGCGGGACTTCTGCCACTCCTCGGGATAGCTCATGCGGATCTCGTCGAGGATGTTGAAGAACACGTCGGCGTCGATGACCTTGAACTGAGCGTTCTTGCCGAAAGGCGGCTTGGCTTCCTCGATCAGCCCTTCGAGCTCATCGACCAAGCTGACGATCCTATCGCCAGGAAAATTCTCGCCCGGCATCCGGTCTCCTTTCATAGGTAACATATCATCGTGCTAGTTTACCACATGCCACCAGGCAATAAAAAACGTCACGAAAAGCGGTGTCTGAGCGCTTCGACCACGTTGGGCGGGACAAACGTCGATACATCGCTGCCGAGCGAGGCGATCTGGCGAACGACCGAGCTCGAGATATAGCCGTACTGCGGCGCACTCATGACAAAGATGGACTCCAGCTCGTTATCCAAGCGATAGTTGAGGTCGGCCTGCTGCAGCTCGTACTCAAAGTCGGTCATGGCGCGCAGACCCTTGACCACGGCCCCCGCCCCCTGCTCGCGAGCGAAGTCGACCAAGAGGCCGGTAAAGGGCAGGACCTCGACGCCGTCGATATCACCGAGCGCCTCGCGGGCCAGCGCCACGCGCTCATCGAGCATAAACGTGGTGCCCACACCGTTTTTACCCTGCGACTCGGCAACAGCGACGATCACGCTGGGAAAGATGCGGCGGGCGCGGCGGATCACATCGATATGGCCAAACGTGATGGGATCGAAGGTGCCCGGGACGATCACGCGGTTGATGGTGTCACTCATGGGCGTTCTCCTGAACCGTCGTGGCATCGTTGTTGTGAGCATCGGTGCCGGCACAATCTTCCTCACCATCGTCATCGCCGACCCAACGAAGCAGGTCGACCGAGGTAATGCCGTAGCGCTTCTCGCGCGCGATCTCAAAGCCTGCCGGATGCGCGCCCGCATCGGCGGCGGCATGCTCAAACAGGGCATAAGCGCCAGGTGCAAGCAGACCCTGCTGAGCCAGGTTCTGCAGCAGCTCCTCGACCGGCTCGGCACCAAAAGCATAGGGCGGGTCGAGCAGGACCAGATCAAAGGGGCCGCCCGGCACACGACCGCGCGAGGCACTCGCCAGCATGTCGCCCGTTATCACGCGCCAACGCGCACGGTCACGGCAGAGCGACTCGATATTCTTGGTAATGAGCCGCGCGGCATTCCGATCGATCTCGAACGTCGTGAGCGAGCGGGCACCACGTGAGAGCATCTCTAACCCTAAGGCACCGGAGCCGCCAAAGGCGTCCAGCACGCGGACCTCGTCCAGATCGAAGTCGAATGCCGACATGACCATAGATGCGCATGCCTCGCGCACGCGATCGGTCGTGGGGCGGGTGACATCGCGACCACGGGGCTCCTCGATCTTACGACCGCGCCATTCGCCGCCGATGATTCTCATCCTCCGCTGACCTCCTTAAAAATGTGTCGATATCGCATGGCGACCGCATCGCGCAGGGGGCGCGTCGCCACGGAGTCAAGGTTGCAAGCATACCGCAAGAGCTCGACCGCGTCCAAATGGGCCCACTCGATCAGCTCCTCGTCGGCATCCAGGTCGACAAAGCGCAGAGTCACACCGCCATGCTGGCGGTACCCCAGGATTTCGCCCTCGTGGCGCAGACGAAGGTCCATCTGGGCGAGCGTAAAGCCGTCCGAGGTCTTCTCGAGCGATTGCAGGCGGTCTTGCGCCGCCGACGCGCCGCCGTTGCCCTTGGAGTGCGTCATGACCAGGCACGTGCCCGACACACTGCCACGGCCCACGCGACCGCGCAGCTGGTGCAGAGCAGCCAAACCAAAGCGCTCCCCGTTCTCGATGACCATGACGGTGGCGTTAGGCACGTCGACGCCCACCTCGACCACCGTAGTCGAGACGAGCACGTCAATCTCGCCACGCTTAAAGGCATCGATAACCTGGTCCTTCTCCCCCGCTGGCATGCGGCCGTGAAGGCGCTCGATGGCAAGACCCGGCAACGCCAGACGCAGGCGATCGAGCTCGGTCGCCGTATCGTGCAGCGGCACGGGGACCGTCACGCGGCCCTCGTCGTCGCGGGCGATACCGGGCACGTCCTCCAGATCATCGGCCGAGTCACTCGGCTCCACGAGCGGGCAAATCACGTAGGCCTGCTGACCCTTTTCATGCGCCTCGCGGATGGCGCCATAGGCAAGGTCGCGACTCGACTCGGTAAGCACGCGTGTCGTCACGCCAGCGCCAGGGACGGGCCGATGGCGGATGATACTCGTGTCCAGATCGCCGTAGACCGAAAGCGCCAGCGTACGCGGGATGGGCGTTGCCGTCATAACGAGCAGATCGGCACCGGGGCCCTTCGCGCGCAAGGCATTGCGTTGGCCGACGCCAAACCGGTGCTGCTCATCGATGACTACGAGCGACAAATACTTAAACGCCACGTTATCCGAAAGGACCGCGTGGGTTCCAAAGAGGACGTCGAGCTCTCCCGATTCCAGCTGTGCATGGATGCGCTCGCGCTCTGCGGCCGGCGTGGCACCCGTCAGAAGCGCCCAAGACATGCCGGCCTGCGAGAGCAGAGGGCCGGTCTTATCGGCATATTGACGCGCCAGCACGCCCGTGGGCGCCATAACGCAGGCCTGTGTGCCGCTATCGGCAGCCACAGCCAGCGCGCAGGCGGCAACGGCGGTCTTACCGGTACCGACATCGCCCAGCAGCAGGCGGTTCATCACGCGCCCGCCATCGCACATATCGCGCAGGATGTCTTGGAACGCGGCCTCCTGCTCGTCGCTCAGCGAAAACGGCAGGGCCTGCTTGAGCGCGGCCAGGTGCTCGCCCGCGGCGTGGGCGTAGGGAGCGACTTCGACCAAGCCGCCGTCGTTGCGCAGGCGCAGCGCCAGCTGCAGGTAGAGGCACTCCTCGTAGGCAAGCCGTGCGCGCGCGATATCGCGCTCAGCCATGCTCGAGGGAAAGTGGATCGATCGAAGGGCACGGGCATGGCTCATCAGGCGACGTTTAACGCGTAAGCGTGCCGGAATGGGATCAAAGGGATTACCGACGACCTCGAGCGCGCCACTTACGATACGGCGCATCCATGCCTGACTCACGCCGTCACTCACGTAATGGACCGGCAGGATAGTGCCCGCGGCGCGCCCTTCCTCAAGCTTTTCAAAGTGCGGCGAGGCCATCTGCTTAAAACCGTAGGCAAACTCAACCTTGCCCATCACGGCCAGGCGGTCGCCCTGCTTAAGCTGCTGGGCAATCCAAGGCTGACGGAAAAAGGCGACCTGCAGCACGCCCGTCTCATCAACGAGTGAGACCTCGGTCACCTGCATGCGCGGACGCGGCTTCTTTTGAACGATACGGTCGACCGTGGCGATGATGGTGCACACGGTACCGATGGGCGCCATCTCGATGGACCAGGAGCGCGTAAAGTCCAGGTATCGATGAGGGATATGGAGAAGGAGGTCCCCCACCGTCCGAATTCCCAGACGGCGAAGGGCCTCCTCACGTTTACCCGAAACATATTTGAGTCGCGCGATATCCTCGTCGAGCGCATTGCTCTGGGCAAAGCGATCCGAGACGCGCGGCACGGAGCAGAGCTCGGACATAGGCAGATGCCTACTCGATCGAGAAGATCACGGGATAGAGCGGCTGCTCGCCACGATGGGCGTCGATCTCCAGGTCGGGCTGAGCCTCCTCGATAGCGTCGACGATCTCCTGGAAGGCTTCATCGGACAGCTCCTCGCCGGCCAGAATCGTCAGCGCGTCGCCCTCCTCTTCCTCCTGCATGCGGTTGATGCAGTCGAGCGTGACCTGCTTCACGTCGGAGCCGACCACGTCGATGGAGCCGGCAATGATGCCCATGACGTCACCGGAGTGAATTGGCGAACCGTCGGAGGCGCTGGAGTCGCGCACGGCGCGGGTGACCTCGCCATCGCGGACCTCGCTGATGGCGTCGACCATAGCGGCGACGGCATCCTCGAGCTCGGAATCGGGCAGGACCGCGAACAGCGCGGAGAAGGCCTGCGGAACGGTCTTGGTGGGAACGACGGCGACCTTCTTGTCGGTGCAGGCTGAAGCAGCGGCCTCAGCGGCCATGCGGATGTTGCCGTTGTTGGGCAGAATGATGATCGAGGTCGCGTTGACCTGGTCAACAGCGCCCAGCAGGTCTGCAGTCGAGGGGTTCATGGTCTGACCACCCGACACGATCACGTCGACGCCGAGGGACTTGAGGATGTCTGCCTCGCCGGACCCAGCGGCAACGGCGACAAAGCCCAGCGCCTTGGCGGGCTCGGCGGCCTTTTCCTGGTCCTCATGAATCTTGGCGGTACGGTCGTGGGCCTCCATCTCCATGTTGTGGATAAAGACCTCGTAGATCTGACCAAGCTGAAGCATGTGCTCGAGCACCAGGTTGGGGGTGTTGGAGTGCACGTGGATCTTGTAATCGGGGTAGGCGCCCACGAGTAGCTCACAGTCGCCCATGGAACCCAGGAACTTAAGGCACTCATCCTCGTCAAAGGGAGCGTCAGCCTTAAAGAGGAACTCGTTGCAGTAGCGGAACTCCGAGCCCTCCCAGTCGTCGTTGGCCTCGATCTCAACGCGATTGAGGGCCGCGTCGCGGGCAGAGCCAGCGGAATCAAACGTGGCGGAGAAATCCTCGACAACGGTGCTGCGGCCAAGCGCGGCGGCAACAAAGTTCTCCAGGAAGATGGCAAAGCCAAAGGCGCCGGAGTCGACCACGCCGTTCTCCTTCAGAACGGGCAGCAGGTCGGGCGTGCGGGCGACGGACTGATAGGCCTCGACGACGATAGCGTCGAGCGCATCCTCGGCCGAGAACTTCTTCTTTTCGCACTCGTCGGCCTTGGTCGAGACATCGCGCAGCACCGTGAGAATCGTGCCCTCGATGGGCTTACGGACGGCCTGGAAGGCGACCTTGACGGCGCGGCGGAACGCATAGGCGATGTTGGCGGACGTGATGGGCTCATCAGCAGAGACGAGACCCTCGGCCACGCCGCGCAGGATCTGAGAGGTGATGACGCCGGAGTTGCCGCGGGCACCCATCAGGGAGCCGTGGGTGATGGCGCCGGCGATGGCCTCCATATCGGCATCGGCGGGAAGGGCGGAAAGCTCCTTGGTCACCGAGGCGAGCGTGAGCGACATGTTGGTACCGGTGTCGCCGTCGGGTACGGGGAAGACATTGAGCTTGTTGATCTCCTCGGCCTTGTCGGAAACAGCAGCCGCAGCGATCGGAAAACAGGTGCGAATGGTCTTTGCAATCATGGGTATTTGAATCTCCGTTTTCGGATGCTAGTTCAGACGGCTCTTGAGCGCGTCGATGTGAATGCCGATCTTAAGGCTGGCGGGATCGATCTGGGCGATCTCCTGCAGGGTGAAGGCAACGGAGCTCGAAAGATTGTGGCAGACGGACTTCATGTTGACGCCGTTCTCGAGCACGACGTGAAGATCGACCGTAAGGCCGTTCTCGTCGGCGGAGACAAGCACGCCCTTGCGGAGGCGCTGACCGGCAAGCAGGCGCACGCTCTCGGCGCCCTGGAGCTGCTCAGCCATACCGACGACGCCATAGCACGTCATCGCGGCATAACCGGCAATATCGGCAATAACGTCGTTCGAGACGCTCAGGCTGCCGTTAATGGTCTCAGACACAAGAATCTCCTTATCTGGTGCTCGCGGCACCATGTCGTGGGAGCAATCATTGCAATATTCTACAACGACCGCGCCATGTTGAGGTGATGGGTCGCGGGATTACATCCTCGACACGAAATGTTGATATGGCAACGTCCGAGTCAAGTGGTCGCGGCATGAAAAAACCCGCCGCATAAGCGACGGGTTTTACAACCTGGCTCCCCGGGTAGGACTCGAACCTACAACAGCGCGGTTAACAGCCGCGTGCTCTACCATTGAGCTACCGAGGAATTTAAAAGCCCAGCGGAATGGGCTGAGAAATTCTGGCTCCCCGGGTAGGACTCGAACCTACAACAGCGCGGTTAACAGCCGCGTGCTCTACCATTGAGCTACCGAGGAATAGGTGCGTGCTCTCAAGCAACGAAGTTTATTATACGGACGAATCAGCGCAGGGCAAGAACTTTTTTAAGAATTTTTCCGACCTAGTCATTGGGGATGTCCCCAATGACCACATGAAAGCGCCCCCAAGCGGATGTGCTTGAGGGCGCTTCTTGCTTGCGAGGTTATGACTCGATGTAGTCCTTCAGCTTGCTCGAGCGGCTCGGGTGGCGGAGCTTGGCCAGGGTCTTGGACTCGATCTGGCGGATACGCTCGCGCGTGACGCCAAACTCGCGGCCGACTTCCTCGAGCGTGCGGGGATGCCCGTCGACAAGGCCAAAGCGCAGCTCGATAACCTTGCGCTCACGATCGGCAAGCGAGTCGAGCACCTGAGTGAGTTGCTCCTGCAGCATGGAGAAGCTGGCGGCATCGGGCGGAACGATAGCCTGGGAGTCCTCGATAAAGTCGCCCAGCTGGGAATCCTCTTCCTCGCCGATGGGGGTCTCGAGCGACACGGGCTCCTGCGAAATCTTCTGGATCTCGCGGACGCGGTCGGCGCTCATGTCCATCTCGGCACCGATCTCCTCGGGGGTCGGGTCGCGACCCAGGTCCTGAAGGAGCTGGCGCTGCACGCGGACGAGCTTGTTGATGGTCTCGACCATGTGCACGGGGATACGGATGGTACGGGCCTGGTCGGCAATGGCGCGCGTAATGGCCTGACGGATCCACCACGTGGCGTACGTGGAGAACTTGAAGCCCTTCTGGTAGTCGAACTTCTCGACGGCGCGAATCAGACCGAGGTTGCCCTCCTGGATCAGGTCAAGGAACAGCATGCCGCGGCCGACATAGCGTTTGGCGATGGAGACGACCAGACGCAGGTTTGCGCTGATGAGTGCCTGCTTGGCTTCGAGGCCCACGTTCTCAATGCGCGTAAGACGACGCATCTCGGCACGCGTGAGCTCGAGCTCGCCGGCATCGGCAGCCTCGAGCTTCTCGGTGGCCTCGAGACCGGCCTCGATCTTCATGGCCAAATCGACCTCTTCGGAGGCGGTCAGCAGGTCGACCTTGCCGATCTCCTTGAGGTACATACGAACCGGATCGCCGGTCAGCATCACCGTGGAGGCATCGATGCCACGCACGCGGGAGCGTGAACGGGACGTGCGCACGGTGCGCTTCTTCTTGCTCTTGGAAGAACCCATCTCGGCGTCGGCCTGACGGGCCATCTTGAGCTCGTGATCGTCGAGCGAGCCGGAATCGTGCTCATCGTCGTCATCAAAATCGTCGGTATCGGTATCGTTATCGTCATCGTCGACGTCCATGGGGGCGTCGTCGTTTCCGCTCGCGGAGATAATCTGGATGCCGCTGTTGCGCAGCGCGGAATACACCGCGTTGAGCTGCTCATCAGAGACATCGATATCCTTCAGGGCGACCTGAATCTCGTCCTCGGTTACCGAAGTCCTGTTTGAGCCGTTGCCCATGAGCTTTGCAACGTAGGATTCCAGCCCAGTACCCGTGCTCTCAGTCTTTTTTGGCACAGATTCTCCCTTCATAGTCCACAGGACTCAATACTTTAGCACACACATAGACGTCTATACCCAAAAAGAGGACTGGATATAGGCGAGAATACGCTGGTTGACCACAACATCTAGGCCTGTTCGGTGCCTGCGGCCTCCATGCCGATCAAACGGAACGGGTCCGCCACGCCGCCGATCGACTTTTGCAGTTCGCGTTGACGCTGCGAATCCTGCGCGGCCTGCACGGTCAGCGCGCGACGGGCCTCATCATCGAGCGAACGGTCCTGGCGCAGCTTGGCCTGTGCGGCACGCATGCGGCGCTTGATGGTGTAGAGCTCGAGCGTATCGAGCATGAACACGATGTTCGTCTCGGTGGGGTGCTTGCTCGTCGCGGAGATGCGCCCGGCACTCACAAGCGTTGCCGCCTCGGGACAGACCGAGCGCGCCGCATCCATGCAGGCTGCAGGATCGGTTCCCGGCGGCGTTGCCAGCACGGCCCATGCGATGGACTCGTGACGTGGGTCAACCCACTCGATAGAGCAGATGCGGTCGGCATACGTGCGGAACAGGTCGGGGTAGCTCGTGAGCATCGTCAGCAGCTCGCGCTCCCCTGCCAAGGACTTGCGCTCAAGATCAGTAAGAACCATCGGCGCCGCCGCAGCCGGAGCGCCCGAACCATCAGTCACAGGAACAGCACCCATACCATCAGGCACGTCGATCGGCGGCAGGTCGTCGGCAGCCTCCACGGGCGCGGCACCGTAAGCATCGAGCGGGACATAGTCGTACGGCTCTTCCTCGACCGGCGCCGCTACTGCCGGCGTCGCGCCCGATGCCCAAGCACCGCGAGATGCTCCCTGCGAACCAGACGTCCGACCGCCCGCGCTACCAGAGCGCTCGGCTTGCGCCCGCTGGCGTTCATAGTTCTGCTCACGACGTCGTTCCGCATCTTCGCGCTTGGCGACATCGCGAAACACGCGACCCGAACTCGCGCGAACCGTCTCCAGATCCAAACCCAGCAGATCGGCAATCTGGATAAAGTACGTATCGATCATATAGCTATCGCGCAGCGGATAGATAAGCGTCAGCGCATCTTCCAGCGCCTTGGCACGACCGCCCGGCGTGGTGATGTCACTCGACTCCTGCAGCGAACGGTAGACAAAGTCCATGAGCGGCTCGGCAGCGTCGATGCGCGCCTGAAGCTCCTGTCCACCATGCGCTGTGATGAACTCCATGGGGTCGTTGCCGTCGGGCAGCACCACGCAGCGCAGGTCCATGGAATCCTGCTCGATAAATTGAATCGCGCGACGGGCGGCCTTCTGGCCCGCAGCATCGCCATCGAACATATACACGATACGCTTGGCAAAGCGAGTGAGCGTCTTGACGTGATGCTCCGTGAGCGCGGTGCCCAGCGTGGCGACAACGT
>ERZ1034980.2184-NODE-2184-length-10751-cov-8.982049_pt1 | contig 10751 bp, 9 predicted proteins | sample MGYA00520622_ERZ1034980 | MGnify/ENA primary metagenome ERZ1034980 (study PRJEB33766, sample SAMN09781791) | gut metagenome | biome: gut microbiome | host: Homo sapiens | place: Madagascar | study: EMG produced TPA metagenomics assembly of the PRJNA485056 data... | reverse complement strand
TTCTACATCAAAATTAATAACTCACACAAAAACAAAAAGGACAAAGCTAACAACTATAGCCATTCTATATTTGTCTTGCCTTTATAGCCTTTTACCCATACAAACCAAGCATAACATACCGCAGACGACTTGACTTTGGAAAAGTCTCCATTTTTAGCACACACTTGTCGTCTACTAAACACATATATTGTTCTGGGGGGGGCAAAACTAAAAAATTGCTTTCTTCTCAAACCTTCGCAAAATAACAATCTTAAAAACATTGCGACTTTACCACCAGTAGAAACACAGCTTAAAGCTTGCTCGACAAACTCTTGTGCAACAGAGTAGGGCGGGTTAGTGATAATATCGCCATCCCATTTCTCTTGATTAAAGAATAGAAAGTCTTTTACCTCATTGCCTATTCTGTCAACAATATCGCTTTCTCTGACAGAATATCCATACTTCTTCAAGCATTTAGACAGATGACCTTCGCCGCAAGCAGGCTCCCATATCTTGTGAGCAAAAGTTTCTACTTTTAATAAAGCTTCAAGTGAAGCTGGATCTGTAGCATAGTAATCTCTTTCTGCTCGTGCTTCTGCGACATGATTACTTGCACCAAGTAGAGAAAACAGGCTTTTAGCTGTTCCTTTCCAATCTTTATTTTGCTTTTTCATAACGTTATTGTCTTTTACCCGAAGGCATTAATACTCTTCCTAACGAGTAGCTCTCTTGACGACTACAACCAACAAACAAGGTGTCAAAAGCATCTGTACCGTCAGTTCTTAACTCTGCAGGAACTATATTTTCCTGACCTTCTGCCGTTTGGGCATTCGTAATTAGTTTTTCGCCACTCTTATCTTTTTTCCAGCTATCACCGATACGAATCAGTCCGCAGTTCTCCATCGCTATAATCAAAGATTCATTATTCTCACGATTAATTCTTATAGCAGGTGCAGAATAACCGGCAAGAGACGAATTTATAATACGATATCGCTCACTATGACTTAGCGTATGCCCAAGATATACAGGGACCACATCCCAACCTTTTTTGCGTAATCTGTCAATAATAACATCACACATATCACGCTTATCCATCCCATTCCAAAAAGGGACTTTAGCCGTATGATCGTAATAATAGAATACTACACGATTTTTTCTTTTATGTGGAGCATAATATCTACTCCACTTATCACAAAGTTGCTCCAACACCTCATTGTCTTTAACAAACATAGAGGATAATACATTCATTGCATTAAGACCATCACGGCGATACATCTGTGAGGTTACAACCCAGTTAATCTTTAGATTATAGTCGAAAGCTATATGTAAAGGCTCATCATCATGTACATCGGCATCGAGCGAGCAATCTTTAGTGTCGCCAAGGCGAGCAAAGTCAGGTGCTTCATATTCTCTTTTTACGAGTCCTTGACCTTTTACCACGCCTTCTACTTTCTTTACTACATAAGCTGAATCTATAGCAGGGCAATCCTCCTCTATATATCCGTGAACGTTCTCTATATCAAGATTACAATAGAATCCATCACCAAGATTTTTACGTAGAGGAAGATTAAGTATCGATGTGGCAAAAACCAACGGTGGCAACAAACGCTTTTGCTCGGCAATATAGCTTGGCGAAAGTAAGTCGATGTTATCCAACGACGAAGCACGCTTGAAGTAAAAACTGGCGCAACGCAATCGACGAATATAATCAATATGTGCTGACGAATAGCGAATCTGCAGCATTCTTCCATATTCATCATGGCTTACCAGGTATTCATGATTATACAGAAGATCGGCATCATCCTGTGCAATAAGATGATAATTCAACAAGAAATCGACTGTATTCTTCGTTATCACCTTGTATTGGGGAGGCAAAATTTTAAATTGACCTTCTTTCGCTAACACCGCATCAGCCAAAGCTACTATTCGTTCTTTAGTTTCTTTATGTACAGGAATGACATTATGATTAGAGCGCTCTGCATTCCTCATAAGCTCATTCCAAAATATCACATCGTCAGCATATTTATCGAGTTCAAACATTATTTGCCTATAGGTGTACCCTGCAAATTCTCCTCCATCTACATATTCATCAAGACGACTCTCTTCTTTTTCAAGCCAGTTGCCTTTGTTATTAAGACTGGCATCAGAAACAAAACAAGTAGACTTATAATAAGGGTTATATTCAGAGAAAGCACGATTGCCTAAAGGATGGATATTTCCTGAGAGCGAAGGCAACACTTCACCTTGCAGCTTACTGATAGGTAAAAATTTACACTCATCAGCAATCAATGCAGAAAGCGTCAAACCGTTACCAGAACCGAAGACACTAAGACTAAGACAATGATACAGAAAACCGTTACATATCCACAAAGCATTTTCATAAGTTTTAGGCTTGATTAGACATTCAGGAACATCCTTCGGGGGCTGTCCGAAACCATAATGAATACCTTCAACAAGACCGAAGAAACGACCAACAGCAGCAAGCATTCCAGGAATAGTACGTGCAAACAGCTGTTTACGAGAAGCACCGACAATGCCTCCTGCTCCTCGTGGCATAGAATTACCGACCGCAATAATCTGAGGACCAAGCGTTCCATCAGTCTTACCAAATCGACGAGCAGCAGAAATACGTTTATGCCTTGCGCCAGCATAAAATATTTCCTGCTGTTTACGGTTCATATATACGTCTCTTCTCTCACTCATGATTCAAGTCTTCCGGTTCAAAAATTCCTTCACCATTTTCTTGCATATTGACAACATCGTCTGCAGAAATGCCATACTTCTTATATAGCTTATCAAGTTCTTCTTTAGTAAGATTCTTGCTATCTGGCTTAACCACGGTAACATCGCCTGTAATGTTAATCTCTGTATGAGGAACTTGGTCTGAAGCATTCTTTTTCTCGTTGAAGTTGTCAAAGAGCTCAGCACGAGCTTTACCTGCACTAAGCACAGCCTTTAAGTCTCCCATTTTTTTGCCTTCACGACTAACAAAGTCAAAATCTGCAAGACTCTTAGCTTTCTGAATAGCGAGATTATCAGTATTTAATGCGTCTACAATATAGTTAAGCATACAGATATCATTACTTAATTCGGAATAGCCTCGTACTTTACCAGGTTTAATTCTTAATGCGTCTACATATTTTTTCGACAACTCCTGTATTTTCTGAGGAGTAGACGCACTATCATTATTTGCCTGTTCAAGTAATTGAGCATAGTCGCGAGCTGATATCCTTCTTGCTGTTTCCATCAAGTCGATATCCTTATCAGCAAGAAACATACTATATAGTTCATAGACTAATCTTGCTCGATACTTTTGAGAGTACGTCATATTCATACTCTCTATAGGTATCGAGCCATTGTGTAAAAACCATTTTTTTACGATATCAAAACTTTTCTCACTTGGTCTTGCCATCTTCTATTTTCGCGTCATTATCATTTTCTTTTTCTACAGCTTCTTTGCAAGCATCTACATAAGGTTGATATACTGCAGCAGCCTCTTCACCAATCAATTGCTTCAGTTCTTCAATTCGAGCAGTCATTGTCTCTAAGCGTTTAGCTGTTGCAGGTTTATCTTTACGCGACAAGTATTTAATAATCTTTGCCGCAACTTCTTTATTCGCAGCTTCTTTTTCTTTAGCCGCAATAACATCAGGATGCTCACTCTGGATTGTTTGTACAACCTCCTGCGCAAATGTCTCAGGCATTTTATTATAATAGACCTTCAATGACTTTTTTAAAGGTTCAAGGTCAACATCTGATACATTATATTTCTCCTTAAAGGCTTGACGATAGATAGTATCACCACATAGTCTACCGTATACCATGGCCAACTCTCTGTCTACAGCCTCGTAGATAGATTCAATCTCTTCATTAAGATCGTGAGCTGCTTGTGCATAAGTGACTACATCTTCAGCCTTAGCTCCTTGCTCAGCAAGCAACTTTGCTCGTTCTGCATTCGATGCGAACGAAGCTCGTTTGTCCTTAACACTATCTACTAAAGTTGCAAGCTCGGCAGAAAGAAATGGCTTTACCTTTTGAAGAGGCAAACGATAATCTGCTGCCTCTGTTTGATCTAAAGAGGAGTTGACAGAAGAAAACAAATCAGGTTGCTTAGTAAGTTCTTGAACTTGCTTCATACTTTCTGCAGCATTCTTAGCCTCTATCTCGGCGACCTTCTCTGCATCAGTTTTTTCTCGCATAGGATTTTCAATAACCACATGGCTATCTATACCTAAAAGTTTAGCTATCTCCATTCTTTTAGCCGACTCTATAGATGCAGCATCTTCATTTGCACGTTCAGCATCCATCAAGGCTTTTTCTTCTTTGGTTGGTCTACCACGGCGGCGAGCTATCTTTACTGAAGGTAGCAAAGCCATCATGTCGCCATTACTATCTTTAAGTGTAACTCCAGTTGCTAAATCTTTTTTTATTCGATTAACATAATAAAGAATACGAGAGAGGCGACGCTGAAAATCTGCATAAAACAAAGTCTGCATGCAAAAATCTTTGGCATACGAAAATGCAGTCAATAAAACTACGCCATCAGCAAAATCTTTACGATCATCAGAACTCCAATCGGGAGTTTGTTGCAAACGTGGTAAAAGAATGTTGGCAAACTCATTCAATGCGACAACATACTGCAATTGTTCGTCAACATTCATTTCTTTGTAATTTTTCTGTTCCATATACGAAGTAATCTTTAAGTTCTATACAAAAATATTGATTAACAAGTAGTTAAAAAGGACAAAAAAAGCGCCACGATATTAACATACCATGACGCTCTAACGACTTTGTTTATACGAATAACAGAAAAACGCTTATTATGCAGCGGCCTTGCTTGCGAGCATACCATCCCAGCCATCTTCACCTTCAGGATTAGTAACATACTCATTCTGGAAGGTTACAGGACTAAGTTTTAACGTGATGACCGTCTGACGCTCATCCTCTGCTTTCTGACCTGTATCAGAAGCAATACCGCCACTATCAGCTACAACCTTGTACTGAGGTGAGTACATAATCTGACTTACACCATTATCTTCGCAAATGACAAAGATATCAAGGTTGTTAATTGCTCGTGTCAATTTAGCAATTTGTTGGTTTACTGCTTCCAAGGTGAAAGTCAACTCCAAGCTGAAACCTTTACGACGACCAAGTGAAGAGCCTTTAATGCCTACGGTATTTTCTTTACACTGAATTTTAAACAGACCTTTGCCTGCCTGAAATACAGGAGTAGAATAAATACCATCCGTCATTTTTAGCACGGATGTCAAGTCGCTCTTCAAGCCGATGTATACGTTGGTACCAAGACCAGCGAAATTCTCAAGACACTCATTCTGCGAGAGTAAGTCTGTGAGAGTAGGACATGCTACAACTGCCATAGTATTTATTTGTGTTTGTGTTGTTGTTAATTACTGTTTTTATATATTCGCTACCGAGATTTAGTCGGTAGCGAATTGCGAGTGGATAAAGACTACTCAGTCTTCTTAAAGATTGCAGAAATGCCATCAGGAGCATCTGGCATTGTTATGGTAATAGTAGGAGTAGTAGCACCATTGCTCCAAGCTACAAACTCATGGCTCTCCAATGCTTCTGCTTCAAGCTGGATGGTTGTACCTACACTATATTCCTTGCTTTCACTTGCAGTAATATAGCTACCACCAACCTTTACCTTACCCATGGTTGCGTCAAAACCAACGAAGAAGGTGTTCTTCTGATAATCGCCCTGCCAAACCACACCAGGAGTCAACGAACCTGTTGACATCGCAAAATCAGAAGGGTTGACGTTGACAACTCTGGTTCCCTGAACTGATTGCAGCTGCCATACTACATCCAAGTTGTCAGTACCGCTACCAATCTGAACACTGATACTGTTGTAAGAGTCGAGTGAATTTACGCCATACTGAAGATTGTTCTCTGTATAGGCCATCATTCGGTCGCCCTTGCCATAGTCCTGTGAAGGAACAAAAATCACAAATGGGTACTCTTGAACCTGCCAGTTGCCTTTCTCGGCTCCATCAAGCATCTTGACAGTACGGATTGCGCGGTTCTTGTTAGCATAAGAATCCTGCAAGACAGTTGAAAGTTCAACGGAAATCAAAACCCTTGCCACTTTGCGTTTCAAGGCTGGCGACCAAGCATTGTAGAATGCTCGGAAAGCATTCCACGCCTGAGTATCAGTCTCATCGGTAATCGGCGACAAGTCGATTGCTTCTATCTGGATAAGATTCTTACGAGCGAGAGAGATACGACCATTGGCCATATCTTTAGCGATATTGGTATTAAAACCATCGTAGAGACCTAAAGCCTTAGTATCTTCATCCTCGCTGTCAGCATTCTTCTTGTCACCCCAGAATAGGTTCGCAAAAAGGTCGTCGGTATAGTTGGCGATGATTGCCTTGACAGCAAGCTCTGCAAGAGGATAGCTAAACTTAGCTGAGCCATCTACCTTATAAGGAGTCTCGATATATCGATCTTGGTTATCAGTATATCGGTTCCAAGCTTGCTGAGCAACAAGCTCGCGCTCCTCGATATAACCAAGCGAGCTACTTATTGCTTCGCCAACCTTCTTGCGACGAGTAGTACCACCCTTACGATTGAATACTGTCTGAGTATCTTTGAACTGAACGCCTGAAACTACCTGAATGCCCAAACGTGCAAGCTCTCCAGGATTAGCGTAAGCAGCTCCCATTATTGCCTGACTCTTAAAACGGTCGGCAATGTGTGTTAGATAACTTGTACTAATCATTCCCATATTCCTTAAAATTTTGAGTTAATTACTGTTTGTGTTATTAAAATTGAAGATTAGAAGCGGTTAGCCACCGTAAGCATTGTGTGCGATTTTAGCGTTGTATTCATCCATACGCTTTTTGTTCTCAGCAGGCGACAAAGAGCTGTCATACTGAGGAACCTCGCAAACGAAACCTTCTGCCTGTACTCCATTACCATTGTTAGAAGGTGAAGGACCTGCAGCAGGACTCTCGCCTGGATTGTTTGTAAGTGCAGTTACCTGATCTCTCAAATCAGAAATGGTCTGCTCATTCTCGGTAAGAGTCTGAGTCTGAGTCTCGATAATACCCGACAACTCGGAAGTCTTCTGCTTCAGCTCGTCAACCTCGGTTGTCTTTGCATCAAGTTGCGCCTGCAAGTTAGCCAACTTTGCTTCATACTCAGCCTTTGCAGCGTCGAGGGCTTTCTGACCATCAGCCTTTGCATTTGCAACCTGAGTTTCATAAGCCTGGCGACTCTGCTGAATGTTGGCAACAAGGTTATCAACCAAAGGTGCGTTCAAAAAGACTCCCTCTTCGCTGGCATGAAGTTCGGTTACTCCACACAGCATAGCTACTGTCTGATAATTCTTTTCCATGTTTTCTATTTTTGTTAATTTTAGATTTTTAGTTGATGCAAAACCAATTCCTGCCGAATGAGAAGACTGAGAGCTGGCACCATCATTACCGGAAGTCGGTTTGTGCGATTCTCGATAAAGTTCATCTATACGTGCTAAACATTGAGCATAATTTTTCTGCCCATCTACAAGTATGCCATCGACCTCTGAACAGGCAAACATTCTACCGCCAAGGTGAACATCGTCTTTAACTTTAGGACAAGCAGCCTTTACATCAGCAAAAAATTCAGACTCCAACTTATCAAGGTCGGCTATCAAGATTTTATAATCGCCATCATCAGCTGCACGCTTCCATTCGTTTTTATGGATAGAGTGAGTGGAATACACCTCGTGGAAGGTTTCACCAGTTTCAGCCTTCTCTCCATCCTTCATGCTATACCATGCAGCCATCACACCAATGCTTCCCACCTCGTCGGCAGGATTCATGTAATAGCGTTCATCACTCAAAGCTGCGATATACATTCCTGCCGAAGCTGCCATACCATCGATATGAGCAATGACAGGCAATTTCTTTGAGCGTGCATAGTCAAAGGCGTACTTATAATCCGCAATGGCCGAAGCTGCACCGCCTGGCGTATTGAGATAAATAAGAAAACCGATACAATGCTTGTTGTCAGCATTACGAAGGATGATATTACGATGGTCTTTGCTGCCGTATGAGCAAGCGCCACCATTTCGAGTGACAGGTCCTTCGATTTTGATAACACAGATATATCTCTCATCATCTTCCTCGTCAGCATCCATATCGCCATCCCAATCTTCATCATTCTCGTACATCAAATGCGAGACGTGAAATTGACCATCTTTATTCCGACGTTCGATAGCTGCTAAAACAAAATTAGTGTCGTCAAACGAAGCGTGATTTTGGCGGTTGCTCTCAATCTGCTCGCGGTATAGGCGAACAAAAGGAGCATCCATCATCAGCAACTTCATTGTCAGAATTTCGTGAAGACCTTTTATCATTGTTGTTTTTGCGATTTTAATTACTAAGTACAACACAAATTTACAAAATGCAAAAAGCGTAAAGGACACATTAATTGTACGTTTACCATCAAAATTGGGCAAACAAAAAAGGCAACAACTCATCACGAGCTATTGCCTTACCTTGATTATAAAAAATGCGTTTAGAATTTTAAAGAGACGCTTCCCTAATTCTTCGACATCAAAATACTAAATCTATGATCTAAAAAACGTTATTTTGTTACGACGTCTATCATATTAGAATACGACTTACCAATAATCTTTACTGTTGCCGTAGTGCCATCGTTGGCTCCGGCATTAATTATCTCAATCGCTGATCCATGTGGGAAACAATAGAGCAAACGACTTGAACCGTCAGCATACCTTAATATAATAGAGAAATCCACATCCTTAAAGGCTTCTGCCGCCAGTTGTGAACTTAAAATGTTATCATTTATCCCCGATAACCCTGTAACTTGAACCTCGTGGGTAAAAATCACCCCACTATTTGCTGTTGCCTGCGAGGTCTTAAAACTAATTTTTGCGCTCTCTTCAAGTTCTACCAATATTTTAGGTTCCGAAGCATCAGAAACATATCTTATAGAAAAATAAGGAGGTCTACGAAAAGAGGCAAGAACCTGAGTTATCATAGGTATCGATGGAGGAAGAGAAATACCTAAATCACAATTCGGATAGATATCAATAGCACGTATATTATCAGCTATCAATTCTGTACATTTGTTATTCATATTACAATATTTTTATTAAAAAGTTACTCGGACAAAAATTACCACATTTTTCTCCATTTTTTAACTTACATTAATGTCGTATTTAACAATCAAAATTTATTTTGATACTATTGACTTCTTTTCGTCAGTATAGATAATGCGTAAAGCTTCCATATTCTTTTGCTCCTTCAAACTGCGTTTACAGTTCTTCGGAGCTAATTTACGTTCAAGCATCTTGCGTAAACTATCACGCTCTTTACCTGTTCGTGAGCCGCGAATATTATGGGCTTCTAAAAAGCGCTCGTATAAATCAATATTAGTACGACTTACATTCAGTTCTTCCTCGACACGCTTGTTTGCCAAATACCAGTCATAAAACACCGACTTAAAGTTAGCAATTAAGAATTTCCGTAAGGCTACAGCAGAACTTCTGTCAAGAGCGTAATTATCATTAGTAGGATGAAACCTTCCTTCTCTGTATATATGTTTAGGAATCTCGATACAGAGAAAATCGCTACTATTCAATTTGTCGTTATTCGTTGTATTGGTAAGCAAGCAAACCTCTTCGGAAGTCAACCAAGTGTCAGGATTACGATTCAAAACTTTACTCGAAGAAACGGGCGACTTGCCTATACACATAGTCTTCCAAGTATTCTGCGAGAAGCAACCACGGACTATTTGTTCATTAATGGTGGTAAAATGCAAGCCACGAACGAGTAAGTTGTATGGGTGAGTGCCTGGAGTAAAAACATAAGGATCACTACAAAGGAGAAGATTATTAGAATCTTCACCTCTGTAATAATCTGCGTATAATGAATTTATTCTAAGATATATCTTACCCATGTCTTAACTACTAATTTATCATAATTTCCATTATCAATAAATAAAATTACCGATTCCTACACATCAATTATTCCTTCAGCAAGGAACGGAATGAAGGTTTTCATTTCAATCAGAATAAGCTGACATAATTCTTTAGCATCAGGATGTGGAGCGCCAGTAGTTCCTCGTAAACGAAGATCAAAAATATCATGCCATTCTTTACAACTATAAGTATATACCACCTTAGTAGCCGTTTCCAATGGCAACACGCCACGAGCATGCTGCGGCTGCATACCATGGCGAGTGAGATAAAGATAACTTTTTTCAGCTACCCACCATGCTAAACGCATAGCCCATTGATGTTTTCTTGGCAATCTTCTAAAACCTTCTGGTTCACAAATACAGATCTGCCCACCATGCTTATTAAAATTCACATATCTGGTACTCTGCTCGGCAATGGCATTAGGCGACTTTCTGTTTAGTTCCCTCGAAGTTGATATTTGTGTGGTGCAGCAAACAGTAACACGTACTGTCATCAACACCGCCTGTCGCCATGCCGTAGGCAGTTCCTTTGCCATACGAATATAATAAGCCTCGCTAACAGAATACTCAGATAGACGATGGCACAATCTTTCGTGTTCTAACACGAACTGACCATTCAAAGCAAGAAAAACGGGGCTTGCTATATCCTTATCTTTGCGTTTTCTGGAAGTAATACGCACACAGCCACAATATGGGTTGCTCTGCAGATAAAGTATTATTCCTGCACTCATATTATGACCTTTAGGGAGGTAAAAATAATATGTAGAATGGCGAAACATCGAAAGATGTTTTCTATTTACTAAGCTCTGTATAAGAGC
>ERZ1034980.2181-NODE-2181-length-10768-cov-9.357323_pt1 | contig 10768 bp, 11 predicted proteins | sample MGYA00520622_ERZ1034980 | MGnify/ENA primary metagenome ERZ1034980 (study PRJEB33766, sample SAMN09781791) | gut metagenome | biome: gut microbiome | host: Homo sapiens | place: Madagascar | study: EMG produced TPA metagenomics assembly of the PRJNA485056 data... | reverse complement strand
GACTTTTTGATATGCTTGTTAAGTTTGATGAATTCTGTAACAAGTATAAATTAGACTATTCTTTATGCGGTGGAACATTGCTTGGTGCAATCAGACATAAGGGTTTTATTCCATGGGATGACGATATTGATGTTGTTATGCCAAGACCTGATTATGAAAAGTTCAAACGACTTGTAAAAAAATATCCATTAGCTCCTAATCTTGTATTTGATATATCATATGAGGGATATGTACAGAAGATTATAGATAAGGACACATATTTAAAGGCGAGATATGCATCAGTAGATAAGCATTTATGGATGGATGTTTTCCCAATTGACGGTCTTCCTGATAATAAAAAGGAAGCAGAAGACAGACTTATGAAAGCCTTAAATATCAGAAAGCTTACAGTAAGATCAGATGCCAGAATCGGAGAGGGAACTACAAAGTTCAGATCAATAGCTAAGTTGCCTGTGATTTTACCTCTTAAGATGATCGGTAAGAAAAGATTTGCGGACTTACTTATAAGATTTTCCAGAAAGTACAAATATAATGGTTCATACTATATTGGTGCTGTATCATCAAGCTGTGGTAATGGTGAATTACTTATCAGGTCTGAATATGAGAAAAAGGTTGATGTAGAATTTAATGGCAGAACATTTAAAGCCATGGCATGTTATGATTCATACTTAACTAATATGTATGGAGATTATATGAAGCTTCCTGAAGAACACGAGAGATTGGGTCACGAATTAAAGAATGTTTATAAAAAGGTTAATTAATTATGAAAGCATGCGTACTTGAAGGTATCGGCCAGTTAAAATATAAAGATGTTGAAATACCTGTAATGAAAAAGGGCGAAGTTCTTGTAAATGTTAAAGCCTGTGGAATATGTTCAAGTGATATTCCAAGAATATTTACAACAGGAACATATCATTTCCCAACTATTCCGGGACATGAGTTCTGCGGACAGATTGTAGATGCTGCTGAAGATGTTGATAAATCTTACATCGGTAAGAGAGCAGTTATATTCCCTCTTCTTCCATGTGGTGAATGTCCTTCATGTAAGGAAAAGGAATATGCAAGATGCGACAACTACAATTACTTCGGATCAAGATGTGATGGTGGCATGGCAGAATATATTTCTGTGCCATTATGGAATATAGTGACATTTTCTGATGATATTCCTTACAATACTGCAGCTCTTACAGAACCTATGGCAGTTGCGAGACATGCAACAAGAAGAGCAGACATTAACAATGATAAGAGAGTTCTTGTTATGGGTAACGGAACAATCGGACTTCTTGCGGCTCTTATTGCACAGAAGGAAGCCAAGCAGGTTATTGTTGCAGGACGTTCTAAAGAAAAAGAAGAATTTACAAAGTCTGTTGGCCTTGAAAATGTAGTCGATACAAATTCTGATCTTAAAGAACAGATTGACAAAATAACAGATGGAAATGGCGTTGATGTTGTTATTGAATGTGTAGGCAGCAACGATTCCATCGAAAGCTCAATTCTTACAGTTAAGAAGGGCGGAACCATCGTTCTTACAGGTAATCCATATGGAGATTTAAATTTACCAAAGGCATCATACTGGAAGATTTTAAGAAAAGAGCTTACAGTTAAGGGAACATGGAATTCAAGCTACAATGATACATGTAACGACTGGAAAGACTGTATTAAAATGATAGAAAATGGCGAGGTTGATATATCAAAGCTCGTTACTCATGCATTTAAAATGGAAGATTATGAGCATGCTTTAGATGTTCTCAGAGATAAGAATGTCTTAACATGTAAGGTTATGTTAAATCCTTGATTTTATTGTATTTGGAAAAGATATGAATAAAAATGGAAAAATAAGTGCTTCAATGATGTGTTCATCTTTAGGTAAGTTACCTGATACAATACATTTATTTGAAGAAGAAAATATAGATTATTTACATATTGATGTAATGGATGGCAATTTCGTTACAAATATGGGTTACGGTACATCCTATGTAAAGCATATGAGAGATGTAACAGACATTCCTCTCGATATACATCTGATGATTACTAATCCAGAATATAAGCTGGAATGGTTTGATTTACAGCCTACAGATATTGTATCAATACATGCGGAGTCAACTCAGGATATTAAAGGTGCTATTGAAGCCGTAAAGAGCTATGGATGCAAATGTACAGTTGCCATTAATCCGATTACACCGATTGATGTTCTTGAAGAAGTTTACACAATGGCTGATGGTGTAAATATTCTTCATGTTACACCGGGATTTGCAGGTCAGAGGGCAGTTGAAGGTACTGTTGAAAAGACAGGTACTGTTATTGAGAGAATAAAATCCCTCGGACTTCATGATTATATAATCGAAGTAGACGGTAATATAACATTTGAAAGGCGAAAATTTTAAGAGACATGGGAGCAAATATGTTTGTTGCAGGTTCATCAAGTATATTTAAGGGTGACATTTCTGACTATAGAGATAACATCCGTGAATTGAGAAAATCAATTATCTGACAGGGGGTATTTATGAAAGTTAGTGTTATTGTTACGGCTTATAATAAAGAAAATTAGATTAGAAAATGTCTTGAAAGTGTAATTAATCAGGATTGTAATGACTGGGAACTGATAATAGTAGAGGATGGATCTACTGACAATACAAAGGAAGTTATTGAACAGTTTGTTAAGCCTTATTTAGAAAATATTACTTATAAAGATAGAATTAAACTTGTTCTGCATAGCGAAAATAATGGCTTAAATGCAGCAAAAAATACAGGCTTAGAAAATGTATCCTGTGAATTTTTTACATTTTTAGATGGTGATGATTATTATGAGCCAAATGCAATAAGCACACTTCTCAATGCTTATTATAAAACAAATGCGGACTTGGTTATGGGTGAATTCACAAATGGTGATGAGGAAACAGGCGAAAGAGACCGTAGATCAATATTTGATAAAAGCTTTGTTATTACTGAAAATGCTACTAAAAAATGACTAAGGTAAGAGATTTTGATGATATGTATTTTAATCTCGAATACTATCGTCACATTAAAACAGTAGTATATATTCATAAGCATATATATAACCGTAGGTGGCATATTCAATCAATGGTTAATCAGTTCAGACCAAATATTTATAAGGAAATGAGCAATTCTCTTAAGGAATATAAAAGACTAAGAGAAAAGTATAATTTTGATCCTGAGCTTGTAAAACATCTGGCATTTCATATGATTGTCATTTTATTGAAAAATGGCATTGAGGATAATAAGAATCCTGAAAAGACTTTAAAAGAAAAGATTGATAAGTTCTACAGATTTCTCAATAGAGAACCGCTGAGAGAGATGTGGAACTGCTTTACAGTAAAAGACGGTAATACATTTGGTACAAAGTTGAAGGTATGGGCTATAAAGAATCATAAACTTTATCAGTACTATAAGCTGAAAGATTTCAAAAACAAAATTTAAAGATAAAGCCACATATTGTACATGTGTAACATGCAATATGTGGCTTTTTTGTTGGCAATGATAAAGAAATAAATCAGTTAATTATTTATCCTCGTTCTGCTTCTTTGTTAATGCACGAACTGTCATTGAAAGGCCGAATAAGTTGATAAATCCATTAGCATCTCTGTGATCATATAAGTCACCAGTTGTAAATGATGCGATTGACTCATTGTATAATGAGTATGGAGAAGTAGTACCAGCCTTAATGATGTTGCCCTTGTAAAGCTTGAACTTAACTTCACCAGTTACATACTGCTGTGTTGACTCAACGAATGCTTCAAGAGCCTCACGAAGTGGTGTGAACCATTTTCCTTCGTATACTACCTGAGCATACTTGTTAGCAAGGTTGATCTTCTCTTCAGTTGTATCTCTGTCAAGAATAAGCTCTTCAAGCTGCTGATGTGCTTCGTAAAGGATTGTTCCACCTGGTGTTTCATATACACCACGAGACTTCATACCAACAACTCTGTTCTCAACGATATCTACAATACCGATACCGTGCTTTCCACCGATCTTGTTAAGTCTGCGGATGATGTCTGAAAGCTTCATTTCCTTGCCATTAAGAGCAACAGGCTTACCCTTTTCAAACTTAATAGTAATATACTCTGGCTCTGTTGGAGCATCTTCAGGAGCGTTTGAAAGAACGAGTAAGTGCTTATAGTTTGGCTCACTTGCAGGATCTTCAAGTTCAAGACCTTCGTGTGAAATATGCCAGATGTTTCTATCTCTACTGTATGAGTTGTCATTTGATGAGAATGGAAGATCAATTCCGTGATCTCTACAGTACTGAATTTCGTCTTCACGAGATTCAAGATTCCACTTGTCATTACGCCATGGAGCGATGATCTTGATTTCTGGAGCAAGAGCCTTAACTGTTAATTCAAAACGAACCTGGTCGTTACCCTTACCTGTTGCTCCGTGACAGATTGCTGTAGCACCTTCAGCCTGTGCAATCTCAACAAGTCTCTTAGCGATAAGAGGTCTTGCCATACTTGTACCTAAAAGATACTTGTTCTCATATACTGCATGAGCCTTGATACATGGAAGAATGTAGTCATCACAGAATTCATCTGTTAAATCTTCGATGTAAAGCTTAGAAGCACCTGAAGCAAGAGCTCTTTCTTCAAGACCATCAAGCTCCTCTTCCTGACCTACGTCAGCACATACGCAGATAACTTCTGCATCGTCGTAATTTTCCTTAAGCCAAGGAATAATTGTTGTTGTGTCTAATCCGCCAGAATAGGCAAGAACTATTTTTTCTTTCATTTTTACATGTCCTTTCTAAATATACTTCCATATATAATAATACAGGGCTAACATAATTTCAATGTTAATGTATAAAAATGCATAAAATATAATAAAAATGCATTTAAGTGCATAATTATAAATTCAAAACACAAATGTCGAATTATTAGAATTGCCTTTACAATGATAAATAAGTTGTTATAATTTAAAAAATAGGGTTAAAAATATAGTGATTAATTATTCATAGAGCCTTCGCTCAAAGGAGGATAAATATATTATGATAAAAGTTGGAATAATCGGTGCGACAGGATATGCCGGTAATGAACTTGTAAGAATTCTCGTAAATCATCCTGAAGTAGAGATAAAATGGCTCGGTTCAAAGTCATATGACGGTGAAAAATATTCAGATATATATAGAAATACATTTGAAATTATAGACGGTATCTGCACAGCTAAAACTCTTGAAGAGATTTCTGAAGATGTAGATGTAATCTTTACTGCAACACCACAGGGATATTTAGCAGGCCTTCTTACAGATAAGGTTTTGGAAAATGCTAAAATCATCGACCTTAGTGCTGACTTCAGATTAAAGGACGTAGATATTTATGAAGAGTGGTATAAGATTGATCATAAGAGACCTGACTTAATTGATGAAGCAGTTTACGGACTCTGCGAGATCAACAGAGATAAGATAACACCTGAGACACGTATTATTGCCAATCCTGGCTGTTACACAACAACATCTATCCTTACATTGTATCCAATGGTAAAAGAGGGTGTTATTGATCCTAATACTATTATTATAGATGCAAAGAGCGGTACTACAGGTGCAGGACGTAAGGCAGTAACTGCAAATCTTTTCTGTGAAGTAAACGAAAGCATGAAGGCATACGGTGTAGGTACTCACAGACACACACCTGAAATAGAAGAGCAGCTTGGATATGCATGTGGTCTAGATATTAAGCTTATATTTACTCCTCACCTTGTTCCAATGAACAGAGGAATTATAGCAACATGCTATGCAAATCTTTCTAAGGACATTTCTGAAGAAGAAATCAGAGATATTTACAATAAATATTATAAGGATGAGAAGTTTGTCCGTGTTCTTGATAAAGGTGTTGTTCCTGAAACAAGATTTACAAAGGGTTCTAACTATGTGGATGTTAACTTCTTCATTGAAAAGAGAACTAACAGACTCATTATGATTGGTACTCTCGACAACATCGTTAAGGGTGCTGCAGGACAGGCTGTTCAGAACATGAATATTTTATTCGGATTGAAGGAAGACACAGGACTTAACCTTGTTCCTTCTATTGTATAATACATAGGCTATTCTATAAATATCAATTGGTAGTAGAATATTTAAAGAATGTTAATTATATAAAAAAGATTATTTTAGATTTTTATCATAGAGGTGATTAAATGGAAATGAATAACGAAGCAGGAGCAGCTAAGGGAATTCTTGCTCCTAAGGGATTCGAAGCTGCATACACAAGTGCAGGTATTAAGAAGAACAATGCTCTCGATATGGCGCTTATTTACTCTGAGACACCATGTATCGCAGCTGGTACATTTACAAGAAACAGAGTTTTCGCAGCTCCTGTTCAGTGGGACAGAGGATTAATCCAAACTTCACCATGCTTTAACGCAATCGTAGTTAACGCAGGTGTTGCAAATGCATGTACAGGGGAAAAGGGTTTACAGGACTGTAAGGATACAGCAGAAGCTGTTGCAAAGAACATTCCATGTAATCCTGAAAATGTTTTAATCTGCTCAACAGGTGTTATCGGCGCAAATCTTCCAATGGATAAGATTAAGTCAGGTATCGAGGCAATGGCTAAGACACTTTCATCAAATCCTGAAAACGGACATGGTGCAGCTAAGGCTATCATGACTACAGATACAAGACCTAAGGAAGTTTCTATTACAGTAGATATTGATGGAACTCCTGTTACTATCGGTGGTATGTGTAAGGGTGCAGGAATGATTCATCCTAACATGGCTACAATGCTTTGCTTTGTAACAACAGACGTACTTATTAAGAAAAAGCTTCTTACAACAGCTTTTAAGGAAGTTATTGATGATTCATTTAACATGATCTCAGTTGACGGCGATACATCAACAAATGATACAGCTATTGTTCTTGCTAATGGTAAGGCTGAAAATAAGATTATTGATAACAAGAATGAATCATATGAGACATTTAAGAGAGCTCTCGGACATGTATGTACTGAGCTTGCAAAGATGATCGCAGGTGACGGCGAAGGCTGTACAGCCCTTATTGAGGCAACAGTTTGCAATGCCAAGACAAGAGATGATGCAAGAACACTTGCTAAATCTATTGTTACATCATCACTTACAAAGGCTGCTGTATTTGGCCATGATGCTAACTGGGGAAGAATCCTTGCAGCCATGGGATACTCAGGTGTTGATTTTGATCCTGAGATTGTAGACATTTTTGTAAGCAGTAACAACGGCAGATTACAGCTTGTTAAAGATGGTATTGCAACAGATTATTCAGAAGATGAAGCAACAAGTATTCTTTCAGGTAATCCTGTAATTATTACAGCGGACATTAAGAAGGGCGGCGAAACAGCAACTGCCTGGGGATGTGACCTTACATTAGAATACGTAAAGATAAATGCAGATTATAGAAGTTAATTATTAAAGACATGATTAAATACAGAGGTAATAATACAATGTACGACGATGTAGAAAAGAACAGGGCCGAGGTGCTTATTGAAGCGCTCCCTTACATACGATATTTTCATGAAAAGATTATCGTTGTTAAGTACGGCGGAAGTGTAATGGACAGCGAGTCATTATCTGATAAATTAATTGAAGATATTGCACTTCTTAAATCCGTAGGATTTCGCCCTGTTATTGTACATGGTGGCGGTAAGGAAATCAGTAAATGGGTTAAAATGAGCGGTCATGAAGTTAAGTTTATTAACGGCTTCAGATACACAGATAAGACAACAATCGACATCGCTCAGATGGTTCTTAACAAGATTAATAAGGACCTAGTAAGAAGACTCAGCAAGCTTGGTGTAAAGGCAATCGGTATCAGTGGCCAGGACGGAAAAATGCTTCATGTTAAGAAGAAGGAAATGGCTGACGGTAAGGATTTAGGATTCGTAGGTCAGATTGATCACGTTGATTCTGAGATTATTAAGAATATTCTCGACAGAGACTATGTTCCAATCATTTGTCCAATCGGATATGATGATGAATATCTTCCTTATAACATCAATGCTGATGATGCTGCTTACTCAGTTGCAACATCTCTTAAGGCTGCAAAGCTTGCATTCTTAACAGACGTTGAGGGACTTTACAGTGACTTTAACGACAAGAGCACATTAATTTCTGAAATCAGAATTGATGATGCAAAGGCTCTTTTACAGTCAGGTGATATTAAGGGCGGTATGATTCCTAAGTTAACTAACTGTATCAGTGCTATTGAAAAGGGAGTTTCAAGAGTCCATATTCTTGACGGTCGTATCCCTCATTCACTTCTTCTTGAAATCTTCACTAATAAGGGTGTTGGTACAGCTATTATCGGCAACAATGAAGAGAAATTCATGAAGGACTAATTATACGACATAAGTTAAACACAGAAATTATTATGTAGAATTTTAATTCTCATATTAAGGAGTTACATATGAATACAAAGGAAATTATGGAATGTGCTGACGAGCATTTAGTCCATGTATATAACAGATATAAGATCGTGTTAGATCACGGTGACGGAGTTTATTTATATGACAAGGACGGCAAGGATTATCTTGATTTCGGTGCCGGAATTGCCGTATATGCATTTGGATATAACAACAAAGAATTCAACGATGCTTTAAAAGCACAGATTGATAAGCTTATCCACACATCTAACTTATTCTACAACGAGCCTGCAGCAGAAGCAGCAAAGGCTCTTACAGAAGTAACAGGTATGGACAAGGTGTTCTTTACAAACTCAGGAACAGAAGCTATTGAAGGTGCTGTAAAGGTAGCTAAGAAGTACGGACATTTAAAGACAGGAAGCAATGATAACGAAATTATCGCATTTTCACATTCATTCCATGGCCGTTCTATGGGTGCTTTATCAGTAACAGGCAACATGGCATACCAGACACCTTTCGGTCCGCTTATTCCTGATATTAAGTTTGCTGAATACAACAATTTAGACAGTGTTAAGGCTCTTATTACAGATAAGACATGTGCAATCATCCTTGAGACAGTTCAGGGTGAGGGTGGTATTTATCCTGCAGATAAGGAATTCTTAGAGGGCTTAAGAGCGTTATGTGATGAGCATGACATGCTTCTTATGCTTGATGAGATTCAGTGTGGTCTTGGAAGAACAGGTTCAATGTACGCATACCAGCAGTACGGTGTAATGCCTGATGTTATTACAACAGCCAAGGCTTTAGGTCAGGGACTTCCGGTTGGTGCATTCCTTACAAGAGGAAAGGCAAATGACGTTCTTGTTCCCGGTGATCACGGTTCAACATACGGTGGTAATCCACTTGCAGGAGCTGCAGTTCTTAAGACTCTTGAAATGTTTAAGACACGTGACATTGTAAAACATGTAAATGAAACAGCACCTTACTTTGAGCAGAAGCTTGAAGAGCTTGTTGAAAAGCATGAGATAGTAACAGGAAGACGAGGAAGAGGATTCATGCAGGGAATCACAGTAACAGTTTCTCCTTCAACTATTATTAATAAGGCAATTGAAAACGGATTAATCGTATTTTCTGCAGGACATGATGTTGTTCGTTTTGTACCACCTCTTGTAATTACAAAAGAAGATATCGATGAAATGATTGTACGTTTAGACAAGGCTATATCAGAGGTAGAAAAGTAAATGTCAGACTTATCTAAAATCAGAGAAGAAATTGATGCAACAGACAAGGAGATAATCAAGTTACTTGAAAAGAGAATCGGATTATCTAAGGAAGTTGCCATCGATAAAATTAAAACCGGAAAGAAAATATTTGATAAGGGAAGAGAGATTGAAAAACTCGATTCTGTTAAAAATATTGTAAGTGATCCTGCAAATGCTTCTGATATTGCAAAGCTCTACGAACAGATTATGTCAGGAAGCAGAAAGATTCAGTATAGAATTCTTGAAGAAGAAGGCCAGTCAATGCTTTTCCCATATGACATTATGGATGAAGTACCAAATAAAAATATTAAGGTGGCCTATCAGGGTATTCCCGGAGCATATGCTCATATAGCATTAAGACAGTTCTTTGGAACAGATATATTTGAATTCAACGTACCTACATGGAAGGAAGCATTTAATGCCGCTGCCAACGGTAGTGTTGATTACGCAATAGTTCCTATTGATAACTCTACAGCCGGCAGTGTAGTTGAAGTATATGACTTGTTCAACGAATTCCAGGTTTATATCGTAGCTGAAGAATTTGTAAAGATTGAGCATGCTCTTTTAGCTTTACCCGGAACTAAGTTATCTGATATTAAAACTGTTATTTCTCATCCACAGGGACTTATGCAGTGTAAGAAATTCCTTGAAGGACATCAGGACTGGCGTAGAAAGACATGTTCTAATACAGCCATTTCAGCAAAGATGGTTAAAGAGGAAGAGGATAAGACTCAGGCTGCGATTGCAAGTGTTGAGGCAGGAAAGATTTACGGGCTTGAACCAATTGCAACATGTATCAATCAGGAAGCAAAGAATACAACAAGATTTGTTGTATTATCAAATAAGAGACGCTTCTTAAAGAGTGCCAATAAGGTAAGTATTGAAATTGAAACTCTTAACGAAAAGGGTGCTTTATACAACATTTTAAGTCCTATCGTATATAACGACTTAAATATGATGAAATTAGAGTCAAGACCTTTAAAGGGAAGTGAATGGAATTCAAGATTTTACTGTGATTTTGAAGGAAATCTCGCTGATTCAAGAGTAAGAGATGCACTTAGAGGTATATATGAAGAAAGTACAAGTATGAGATTACTTGGTAACTATTGATAATTTATTAATTTTATACAATGTTTAAAATTATAATAACTTTTATAAATTATCAAT
>ERZ1034980.2180-NODE-2180-length-10771-cov-8.828667_pt1 | contig 10771 bp, 8 predicted proteins | sample MGYA00520622_ERZ1034980 | MGnify/ENA primary metagenome ERZ1034980 (study PRJEB33766, sample SAMN09781791) | gut metagenome | biome: gut microbiome | host: Homo sapiens | place: Madagascar | study: EMG produced TPA metagenomics assembly of the PRJNA485056 data... | reverse complement strand
TACGTGCCCAAGTTCATTTTTCCCATCAGCCGCGTGGTGTCCAGCTTTGTGAACCTGCTGTTCAGCCTGGCGGCCATCCTGCTGGTCATGCTTATCACCCGCTCGCCGTTCTACTGGACGATTCTGCTCGTCTGGGCACCGCTTTTGCTGCTGCTGGCGTTCTGCTGCGGCATGGCCGTGCTGCTTTCGGCGCTGGCGGTCTACTTCCGTGACCTGCAATACCTGTACGGTATCCTGACGATGGCCTGGATGTACGCGACACCGCTGTTTTATCCCCTCTCGGCGCTGCCGCCCTTCATGGTGCCCGTCATCAAGCTGAACCCGCTGTACCATTACATCAACTGTATGCGGTGCCTTGTCATGTACGGCACGATGCCCGGCCCCAACACCTGGATCGCCTGCGTCGGCAGTGCCGTGGTTATGATGGGCGTCGGCCTCGCTGCGTTCCGCAAGCTGCAGCGCAACTTCATTCTGTATCTGTAAGGAGCTTTCCATGTCCATCATTCAGGTGGAGGATGTCTCGATGCGTTTCAACCTCGCGCAGGAGAAAACCGAGACCCTCAAGGAATACACCGTCAAGCTGCTGAAGCATCAGCTGTTTTTCAACGAATTTTACGCACTGCGGGACATTTCGTTCAAAATTGAGCCCGGCGAGTCGGTGGCGCTGATTGGCCGCAACGGCAGCGGCAAGAGCACGATGCTGAAGCTGATTGCCGGCGTTATGTACCCCACGACGGGCAGCGTGACCGTCAACGGCGAGATCGCGCCCCTGATCGAGCTGGGCGCGGGCTTTGACCTGGACCTGACCGCGCGGGAGAACGTCTTTCTGAACGGTGCGGTGCTCGGCCATGACCGCGCCTACATGCAGGAGCACTTCCAGAACATCATCGACTTTGCCGAATTGTGGGATTTTGTCGATGTGCCGGTAAAAAACTATTCCAGCGGTATGATCGCGCGGCTGGGCTTCTCGATTGCGACAGAGGTCCGGGCCGACATTCTGGCCTGCGACGAGATTTTGTCCGTCGGTGACTTTATGTTCCAGCAAAAGTGCCACCAGCGGATGGAGCAGATGCTCTCCGGCGGCACAACGCTGCTGTTCGTCAGCCACGACATCAATCAGGTCAAGCAGCTGTGCAAGCGCGCCATCTGGATCGACCACGGCCACCTGCGCGGCGACGGCCCCGCGGAGGAGGTCTGCAACGCCTATGTAGCCGCGATGGAGCGGGGCGAGTAAAGGCTTCCCCCGAGGGGGAAGCTGTCCGCGAAGCGGACTGATGAGGGGCAAACTTTCCGCGGCAGCCCGTTGGCGGGCAACAGCGGCACAGCCGCCCCTCATCCGTCTGTGGTCGGGGCCACAGACACCTTCAGTCTACGCGCTAAGAGCCGCCTACGGCGGTTGCGCTCCGACACGCGCCTGCGGGCGCAGCCCCAAGGGGGAAGGCATCCTAGCCCAAGTAAGCAACACAAAGGAGACCCCATGCTGACCAAAAAACAAAACCTTACACGGGAAATCCTGACCGTTATCCTGCTGCTGGCGGCGGTGGCGGCCACGGAATACTGGTTCTTCCAGCTGTGGCGGCTGGACTGGCACGCGCCGATGTTCTATGGCGGCGACGGCATCTACTGGGTCGGTCAGGTGCAGCGCAGCTACGGCGAGCTGTCCGGTTCCCTCGGCTGGCCGTTCTATGAGGTCGCGGGCAGATACGACCCGAACTACGACCTGATCTACGACATCTTCGTCTGGTTCGTCGGCCTGTTCACCAAAGACACCGGCATCGTGTTCAACCTGTACGTCCTCGTCATCCCGTTTGCCAACGCGCTGGCGGGGTACGCGGTGTTCCGCATGGTCGGGCTGCGCCGCTGGCTGAGCTTTGCGTTCGGTCTGACGTTTGGCCTGACGCCCTACGTCCAGCAGCGCATGGCCGGGCACATGATGCTGGCCGCCTGCGAGTTTGTGCCGTTCTCGGTGCTGCTCTGTCTCTGGTGCGCCGAGGATGAACAGTTCAACCGCCCGGGCAGGGGCTTCTTCAAGAACAAGCGCAACTGGCTGGCGCTGGCCATGGCGTGGGGGATCGCCAACAACGGCGCGGCCTACTACCCGTATTTCACCTGCTTCTTCCTCTGCGTCACGGCGCTCTGCCTGATTTTGCGGGACCGCAGGTGGCGCGCGGGCACGTCCTGCGTTGTCACGATTGCCGAGATCGTCGCCTGGATGATCCCCGACTTCTTCCCGATGGTGCTGGGCATCCTGAACGGACAGGGCAGCACGCTGACCAACGGCGTCTACCGCAGCCCCGTCGGCGCGGACATCTACAGCCTGCGCATCAGCAGCCTGCTGCTGTCGCCCAACGGCTTCGGCCTGCAGAAGCTCGCCAACTGGATGGGCCGCTACTTCCACGTACTGGCCACCGATGAAGGCCCGATGTACAACGAGAACGCCTACGGCTACCTCGGCATTGTGGGCATTTTCGGCTTCCTCGCGCTGCTGCTCATACTGCTGCGCAGCCGGGACTGGAAGGCGGGCCGCACCGAACGCCCCGAGCTGGGGGACCGTCTCTGGCTGCTGAGCCGCCTCAACGTCATGGCGCTGCTGCTGGCGACGATTGCCGGCTTCGGCGGCATCATCGGCATCTTTGTGCGGTTCATCCGCGGGTACAACCGCATCAGCCCGTACATTGCGTTCTTCGCGCTGCTGGCTGTCGGCCTGGCTCTTGAAAAACAGCTGACCCGGCGCACCGGGCGCAGCCGCAAGGCGCTGGCGGCTGTGGCCATCCTGCTGCTGGGCTACGGTTACTGGGAGCAGCAGGGCTTCTTCCGGCCTGAGTACGAGGAGATTCAGGACAAGTGGTATCAGGACGAGGCTTTTATGAACGAGGTCGAGGCTGCGGCAGGGGACGGCGCGATGCTTTTCACGCTGCCGTACATGAAGAACTTTGAGAACGGCTCGCTGAACAACATGTGGGATTACACGCTGCTGCGCGGCCCGCTGCACAGCAAGACGCTGAAATTCACCTACGGCGCGGGCTACGGCACGAAGAATGACCTCTGGTACCGCGAGACGAGCGAGCTGGAGCCGGACGCCATGGTGGCCGAGCTGCGCACACAGGGTATGACCGGCATCTATCTGGATCTGGACGGCTACCCCGAGGACGAGCAGCAATCGGCGCTGGCCGCCCTGACCGAGGCCGCCGGCTGCGGCCCGGAGGATGTCATCCACAGCGGAAGCGGGCTGCTCTGCTACATCCCGCTGGGGCAGGAGTAACGCATGAAACTGCAAAAAATAACGCAAAAGCGATGGTTCTGGCCGCTGGTCTGCGCGGTGCCCGTCGTGTTCGGCTGGTGGTATTTAAGCATTGTGACCTGCGCGCCGCTGGGCGGCGACGACGAGCTTATCAACCTGCAGAACTACTATTATATTACGCACACCTCGTTTGGCCAGAGCGTGCTGGACTATCTTGGCGACTTGTGGGAGCAGTTCAGCCTGCAGAACGGGCGGTTCCGGCCCTTCTCGTCGCCGCCGGTGCGCGGCCTGACGAGCTGGTTCCTGGGGGATCTGGTCGGCTACCGGCTCTACATTCTGGCGTGGACCTACGCGGACATTGTGCTGACGGCGTGGCTCGTCGGCAAGGCGTCCCGCAACAAAAAGCTGGGCATTGCCTGCCTCTGCCTGCTGCCGATGATGTTCAGCGTCTGGCAGGACTCCACGGGCAACAGCCTCTACTCCTACGGCGCACTGGTGCAAAGCACGCTGCTGCCCGCGCTCGTCGCCGGGCTGGCCGTGCTGCGCTGGCAGGACACCGGCCACAAGCGGTGGGCCGTGCTGGCAGGTTACTGTATGTTCCAGTGCTGCGCCACGTTTGAGATCGGCTTTACCTATATCGTTCCGATTTTTGGTCTGGCGTGGCTCTACACCGACAAGGCCCGCGACGCGCTGCGGTTAAGCATCCCGGCGCTGCTGGGCGAGTGCGTGACGCTGGCCTTCAATATGGGCGCACGGCTCATGAACACGCTGCGGGCCGCGGGCATTCTCGCGGGCAGCGTCTCCCAGATCGAGGGCATCTCCCCGAACTTTGACCTGCCCGCCATCCTGCGCACCTGGGCCATGCAGATGTCGGCGGGCTTCCCGTTGAACGCGATGCTGTTCGGCAAGATGCGCCCCGGGAAAATATATCCCGTGGACGTGCTGTGCGGCGTCATGGTGGCCGGTGCGGCAGTGGCGGCGCTGGCGGCGCTGGATAAGCTGCCGAACAAAAAGCAAAATCTGCTGCTGTTTTTAAGCGGCCTTGCCATGCTGTCCGCCCCGGCACTGCTGATCGGGCTTTCGCCCAAGTACCAGCAGCCCGGTCAGGTGGACTGGCGGCACGGCTACATTCCCCAGACTGTGGAGAGCTTCGGCGTCGGTTTAATGGCGCTGGCCGTGCTGGTGATGCTGCTGCGTTGGGCCCGCGGCAAGAGCTGGTGGCCCGGGGGCCGCGCGGTGCTCTACGGTCTGCTGGCCGTCTGCATGGCCGGGTCGGTGGTCTGGCAGCGCGCCGCGACCCGCTCGGCCTACGACCAGGGCGGGCGCGCCTACACGGTCTTTGGCGACGGCGTCGCCGCGGGCCTGGCCGCCGACTGCGGCGACACGCCGGTGGTGACCGATTACATGATCTGGGGCGGCCATGAGGTCGCGGAGAACGCCTTCTTCCTGCGCTACGGCGATCTGGACGCCGATGCCCACGCCCTGCAGGTCTGGCGTACCGAGGACCACGCCGACGACGAGGCAGTGTACCGCGTCGGGTTCACGCTGGGGCAGGACAGGCACTACGACATTGCCTGGTGCGGCCTTGGCCACGGGGCAGACCCGGATGTGCTGACAGATGTCGAGGTCTGGCTGCCCGCGGGCACCTTCCTCTATGATGTGCTCTATTACACAACCGCCGACGGCGAGGAAGTGCGCAGAGAGGTCTACCCCGACAAGAACGGCTCCATGATCACGCTGGACGGCGAAATTCTCGCGGACAGCATCCGGCTGGCATCAAGGTAGGGGGCGGCGTCCCCGACGCCCCGCAGCCGCCGCACACCTCGGCGGGGTGGGGGCACCCCGCCCTACGCATAACGCAAATCGGGGCCTGTAGGGCGGCCTGCCCACAGGCCGCCGTGCCCGCTTGCGGAAGTGCAAAGCCTGTTGGACTGCCACCCCGTAGGGGCCGGGCATGCCCGGCCCGCTGCCCTCCCTCAAAAGCACGTCCATCTTCCCGCCGCGGGCCGCAGCTATGCGGCCCCTGCGTACTCTATCAATTCAAGGAGGTGCCGCCCTTGGCACAAAATAAATCCCGCCGCCTGCTGTGGGCGGTCTGCCTTGCGGCGCTGGCGGCATTTGCTGCGGCCATGGTCTGGCTGCACTACCGGCAGCTTTGCTCCCCCGGCGGCGGCAGCGACCCCTATACCTCCGACCTTGGTATGCACCTGGCCTTCGCGCAGCGCGGCATGGTCTACTCCACCGTGTCGCTGCTCATCGGCCCGGCGTATGCACTGGCCGGGCGCGTCGGCATTGCCGTGCTGCTGGCGGCGTTCCATCTGGCCGCCGTCGCCGTGTTCGCCTACGGCCTGCGCACTGCCCTGCCCGATGCCCCGCGCCCGGCGCGGCTGCTGGTCAGTCTGGTGGTCAACCTTGCCACGGCGGTCTGGATGCCCCGCGGCGGCTACTGGTACCAGGGCACTGTCGGCGGCACGATTTATCACAACACAACGTATATTATGCTCGCGCCCTTTGCACTGCTGGCGATGCTGGCCTTTTACCGTGTCTGGCCGACGATGCGCGATGACCTGGATCTGCGTGCCTACGCGGTCTACACGGTGCTGCTGACCGTGGCGACCAGCTTCAAGGCCAGCCTGATCTTTGCATTCGCCCCGGCGCTGCTCGTGCTGCTGATTGCTGATTTTGTGCGCACCCGCGCCAAAAATCTGAAAAATGAGATCATCATGGGGTGCAGCGTTTTCCCCGGTGTAGCGCTCTGCTTTATCCAGGCCAACGTCCTGTTTGCCGAGGAAGGCTCCGGCATACGCCTGATTTTCACCGTCCCGTTTGACCACCACCGTATGCTGTGGGGGCCGTTCAACGAGGCCGGCGTGCTGGGGCTGGCGCGGTCCTTCGTCTTTGTGGCGGCAGTGGGGCTGCTGCTGGGCCGCGCGGCGTGGCAGCGCTTCCGCTACCGGTTCAGCCTTTTCACCTTCGCCGTCTCGCTGGCCGAGGCGCTGCTGCTGGTCGAAAGCGGTGAGCGGCTCTATCACGCCAACCTCTGGTGGGGGCCGTTCATCTGCTTCTGGGTGTTCTGGCTCGAGTCCGTCAGCGTCTTTTTGCAGCAGACGCGCACCGGGGCCGTGCCCCGCTGGCGGCTGGCCGTCTGCGCCGCCGCGCTGGCGTGGCACATCGTCAGCGGTGTCTGCTTCTTAGTCATGCTTTTGCAGGGCGTAAGCTATAACGTGCCGATCCTGACGTATAATTTGTGGTAAAAAAATAAGCCGCAGGTGCAAAAACGCATCTGCGGCTTTTGTATGTTGTCAGCTTCAACCCGTAGGGGCGCATTCTATATGCGCCCGTGGCTGTGTGCGGCAATGAGTAACGCCCGCGGGCGGATATGGAATCCGCCCCTACGATGGAGGGGCGGCGATGCTCGTCATCGACCCGGCCAGGCAACGGCAGCGGCAGACTGCCTGCGGGCGAGCACTGCTCGCCCCTACGATTTGCGCTTTCCCTCATGCCCGCCCGGCAGCGGCAGACTGCACACCAGCGCAATGCCCAGCGCCAGGGCCAGCGCGACCTTGAAGGTCTCGCCGCCTTTGCTGGCGAAAAGCTCCTGCTCGCCCTGCAAAAAGTAGTAGGCCGTGTAGTAGATGCCCGCGCCCGGCACAAGCGGAAAGATGCCCGGCAGCAGAAAAATCGTCACCGGGGCCTTGTGGCGGATAGCAAAGAACCGCGCGCAGCCGGTCAGCGGCAGCGTGGCGACCAGCGTCGCAATCGCCGGGCTTAACGCGAACAGCTCCACGCAGAAGATGTAGACCATCCAGCCCACCGCGCCGGTCAGGCCGCAGGCCAGGTAGTGCCGCCGCGGCATCTGGAATGTGATGCCAAAGCTGATCGTTGCAATGACGGCCACCACAAAATGGGCAAAATAATGTGTCCAGATCGGCATCACGCCACCCCCAATCCACGGGCCATGATCCAGCCCAGCACCACGCCGCCCGCAATGCTGCCCGCAATCAGCAGGGCATCCAGCAGGCGGATGGAGCCGGACAGGTAGTCGCCGTTCAGAATATCCCGCACGCCCATCGTCAGGGCAACGCCGGGGGTCAGCACCATCAGCGCGCCGATGATCGCCGCGTTGGCGTTGACGGCGGGCACGACGGTCTGCACCGCAATGGCCCAGATTGTGCCGCAAAACGCCGCCACAATGTCGGTGAATATCCGGTTGATGCCGTGCCTCGCAAACTGCTGGCAGACGAGCGCCTCCAGCAGGCCCGCCACCGCGGCCACCGGCATATCTGCCAGCGTGCCGCCGAACAGGTACGCGAACCCCGCTGCCCCGACAACGCAGGCCAGAATTTCCAGCTGCGGTGTGCTGCGCGGCAGCGTGCGGGCCGTGTTCAGCCGTGCTTCGGCCTCGGCGACGCCCAGCCTGCCGGCGGCCAGCTCACGGGAAAGCTCGTTCACGGCCTCGACGCGGCCCAGATGGACTGACACGGTGGGCACGTGCCGCACCAGCGAGACGGCATCCCGCCCCGGCAGGTGCGCCGACGCAAAGATGCCGTTGGTCAGAACATAGACATGGAAGTCCCGCACGCCGAGGCTGGCGGCCATGATCTCCATGGTCTGCTGCGCGCGGAACACCTCGCCGCCGTTTTCCAGCAGCGTCTGGCCCGCGTCCATGACCAGCTCCAGCGCACGGTCAAACAGTGCATCAGCCACGGATATTCTCCCGCACAGCGTTGAATTCCGGGTAATGGGCGTACAGATGCTGCGCGATGGCCTCCATGAGCAGGTAGTCGTGCTCGGAGTCGATGTCGATGATGCCGGTGTCCATCATAACGCTGACGCCGAACTTGGAGTGCCACAAAATCGGGTCGGGGTTGTCCACAAGGAACGCGCGGCGGATGACGTAAATCGACGCATTGACGTCGTATACCTCGGGTGCCTGCTGGCGGCCCGTGAACTGGCTCTCGATGACCATCTCGGCGTGGTCACCCACGATCTTGAACATATTGAACCACGGATTGCGGCGGGCCTCGCAGACGCTGAAAATGATTTGCAGGTCCTCGCGCTCCTGCGCTTTGGCAAAGGCGTTCTCAATGTCCTGCTCGGTGCGCAAGGGGCTGGTGATGTCCAGATCGATCATAGCATCGTACTGTTTTCCGGTGCGGGCCTCCATGCGGGCAAAGCTGTCCTTGTAGACCTCGACCTTCGGCACGCGGTCTCCGCCCAGCTCGGCCCCGCGGGGCAGGTAGATGACCTCCGGGTACTCGGCGGCCACCAGTCTGGCCAGGTCCTCGCTGTCGGTGTTCAGCGCAACGTCGATTTCCAGCTCCGGGTGCTTTTTAATGAACAGCTCCGCGGCGCTCAGCGAATAGTAAACCAGCGGTTTGCCGCAGAAATTTTTCAGATTCTTGTTTTTAAAGCCCTTGCTGCCGGCACGGCCGCAAATTGTAATGAGCAGTCTTTTCATTGTACGTTCTCCCCCAAGGTAAGTTTCAGCACGTTCAGTGCCAGCGCGGGCGGGTTGCAGCTCTCGCCGCTGCCCGTCAGCGCGTAGTCCACAAAATATTCCATCTCCCGCTCATAGCGGCGGTTGACGTCCTCCTCATAGTGCTGCACGGTGCCGTCCGGCAGGGTCAGCGTGCCTGCGCCAAAGTCGGCCAGATAGCTGCCGTCATGGCAGAAAAGCTCGATGCTGCGCCGGTATCCGCGGCCAAAGTAATCGAGATGCACCTCGGCCAGCAATGTGGGGTATCTGGCGATATACACCGACAAATCGTCGGAGTCGATTTCGAGGTCGGAGTAGGTGCCCTTGAAATTGTACAGCTGCTCCGGCACGCCGAACAGCTCGACGAGGTAGTCCCATTCATGGATTAGGTCAATCGTCACGCCGCCGCCCATTGCCTTGTGGGCGCTGTAGACCGTGCGGTAGTCCACGCCGGGCCGCCAGTCGGGCAGATAGCTTGAGCAGATGACCCGTGCGCAGTAGGGGTGCAGACCGGGCAGCCGGTCCTTGAGCGCCAGCATGACGCCGCACCACCGCATGGGCGCGGCCACATAGGCCTTTTGCCCCGCGGGCAGGCAGTCGGCCAAATCCAGTCCGGTCTGGTCGGCAGAAAAAATCGGCTTTTCGATGAAAAGTGCCCCGCCGCGGCCCCTGACCCGGGTCAGGGCGTCGGCGTGCAGGCTTGTGGGGTTCGTGATGAACACCATGTCATAGTGTGCGGGCGCGTCGGCCAAATCGGTGTACTGGGCGTGCAGCAGCGCGGCCACGCCGTCCCGCAGCGGGCGGGACAGGTCGCTGCGCAGCGCGTCGGCCTGTAAAGTCCAGCCCCGGTCCGCACAGAGGTTGGTCAGATTTTTTAAATGGCGCGTCCCGATGGAGCCCAGCCCCACGAACAGCGCGGTGATGGTACGCATAGGAGATCCCCTTTGCTTTGATTTAGATGCAATATAGGGGCCGGGCGTGTCCGGCCCTCAGCCTTGCCCATAGCAGGACGGTATATTTTATGTTGCGGGCCGGACATGTCCGGCCCCTACAGGCTTACGACTTTTCCACAAAGTCCATCAGCTCAATGGCCTTCAGGTCCTTTTCAAAGCTCCACTTCGGCTGCTCGTCGCCCTTCAGCACGCCAAAAAAGTTCGTCAGCTCGTCCACATAGGCGTTTTCTACAACGTTGTCGCTGTAGCGGCTGTCGTGCTCAAAGCTGGCGTAGGTGTTGACAAACCGCTTGTCGCCGTCCTTGAACTCGTACAGTGCTTTGGGGTTGCCCTCCCAGAACAGGTGGATGCCGTCCCCGAAGCACTCAAAGCTGCGCACGGCCTTGCGGCTGACGACGTCGGCGGCCAGCACACCCTGCACGCCGCCCTTGTGGCGCAGCAGCAGCGTCACGCAGTCGGGGTAGGGGAGCCCTAAGTCGCTGATCGTGTCCTTCTGCACGGTCACGCTTTCCACGTCGCCGAAGGCGTCCAGCAGCCACGGCAGGTCGATGCCGAAAATCTCGCGCACGCCGCCGGTGCGGGCGTTGCCGACGAAAAAGTTTTTATAATTCTCCCACGGGTGCCAGTCGGGCAGATACTGCCCGATGTGGTAGATGTAGTGTACGGGCTTGCCAAATTCCGCGACCTGCTGTTTAATATACTGTGTCTCGCGGCGGTACAGCATCGTGGAGGACAAAAACAGCGGCAGTTTTTTGGCCGCGGCCTTGGCCATATTCTCCCGGTAGCCGTCGCTGACCAGATTCAGCTCGGTAAAGACGGGCAGGTCGTGGTCCAGCAGCTCGCCGATGACCGCCGCGTGGGCCAGCGGCGCGGTGCAGACCAGCGCGGCGTCGGGGTGCTCGGCGGCGACGGCCTCGCCGATGGTGGCATAGGCTGCGTCCGCCAGACCCAGCCGGAGGGCCTCGTCGCGGCGGCTCTCGGCGGTGTCCACGCCGACGATCTGAATAGCCGCGTCAATGCCTTTGGTCAGCCGGGCGCGGCGTTTGCCCATGCTGCCTAAACCGACGATGAGAAGTTTCATACCAAAACGCTCCTTTG
>ERZ1034980.2179-NODE-2179-length-10772-cov-11.193151_pt1 | contig 10772 bp, 7 predicted proteins | sample MGYA00520622_ERZ1034980 | MGnify/ENA primary metagenome ERZ1034980 (study PRJEB33766, sample SAMN09781791) | gut metagenome | biome: gut microbiome | host: Homo sapiens | place: Madagascar | study: EMG produced TPA metagenomics assembly of the PRJNA485056 data... | reverse complement strand
GCCAGCTTGTGCTCCTTATCGACGAGTACGACAAGCCCCTCACCCGTTGGGTGGGTACGCCCGAGGTCCTGCCGTTCCAGGCGTTTCTCAAGTCGTTTTACTCCGTCGTCAAGCTCACCGAGTCCAAGCAGCGCTTCTGCCTCATGACGGGCGTTTCCAAGTTCTCGAAGGTCTCGATTTTCTCGGACCTTAACAACCTTACCGACATCACGATGGACATGAGGTTTTCCTCGCTGCTCGGCTATACGCACGACGAGGTGCGTGCAAACTTCCCCGGAAGGCTTGCGGCGCTTGCCCAGGTCTTGGGCACCGATGTCGACGGCGCGTTCGCCCGCCTTGTCTCCATGTACGATGGCTACTGTTTCGACCGCTCGATGACGCGCGTCTTCAATCCCGTTTCGCTGGGCCGCTGCCTCGACTCGGCTGACATGCGTGCCTACTGGTTTGAGACGGGCACTCCGGGCTGGCTTATGTCGTACGCGAAGAAGGAGCCCATCGACGTAGATTCTTTCACGCTGGGCGATGCCGACCTGGGCACTTTCGAGCCGGCCAACCCCTCCATGCCGGCAGTGCTCTTCCAAACGGGTTACCTCACCATCAAAGAGGTTTGGGGCCAGGACATGGGCATGATCTATGACCTAGGGTTCCCCAACAGGGAGGTTTCGGCGGGCTTCGACTGTCTTACGCACAACGCGGGTGCCTGGGTGGGCGAGGAGCTATAGCCTTGCATTTTGGGTTGGCGTGGGGGGACGTGCGCAACGGCAGTATACTTTCCGGCCATCTTGCGGTTCGCCATGAACCAAAGTGATATTAGCCAAAGATGAATTAGGCTAATTTCACTTTGGTTAAGAAGACTACCGTGTTTATCGAGCGTGAACATGGCAGCCGATGCCCTTTCAAGAAATGTCAGTCCATGCGAACGACGACTTTCGAAAGAACGTTCTTTGCGGTCGCGCAACACTCCTGAAGCGATACGCCTGCGGCATACGGATTCTTTCTCGCGTATTTCGCCCACTGCGCTAGCATGGTTGCGTCGCCGGCGACGCCATCAAGGATGTTGGCCCAGCGGGTGATGGTGACCCAGCTGCCCCTCTTTCCACAGGTCGATTCCAAGGCGTCACGTAAGACATCCATATCGATGTAGTCGCACTTTGTGTTCATTAGGACGTGAATGTCGTAGAAGTCACGAGGGCGAGTATTGGCCACGCCGCGGGAGACAATGGTTTCGAGCTTCTCCGCGAGCACCGTCTCGATGGGATATGCCATCAGGCTGATTTCGCCCTCATCGAAGAGCAAAGGATACCTGTACTCCACCGCGTTTGGCGTAATCTTGTCACCAGTTGTAACGTCGACCGTCAGCGGGATTGCCATGGGCGCGTAGATGGCCCTGAGATGCACACGGATGCCGGGGTAATCGTCAGTTTCGCGAATATCCTCGGTCCTGTCGAACGCAAACTCCCAGTCGTCATCTGCGTGAACAGAGATGATTTCCCTGAATGCCCTTTCGGCTGACTCGTGAGTGAGGTCGAAGCTCCTTACAGTGGTGTCGAGGTCCATGGTGGTTCTGGAGCTTACACCGACAAGCGATGAGATGAGGACGCCGCCCTTGATGACGACGTTATTGCGCCATGGCGAATTGGAGAGGCGTTCAAGGAGTCTTTCCAACAGGTAGCTCTGCATCATGGCTTGTGCGGGTATGCCGGCTTCCTTTGCCATGGCGTTGATGCGCGCCTTGAGTTGCGTCGCGTTCCTTGTTTTCATAGCAACGCCTCCAGGTAGCTGCGGACTTTTTTCTCGACTCCGAGTTTCCTTGCATATTCGACAAGTTTGGGGATGTCGCGGCTGGCGCTCCGTGTGTAGGTTTGCATTGCGGGTGCGACGATTTGAGCGTCAATTGTTCCTTGTCCCCTGAACATGTCGCAGAGGGTCCTCTCGATGTTGTAGCACACAACTGTATTGCCATGCGGTGTCACGAGCTTAACAATGCCGAGCTTGAGCACGTCATCGGCACATGTGCGACATGTGATGCCTGCCTCCCTCGCGGGGGTGGCGTTATAGCCTCTTGGAAACGTCATGGTGAGAGAAAAAGGTGCCCGGTCGGTTAGTCCGTGCAGGAACAGGGCCGTGTCATCTGAGAACACGCCTCTTGCAAATCTGTGCTGCGCGATGAGGTAAGGATCTTCCCAAGTGTCGGGCAGCGCGTAAAGTCCGCGTGCGACTTGAACGAGGTCACCCCTGGAAACGGCCTCGGTGAGCTTTCTCCTTGGGATGCCTGTGGCCGTTGCCTGCGAGGCGGAGACGTAGCCGCCGTGTTTTGCCGCGATTTCCGCCAGAGTCAAGGGGACCTCCCTGTGTTTGTGTACTTTCATGCTGAATAGTATCTCATATTCAGCATGAAAGTACAGTATTGCGGAAGTCTAGAAGGGAAGTTCCTAGGACCCCGTTCTATTGCCGTCTCCAGTGCCGGCTGCCCTGGGCGAACGTTTGCCTTGCCGGACGGCGCGAGGCCGGTTCCGAGGCTGTTTTTGGTAGACAAGCGAGTTCGTAAGTAGTTTTCTCGCGCGCCTTGGCAGCGGATCGAGTTTCGGTGCAGTTTTCCCGGCTCCATTGGCAGGCAAACGCGTTTCGGAGTAGTCGAAACGCGTCCCGTGCGCCCCAAGGCCCCTTTCTGAGGGGATATGATGCTTTAAAAAGGATACTCGCCACCTATTCTGTTGTTTAAACAACAGAATTTCGCGCCTCGCAGAGCCGAGCGACGCTCTCGTCCAGAAATCACTGCACCGAAACTCGTTTCGCTGCCATCGGGGACCCCGGGACTACTCCGAAACTCGTTTCGCTGCCAGCGCAGTACGAGGAAGCCGATGGGCAAGTCCCCCGACGGCCCCTCCCGAGCCGGTTTTTTGACACCGATGCGAGAGGGGCCGCAGCGAGGGGCTACTTGCTCGTTGTCTTCCTAGTCCTCGAGGGCGGCCAGGAGCGCCTCGCGCTGGCGGATGCCCAGACCCTGGACCCTGCGGGACTCGGCGATGCCGATACGGTCCATGAGCTTAGCGGCCTTGGCCTCGCCGTAGCCGGGGACGGAGCAGATGAGGTCCTTCACCTTCATGCGGCGGGCGACGTCGCCCTCCATGTCGAGGACCTCCGCCACGCTGACCTTGCCGGCCTTGATGTCGTCCTTAAGAGCCGCCCTCTCGGTGCGGGCCTTCGCGGCCTTGGCGAGTGCCGCCGCGCGCTCTTCCTTCGTGAGCTCAGGTGTCGTATTTGCCATAGAGTCTCCTCCCCATCGAAATCGCAGTACTGGCATCATAGCGCGTTGCACGGTATGAGAAGGTGAACTTTCTAACAAAATGCCTGCAATTGTGGGGGACGGCCTCTCTTTGACGGCGGATTGCCCGCAAAGAGCCGCAGGAGTCGCAATGAGGCCGGCGGGCCGGCCTGGGTTCCCACCGCAACACCCCAAATCCAAAGTGGTGAGCGGCCCCTCCAAGGACCCGACCAAGCAAAGCCCGGTCATGACAATCATCGCGGCGCCCGAGGCGAGCAGCCCCTAAAGAACCGACCAAACCAATGCCGCCCTCTCGCGGACGCTCGAAGCGAGCTCATGCGAGAGGGCGGCGGAATTGTCCACAAATCAGTTTCTAGCGTGTGCTTGTCCTGTGGCAACGGTGAATAGCCCTGGCTCAAGTCGTGAGCGGGGTAGATTCCGCTAGGACGTGAAAGCAGCACGGGATACTTCCATAACAGCATTCACCCAGCTAAACGACCCTTTGCGAAGCTTGCGAAAACATGCGAAAGGCCCGCCGGTTCAGGTTTCCGTTTGACTAGCATCTTCCGCACCTGCCACGTTCGGCGCATTTTTGTCGGGTCCGGATGCAGGCGCGTGGCGGATGGTAAGATTGCGCCCGAGATGTGTTCTGCGGCGAAGGGTCTGCCATGGAAAAGATTGCGACGGATACATACGATTTCGAGTACGTGAGGTCGAAGGGCTTCACGTACGTCGACAAGACAGGGATTCTGTATCCGCTGGTAGATGAGTCCTTCGGCAAGCAGTTCTTCCTCGCGCGCCCCCGTCGTTTCGGCAAGTCGCTGCTCATCTCCACGCTGCAGAACCTCTTCGAGGGCAGGCGCGACCTGTTCGGGGGGTTGGCGATAGGCTCTCTGCCGTGGGACTGGTCGGTCCGGTACCCGGTCATCAGGCTTGATATGAGCTTGTGCTCGGGGGAGACGGTCGAGGAGGTCGAGGCTGCCGTCGCGGCAATGCTGCGCAGGGAGTCTGAGAGGCTCGGCGTGCCCTTGCGCGACGAGGAAAACGTGCGTGACCGCTTCGCCGCCTTCGCCGAGGACGTTGCCGAAACCAGTCCGACCGGCCAGTTTGTCCTGCTGGTCGACGAGTATGACAAGCCCCTCACCCGTTGGGTGGGCACGCGGGAGGTTCTGCCCTTCCAGACCTTCCTGAAGTCGTTCTACTCGGTTGTCAAGGCCACCGAGTCCAAGCAGCGCTTCTGTCTCATGACGGGCGTCTCCAAGTTCTCGAAGGTCTCCATCTTCTCCGACCTCAACAACCTGACCGACATCACGATGGACGTTCGTTTCTCCAGCTTGTTGGGCTACACGCACGACGAGGTGCGGTCGTGTTTCCCCCAGAGGCTCGCCGCCCTTGCGCAAACCCTCGGCACCGACGCCGACGGGGCGTACGCGCGCCTGGTGGACATGTACGACGGGTACTGCTTCGACCGCTCCATGACCCGCGTGTTCAACCCCGTGTCGCTTGGCCGCTGCCTGGACTCCGCTGACATCCGTTCCTATTGGTTCGAGACGGGAACTCCGGGCTGGCTTATGTCGTATGCCAAGAAGGGGCCCATGGAGGTGGAGTCCGTCGAAGTTTCCGAGGAGCAGTTGGGTACCTTCGAGCCGGCCGATCCCTTCATGCCTGCCGTCCTTTTCCAGACCGGCTACCTGACCATCAGGGGATATGAGGAGCGCGGACGCCGCCGTTCCTACACCCTGGGCTTCCCCAACCACGAGGTGGAGGACGGGTTTAATGCCTGGCTTGCCGATGCCTACACCAAGGATGCCGCCGCAACGAGCTCATGGCGCAACGCCTGCTACCATTCCGTTCGCAATGGAGACTGCGCCAGTTTCGTCAATGCACTCTCGTCCCTTTTCGCGAGCATCGGGTACGACCTCACTGACAGGCTGTCTGAGCAGGCCTATCAGTGCGTTGTGGTTGCCATTCTGCGCTACATTGGCGTTGATCTTTCTGCCGAGGTGACCACCTCTCGCGGACGCATCGACATGGTCTGCTTTGCGCCCGGCAACGTCGTGATTGTCGAGATGAAGGTTGCGAGCGGCCAAGAGGCGGGCGAGCGCGCTGCTGACGAGGCCGTGCGACAGATTCGAGAGCGCGGCTATGCCGAGCGTTTTGCATGCGACCAGCGTCGGGTCCAGCTGCTCGGCATTTCCTTCGACTGCGAGAGACACAACATCGCCGCATGGAGATGCGAGGAATTGGACGCGGCTGGCGCATAGGGCCGAGCTTGACCTGCGCAATCAATGAGGCCGCCGCGCGTCATGGTGACGCTGCGACGGCCTCCTTTGGCCCCGAGCGTGAGTTGGCGGATTCAGCTGCCGGCTTCTTTTCTGCGAGCGACATGCCCGCGAACACGCCTGTCATGGCGCAACGGCAGGCGAATCCTACAAGCAGCCTATGTCAATGGCGGCCTGGCAGAGAGCTCTTCTTTTGGTGTTCCTGCCTGCGCCATGCATTGAATCATCAAGTCTTTTGTCGAATGAACTCCGACTTTGTTGTAAACGCTTCCAATGTATTCTTTCACGGTCCAACTGCTGAGCGCGAGCTTGTCGGCGATCTGAGCTCGCGTAAGCCCAAGCAGTAGCAGGCGCAGGACATCGGTCTCACGGGGAGTGAGGCCATATCTCGCGGCGGTCTCGAGACACACTCTTGATGAGCGTTCGTCGTAGCCCTCATTTTCAAGCAGGATTTTTGCGGTGAACGTCGCTGCCGTACTGCTTGCTGAGGGTAGGGCCGGGATGACCGCGACGACGCTTGTAATCGCGATGCCCATCATGAACTGCCAGAGAAGCCCGCTTCCGCTGGCATTTACCATTGAGGCCAAGCCCATGCCGGAGCAGACACAGACAACATAGATGGCGTAGTTCGCGGGCATCACGTCCGACATCGCCAGGTTTTTCTCATGACATATTTCCACTGAAAGCAACGTCATAGCAACGCCCTGGATGATTACAACCGCTTGGCATAAGGCGGCAAGAACGTTTGGCGCAAAGCCTTGAAGGGCTGGGGCAAAAGCAAACACTGCGCCGGCGGCAACGAGGGCGATTCTGATAAGGAGCCCGAAGCGCAGGGTGGCGCCCTTGCTCGCCAGAAGGGACAGGGCCGTGAGGGCTGCGCAGGCGCAGAGGATGGTGAGAACGAGCGTCCAAGAGAACGACCCAGATTGATACCCGCCCAAGAAATAGGCCATCCCACTTGCAAGGCTTGTGGCAACGCCGAAGCTTGAGACGAGACTGACGATATAGACCGAGAGGCGATAGGGCTCTGCCCCGTGGCCGCCGTGGTCTCCGGGAGGCGCAGGGGTGTCCTTGCATGTTCGGAGAAACGTTAGTTGAACGGCGGCGGCAACCAAAGTGCCGCCAATCAAAAGGGCGGTCTGGGGCAATGCCGTTTGCGCCTGGGCCGCAAAACACATCGGTATATAGCTGAGCAGCGTACCGACGGAAATCGCGAGCATGCAGATTCCTGGCCCGCGCCGACGATAGAGGGCCAGGAATGATTTGAACCACACCAGAAGCGGGATGGACGACGCCAGGCCTGTTGCGAAGGAAAGAAGGTACGATACTTCCGCCGATGAATCAAACAAGAGCCCGAGAAGCGCGAATAGGGCGATGGACGCATAGCTTGAGGCGGTGCCGGCCGGCCCGGTGACATGGACCCCGTGCTTATGGAGCGCCCTGACGGCTAGGCAGCCAACGCCGGTCGCGCAAACAAGCAGCAGGAGACAGAGCCATGTCTCGTCGGTGTCGAGGCCGATTCGGGCAAGGAATGCCCCACGGACGATGCCGTTATAGCAGCAGGCGTGATAGGCGCCATACCCGATGCACAAGATGGTGATAGTTAGCGCATCCGGGCATCGAACCGACTTGGTTGCACAGCAGTGCATGCCTCCTCCTTCTCCCATCCGATATTTTAATCATTTATCTGCCTTTTTGCCATCAACCCCCCAAGTGGGCGGTGCCAATTTCCAATGCGTTGGGGGGAGGACGTGGATGGCCTGATTGGCGTCAAATGACAGTCGGAGGTGCAGCGAAGCTTGGGAGACGCCGCTGCGCAAAGGGAGAGAAAGGATTTCGAAATGAATGACGTGACGCGTAGGAGCTTTGTGGGTGCCGCCGCGGCAATGGGCGCATCTGCATGCGTGGCCTGTAACGTCGCCTGTGCTGATGAGGCGCTTGCGGTTGCGACGGCGAAGGGGTCGTACGCTGACGGTGCCCCCGCCGATCTCGATTGGAAGGGCACGCCCGAGAATCTGTTTGAACTGGGTACTTCGACCATGCCGCTCGAGGAGCTCAATCGCCGCCGCCAGGCCTACTTGGACGCGCAGGTTGACTTTGTCGGCGAGGACGGGACCGTCATCCCCGCATGGGCTGTGAAGGTGCGCTGCCTCATTCATTCCTACGGCATGGGCTGTGGAAATACCGCTGTTGTCGCGACCTATGACGACATTCTTGCGACGTTTGACGAGGACACTGCTCAGGCTTACATCGAGACGCCGATGGGCGTGGCGTTTACCAAGCTCGACTTTAGCGAAAAGACGGGCCGTTCGATGGAGGAGTGCGAGGAGCTCTGCGAGTACTTCGCCGACCACGGGTATCTCTGCCGCGAGGAGACCAATGAGGGCGTGCGGTACCATCACGTGCCGTTCTTCCAGGGTGTTGTGGAATACCACATGCGCGAGGTTCTTGACGATCCTCTGAACTACAACCTGGGCGTTTCGGGCGTCGACATGCTTCCGCAAGACATGCAGACCACCGGCACCCCTACGTTCTATGCCATTCCTTGCGATAAGTCGGTCGTAGCCGAGGATGCAGGCGTGCTTCCTTATGACGATATCGAGAAGCTTGTTGCCGAGCAGACGACCTTTGCCATAGCCCCCTGTTATTGCCGCTACACGGCAATCGTGAAGCAGCTGACGGCGGAGGGCAAGGTCGCGGGTGTCGATTTCCCCAAGCTCGAGGACTTTGCGTCCGGTGAGTTCGAGGAATACTTCTCGCCCCTGTGTGACCAGCGTGTTGAGACCTGCCTCATGATTGGCGGAGAGGCCGATTACTGGATGCACTTGGGAATCGCCCGCCCCATCACCAAGGAGCAGGCCCTCGAGTACATGCAGCGCTCTCGTGACGACGGCTTTATTCTGGAGAAGAACTTCTCCAAGCATATGGGAACCATCTGCTCGTGCCATGCGGACTCCTGCGGCATCATCGCCGAATGGATGAGCCTGGGCAGCCCGGAGGCGATTGGCGCCAGCCAGCCCTTCACGCAGATCAGCCACTATAACCTCAAGGTTGACACCGATGCTTGCCTCAAGTGTGGCACCTGCGCCGAGCGCTGCCCGCTGCATGCCATCACGATGGACGAGGCCACGGGTCTGCCCGTGGTGAACGAGATGTGCTTCCGCTGCGGCCAGTGCGCTTGGGTTTGCCCTGTTGGAGCCCGCAAGTTGGTGGAGCGTCCGGCCGAGCTAAACGCGCCCCTTCCGCACGACTTCCTTGATGATGACAACGTCAAGGCAGCTTACAGGTTCGAGGCGGGCTTGATTAAGTAAAACCAGGCAGCGACATTATGCCACATGAGCCCCGCCGTCCATCCCCCTGCGGACGGCGGGGCTTGTTGTAGATGACCAGTCGTATCTCCTAACGGCACGGTCGTTCTCACAACGCCTTCCAGTGCGTTGTCGTCCACCTTGATTCGACTGCTGTTGACCCCAGCGTCTTCCGTTTCGGAGGCGGTGGTGCCGGGAGGGAACTCTTGTGCAACCGTGGGATGTACGAAATGAAGAGTCTCACACATTCCCCCAGCTAAACCACCATTTGCAAAACTTGCGAAAACATGCGAAAGATGCGAAAATCGCACCAAACCGCATTGCTGTAGGGAGTGATTCGCATGAGGCTTGAGAACCCGTTCACTCCGGGTTTCGGAAGCGTGCCGCCGTACCTTGCGGGTCGCAAGGGGCTGCTCGAGGACATGCATCGCGCCTTTGAGCGCGGCAAGGGCGATCCAAACCTGTCGACCATCATCATCGGGCCTCGCGGCACGGGAAAGACGGCCCTTCTCTCTCGAATTGCACAGGACGCCTCGGCAAGCGGTTGGGTCACCGCGAGCGTTTCGGCCGTGCCCGGCATGCTCGACGACGTTCTCGAGCGCGCGTGCGAGTCGGCCGAGGAACTGCTGGACAACAGCGAGCACCTGCGCCTGAAGGGCGTTACCTTCGGCCAGTCCGTGGGGCTCGAGTTTGACCGCGCCCAGAGGTTGCAGGGCAACTGGCGTTCCAAGATGAACGCCGTGCTCAAGCAGCTCGACCGATACGAGACCGGCCTGCTCATCACCGTCGACGAGGTGCAGGCCGACCTCGACGAGATGATTCAGCTCGCCTCGGTCTACCAGCACTTTGTGCAGGAGGGCCGCAGGGTCGCCTTGCTCATGGCGGGCCTGCCTTCGAACGTCTCCAGCCTTATCAGCAGCAAATACGTTTCGTTCCTGCGCCGTGCGCGCCAGCGTCATCTGGGCCGCATTGCCGACGTCGAGGTGGCGAGCGCCTTCCGTAAGACCGTCTTGGGGGCGGGCGGCGAGATTGACGACGGAGGTCTCGACCTGGCCGTCTCATCCATTGACGGCTTCCCGTACATGATGCAGCTCGTCGGGTACTGGACCTGGGAGGAGAGCGCATCGAGCAGCATCGGCCTGGTCGACGTCGAGCGAGGGGTCCGTATGGCCACGCGCGACTTCCAAGACGGGGTGCTCGCTGCGACGTATCGCGAGCTCTCTAAAGGTGACCTGCGCTTTCTTGCGGCCATGCTCCCGGAAGACGAGAGCGCCCTCGCCGACATCGCCGCCCGCATGGGCGTTGCCAGCAACTACGCCTCCAAGTACAAGGAGCGCCTGCTCGAGTCCGGCGTCATCGGCGACTGCGGCCACAATACCTTCCGCTTCGACCTGCCGGGATTCAGGAGCTACCTGCAGGGACGAATGGACGAGACGGAGGAGTAAGGCGTGCGTGCGGCCGTCGACTCCCGTGCCAACCAAAAGTGCCCCGCATCCTGTAGCCGGATGCGGGACGCTTCTTGTTCCGCTGGGAAAACGATGAACAAGCGGGCGGTATGGCGCTCTTTACCACTGCGGCGGCGCTGGCAGAAAGTGCGCCTGGCGAGGCCGGCTGCATTCAATCGCCGTTGCTCTCGGCGGCTGTCGCTTTCAATGGCGGTCACTCGGAGCGAGCGCCCGCCTTGCCGGGCGACGTGCGGCGCGACGCGGGCCGGTTCCAGAGCCTTTTTGGCAGCGAAACGAGTTTCGGTGCAGTTTTCCCGGACCCATTGGCAGACAAATGAGTTTCGGAGTAGTCGAAACACTCCCTGCGCGTCCCATGGCTCCTTTCTGGAGGATTACGGGGCTTCAAACGGGACATTCCTCACCCATTTTGTTGTTTTTACAACAGAATTCCAAGCCATGCAGGCTCAGATGG
>ERZ1034980.2175-NODE-2175-length-10783-cov-5.754661_pt1 | contig 10783 bp, 4 predicted proteins | sample MGYA00520622_ERZ1034980 | MGnify/ENA primary metagenome ERZ1034980 (study PRJEB33766, sample SAMN09781791) | gut metagenome | biome: gut microbiome | host: Homo sapiens | place: Madagascar | study: EMG produced TPA metagenomics assembly of the PRJNA485056 data... | reverse complement strand
CTTACCTTGTGAAGACATTGAAGTAGCCCAAAGCGCACTTCTGGAACTTCATGACAACAAGACGGTTCAGCATATCAATCTCCTGGTGAGCGCTGATTTTGCAGCCCATCACCAAGTGCCTGATGGATGCACCTTCGTAGTCATTGACCGATTGGAAAGCAGCAACACGGTAGAAAGCATTGCTGAAAACACCGATGCCGACTACGTGATGATCTGCACCAAGACGACTCCGATCAGATGGGGACTCTATGCCCTGGAACGATTCCTACGCACGGCAGACGACACGGGTGCCGTCATGGTTTACTCCGACTTTTATTCCTTAATCAAAGAAGATAATGAGGCTGCAAAAGTTGGAGGAAAAGAAGAAAAAGATGGAGCAGAAACTCTTGAAGCAAAAGCGGATGGAGCAGAAACTCATAAACTGAAAGCTGAACAAGAAGCGAAAACTGGCAAGCTGATCAAGCATCCGGTTATTGATTACCAGTCTGGTAGCCTTCGCGACGACTTCGATTTCGGAAGCCTCTGGTTCATCAAGGCGCAAGCCCTCCGCGACTTCATCGCCCAGCAGGACAGAGCTGACTATCAATATGCGGGTCTCTACGACCTCCGTCTCTACCTGAGCCGCGTGGGAGAGATTTTCCATCTCAATGAATTCCTCTATACAGAAGATGAACTCGACAACCGAAAGAGCGGCGAGAAGCAATTCGACTATGTGAACCCTCGCAACAGAGAGGTGCAGATAGAGATGGAAAAGGCTTGCACGCAGCACCTCAACAAGGTGGGAGCCCTCATCGATACCAGCTTTTATCGCCAGCCGGATTTCGGCGAACAGGAATTCTTCTACGAGGCTTCTGTGATCATCCCGGTTTTCAACAGAGAGAAGACCATCGCGGATGCCGTGAAGAGTGCGCTGAGCCAGAAAGCCAATTTCAAGTTCAACGTCATCGTGGTCAACAATCATTCTACCGACCGCACTGGCGAGATTCTTGATGAAATCGCTCGCGAGATGGAAGCCAGAAACGACAAACAGGCGGGGCGGCTCGTACAGATTGTGCCAGAGAGAAACGATCTCGGCATCGGCGGCTGCTGGAATGTAGCCATCAATAGCGAGTACTGCGGCAAGTTTGCAGTCCAGTTGGACAGCGACGACCTCTATTCGTCTCCGAAGACTCTCCAGAAAATCGTAGATGCCTTTCACAACCAGAAGGCAGCGATGATGATCGGCTCGTACCGCATGTGCGACTTCGACCTCAACACCCTGCCTCCAGGACTGATAGACCATAAGGAATGGACCGAGGAAAACGGTTGCAACAACGCACTGCGCATCAACGGATTGGGTGCTCCGAGAGCATTCTTCACACCGCTCGTCAGACAGATACAGTTCCCTAACACGTCTTATGGTGAAGACTATGCCTTAGGACTTGCCTTCTCTCGCCGATACAGAATCGGAAGAATCTATGATGAACTGTACCTCTGCCGCCGCTGGGGAGGCAACAGTGATGCCGCTCTGAGTATCGAAAAGGTGAATGCCAACAATCTCTATAAAGACCGTCTGCGCACGATGGAACTGAAGGCACGCCAGCAGATGCTGCAGGGCAAGGCCGACATTATGGAAGACAGCAGTATCTCACGCTTCTTCAACCGCCAGTTGGAGAGATGGGAGGATGCCCGCCATCGCTACCGCGACCTGAAGCATGTGGAGAGCCAGACTCTCTCCGACCTTCTCAAACTGCAATGGAACCCTGCCCGCATCGTGAGCACAGGTGCCAAGATAGACAAGAAGACCCTCGATGAGCGCCCATGCTTCCTCTGCGAGAAGAACCGTCCGAAGGTACAGATGTCCAAGCAGATAGACGAACGTTTCTACCTGCTGGTCAATCCGTTCCCTATCCTTCCGGTACATTTCACGATTCCGGCACGCAAGCATCAGCCGCAGGCCATCTTCAAGAACTATGGCGAGATGCACCGATTCCTGAGTCTGCACAGCGAACTGATGGTATTCTACAACGGTCCGAAGTGCGGTGCCTCGGCTCCAGACCATCTGCATTTCCAGGCAGGAACCAGCGGCATACTTCCCCTGCAGAACAACTGGCAGCGCCTCTCACGCAACCTGACAGATATCATCTGCCTGAACGACGAGGAGAAGATAGCAGCCATCCGCGACTATACCGTTCCTGCCTTCGTGATCATCTCCAAGAGCGAGGAATGCGACGAGATGCTCTTCAAGCGCCTCTACAGTGCGATGCCTCAGCGCGGCGACGAGACTGAGCCGATGATGAACATCGTGGCCTGGCGCAAGGGTGATGAATATATCAGTATCGTGATTCCAAGAGAGAAGCACCGCCCGGAAGCCTACTTTGCCGAGGGCGATGCCCAGATCATGTTTTCTCCAGGAGCCCTCGATATGTCGGGACTCATCATCACGCCACGCGAAGAGGATTTTCGCAAGCTCACCGAGGAGAAGGCTGAGGCTATCCTGAAGGAATGCGGCATTTCCGGCGAGAAGATGGAATGCATCATCCATAAGCTGAAGGCTGCCAAGGAGGCTGAGGAAAGCACCGTCACTACTTCCACATTATATAATAACGGCAAGCAGCCGAATGTCTCTGTGGGCATCGTGAGCGGTCAGAAGATTCACTTCTCGCTCAACAAGCCTTACCTTGCCAAGGGCGAAGTGGTTACGGGCGAACAGGAAGTGGAATTCTCCGAGGGAGGTGTGCTCTGGAACGGCAATCAGTACAGTTCGCTTACCTTCCATCCGCAGAGCTGCGATGCCTCCTTCTCACTGAGCGATGTCACTATCGGCGTCAACTTCCACTGGGAACGCAAGGAAACACAGACCTTCTTAGGTACGCTCCATTTCGTGGTAGAATCAGACAAGATCTGCGCCATCAACGAGCTTCCTGTGGAGAAGTATCTGGAGAGCGTGATATCCAGCGAGATGAGTGCCACCTCCAGTCTTGAACTCCTCAAGGCGCATGCCGTGATCTCCCGTTCATGGCTCCTGGCACAGATGAAAAAGCGAAGAGACGTGGCTAAGAGCGGAAACAATTTCTTCTCTTTTGTCAAGAAAGACGACATGCTCATCCGCTGGTACGACCGCGAAGACCACACCATCTTTGATGTCTGCGCCGACGACCACTGCCAGCGCTACCAGGGCATCACCAAGGAGACTTCTCCGCATGTGGCAGAAGCTATCCGCCAGACCAAGGGACAGATTCTGATGGATGGCGAGGAAATCTGCGATGCCCGGTTCTCTAAGTGCTGCGGCGGTATCACCGAGGAATTCCAATATTGCTGGGAGAACACGCCTAAGAGCTATCTCTCTGCTGTGAGGGATATTGCTTTGGGAATCAAGCCGGAAGGACTGAAGAGTTCTATGAATGCCGAGTGCTTGAAGGACGCAAGTGATACTGAGAACTTGAAGGGTTCAAAGGCTCTGATGGATTCTGAATACAGACTTCCGGATCTGACTCAGGAGGAAGAGGCTGACCGCTGGATCCGCTCCAACCCGCCTGCTTTCTGCAATACTACAGACAGAAAAGTGCTCTCGGAAGTATTAAACGACTATGACCAGGAGACTGCCGATTTCTACCGCTGGAAGGTGACGCTGACCCAGGAGAAACTGCAGCAGCTACTCGAAGAGAAACTGAAGATGAACTTCGGCGACATCCTCGACATGAAGGCTGTGGAACGCGGTACAAGCGGACGCATCAGCAAACTGCAGATTATCGGTACCGAAAAGACTTTCACCATCGGCAAGGAACTGGAAATACGCAGAGCCTTGAGCGACAGCCATCTCTACAGTTCGGCTTTCGTGGTAGATAAGTTTGATCTGGACGAGAACCAGGTTCCTCAGCGCTTCGAACTGATCGGAGCCGGATGGGGACACGGAGTGGGTCTCTGTCAGATAGGTGCTGCCGTGATGGGCAACGAAGGATACTCCTACGATGATATCCTGCTGAGATACTATCAGGGAGCAGAAATTAAGAAAATCTACAAGTAATGTCTCTGGGATGGAATCTTTTCTGAGAGACAAGTAATGTCTCAAGGATAGCATCTTTTCTGATAGACAAGCGATGTCTAAGAAACAGGACGATATCTAATGGACAAAAGATAAATATCTAATGGATAAAATGGTAACAAAGAAGAATAGCAGGAATCCATGGGCATGGATCCCTACCCTATATTTTGCAGAGGGACTGCCCAACGTGATCGTGACAACTCTCTCTGTAGTGATGTATATGCAGTTGGGACTCACGGATGCCGAAGTGGGTCTCTATACAGGATGGCTGGCGCTTCCCTGGGTAATCAAACCCTTGTGGAGCCCGTTCATCGACCTGCTGAAGACGAAGCGCTGGTGGGTACTTACGATGCAGGCGCTCATCGGAGCAGCACTGGCAGGCATTGCGTTCTCGCTGCCTACGGCCTTCTGGTTTCAGGCCACCATGTGCTTCTTCTTCCTCATCGCCTTCTGCAGCGCCACCCACGACATCTCTGCCGACGGCTTCTATATGATAGAGCTGGATGAGCACAACCAGACGAAGTTTGTGGGTCTGCGCAACACCTTCTACCGCCTCGCCATCATCTTTGTGAATGGTTTCTTAGTGATGCTGGCTGGTGTGCTGCAGGTGATGTTCCGCAATCAAATACGCTTCTCGTGGGCACTGATTTTCTACGGATTAGCTGGCATCTTCATCGGTCTGTGGCTCTACCATAGCCGCCTGATGCCTACGCCGAAAGAAGATGTGCAGACGGAGAGAACTGTGGGTGAAGTGACTCACGAACTGAAGAATATGTTCCGCACTTTCTTTACGAAATTCGGAGTGAGAGAGACGGTCATCGTGATGCTCTTCCTGCTGTTCTACCGCTTCCCGGAGGCTTTGCTCAATACAATGACCAAGACTTTCATCCTTCGCCCTAACTCGCAGGGTGGTCTGGGCATGTCACCGCAGGAATACGGACTTGCCAATGGTACGGTTGGTCTCATCGGTCTCCTTCTGGGTGGCATCATCGGAGGTATCTTAGTGAGCCGCGACGGTATGAAGAAGTGGCTGTGGCCAATGGTTTGCGCCATCACCCTGCCGGATGCCGTCTATATCTATCTTAGCTATTCGCTCAATTCTGATATCGTGATGGTGTCCTCCTGCCTGTTCGTAGAGCAGTTCGGTTATGGGTTAGGCTTCACGGTGCTTACGCTCTACATGCTATTCTACAGTCAGGGCAAGTTCAAAACCTCTCACTACTCCATCTGTACCGGTATTTCCTATCTCGGCCTGATGCTTCCGGGCATGGTTTCGGGTTATCTGAAAGACATCTTGGGATACCGCCATTTCTTCATCGTCGTGATGGCATGCTGCGTAATCACCTTCCTGGTTACCGTCTACCTCAAAATAGATCCTAACTTCGGAAAAAAGGAAAAGGAGGAGGAAGATGAAGGGGAAATGTTGGACGAAGAAGTGACGAATGAAGAGGACATATTGGAAAAAGAGATAACGGAAGAAGATGATATATGGGAAGAAGAGATAACGGAAGAAGAATATCTGGAAAATGAGGATTCTTCGGGAAAGCAGGATTTACAGAACGAAAACGAAAAGGGAAACCGAAAGTAAAGGGATTCCCGAAAAAAAATAAATATTTAATAGAAAAAAGAGGGTGTGTCATAAGTTCATAACACATCCTCTTTTTCGTTTCTTTGAAGATTAACTTTATCGGATAATCGTCACCTCTCCATTCTTGGCTATCTTCACGATGCTGGATGGAGTGTGAGGCTTATGCTCCTGGCGACGGGTCCAGCAAACATAATCTACTTGTTCCAACAATGTCGGGTCGATATCACGATAGTTCTGCGCTGCAGGCTCACCACTCACATTGGCACTGGTGCTCACAATAGGCTTCTGGAAGCGATAACAGAGTTCCTTGCTGAAAGACTCGAAAGTTACTCGCATAGCAAGACTGCCATCCTCTGCCACCAGATTGTTGGCTACACCCGTAGCATCATCGAGGATGATGGTAGTTGGCTTCACAGGCATGGCTACATCGATGAAATCCCAAGCCACCTGAGGCACATTGCGGAAATAACGCGCCATACGGTCTGCACTATCCACCAGACAGATAAGCGCCTTACTGTCATCGCGCTGCTTTATTTTGTAAACCTTTGCCACTGCCTCTGGGTTAGTAGCGTCGCAACCTAAACCCCAAACGGTATCTGTAGGATAGAGAATCACTCCACCCTTGCGCATGCATTCTATTGCATTCTTAATATCTTCCTGTTGAGTCATTTTTATTCTCCTTTATTATTAAATACTTCTGTACTGCTCGATATCTCTCATTCCGTTGAGGAAATCACGGGCTTCCATTCTCTTTTTGCCGCTAATCTGTATTGTGTCGAGCTGGAGCCATTCGTCTGCACAGGCTATTTGCAGGCTCTTGCCTTCCACGCGCAAGGTTCCTACTACAGAAGAAGCAGCATTCTCTGAAGAAGCAACATTCTCTGAAGAAGCAGCAACTGCCTTTCCTGTTTTGGAAGTCTTGAATACTTTCAGCACCTGCGCCTTACCGCCTTCCTTCTGAATCTCAGTCCAGGCGCCTGGATATGGCGAAAGACCGCGAATGAAGTCATACACCTTCTTGGCTGGCTGATTGAAATCGATACGGCAGGTATCCTTGAAAATTTTCGGAGCAGAATGAAGCACGGTGTCTGTCGTGATCATCTCATCCTGCGGCATTGAGTCGATATTTCCGTCGGATGCTATCAGTCGGTCGATGGTCTCTACAGCTATCTCAGCGCCTAAGTGCATCAGTCCGTCATAAACATACTCAACATCAGCATCGTCAGGGATGGCGAATGGCTTCTGCATGATGATGCGACCGGTATCGATGTCGTGGTCGAGGAAGAAGGTGGTGACGCCTGTCTCCGTCTCACCATTGATGACAGCCCAGTTGATAGGGGCAGCACCGCGGTACTGAGGAAGAAGGGCTGCATGCACATTGAAGGTGCCGAAGCGAGGCATATCCCATACTACTTCTGGCAGCATTCGGAAAGCTACCACCACCTGCAGGTCGGCCTGATAACTGCGCAACTGCTCTACAAATTCAGGATCCTTCATCTTCACCGGCTGCAATACTGGCAAACCCTTTGAGAGGGCATATTGCTTGACCTGCGAAGGCTGAAGAGTGTCCTGATGGCGACCCACCGGTTTGTCGGGCTGGGTTACTACAGCCACCACATTATATCCGCCTTCTACGAGGCTCTTGAGGGATTCCACCGCAAACTCCGGGGTTCCCATAAATACGATTCTTAAATCTTTTTTCTCCATAAACTAATATTTTGAAGTTAAAAACAGTAAAGCCGTAGAATTCTTCACTCTTCCCTCTTCACTCTTCACTTAACCTACTCGGCCGACATATCCGCCACAATCTGGCGATAAGTCGAATAAAGGCGGGTACGGCTGATATATCCCTTCAGCACGCCGTTCACATCCACTACAGGCAACTGGGCGGCATCACTTTCGTCAAATTTCTTCATCACTTCCTGCATCGGTTCGTGATCGCTGAGCACGGCTGAAGGCTGGAGCATCAGCTGCTTTACCTTGAAGCGCGTGTAGAGTTCCGAACGGAAGATGATGTGACGGATGCGCGTGATATCGATGATGCCCAGCAAGACGCCAGCCTGATTGACTACCGGAAGGAAATTATTGTTGCTGCGACTGATTTCTGACACCAACTTACCCATCGGCAGGTCGGGACTTACCGGATGATAGTCCTTCTCCACCACGCTCTGCATACCCATCAGCGTGAGGGCTGCCTTGTCGATATGATGGGTAAGCAACTTGCCTTCCCTTGCCAGTCGGAGCGCATAGATACTGTGGCTCTCAAAGATGCTGATGGTAAGCAGCGAGCAGATGCACACGATCATCAGTGGGATGAAGAGCAGGTAACCGCCTGTCAGTTCGGCTATCAGGAAGATGCCCGTCAGCGGTGCATGCATCACGCCCGTCATCACGCCTGCCATGCCCATCAGCGTAAAGTTCTGCTCAGGAATATAAACGCCTAACTTGTAGATGTTCCAGATGCGAGCGAAGAAGAAGCCTGCAAAACCGCCGATGAAAAGCGATGGAGCAAAGGTTCCGCCACAACCACCTGAACCATTGGTTGCTGAGGTGGCAAACACCTTGGTGAAGGTTACCAGTCCGATATATAGCACGAGCAACTGACTGTGGCCATAGAAGAGCGAATTGCTCATCACCATGTCCCAGTCGGCCTCGGTTCTACCCTTCAGCAGAATGTTGACTGCCGAATATCCTTCGCCATAGAGCGATGGGAAGAGGAAGATGAGACTGCTCAGGATGATGCCTCCGAAGAGCAGTTTGACATACGGATACTGCTTCAACTGGGCGAAGAATCCCTCGCAGGCCGACATGGCTCTCATGAAGTAGAGACTCACGAAACCGCAGAATACGCCCAGCAGGATGCACGCCGGCACACGGTCGAGCTCCCATGGGTCGGTGAGCGTGAAATCGAAGAGCGATTTCTCGCCCATCAGTATATAACTGAAACAGGTAGCCGTAACACAGGAGATGAGGATAGGCAGCAATGAAGCCATCGAGAGATCTACCATCAGCACCTCAAGGGTAAAGACGAGACCTGCGATTGGGGCTTTGAAGATACCAGCAATGGCGGCACTCGCACCGCATCCTACGAGCAGTATCATCGTTTTCTTGTCCATGCGGAATATCTGTCCCAGATTACTTCCGATGGCTGAACCCGTGAGCACAATCGGCGCCTCGGCTCCTACTGATCCACCGAATCCAATGGTGATACCAGAAGCTACTACCGACGACCAACAGTTGTGCCCCTTCAGTTTCGACTGCTTGGTAGAAATCGCATAGAGCACTCTCGTGATACCATGAGAGATATTGTCTCGCACCACATACTTGATAAAGAGCGAGGTAAGATAGATGCCCACGATAGGGAACAAGAGGAAAAGCAGATTGTAGGTGCTTTTCTCAAAACCCGAAGTGAGCAATATCTGTATCTCGTGCACGATACTATGCAGGAAAAATCCGGCAACGGAGGCAAGCAGACCGATGACAAAAGCCAGGATAAGCGTCATCTGGCGGTCGGAGATATGCTCCTTCTGCCACGCTACCCTTTTGGCTATTGCGCCCGGTTTTTCTGCCATTTCATCTATCATCTCTTATTATTTCTTTAAAAAGTTATCCTTTTATATTATTAGAATTCCGAAGTAAAGTGGAACTTGATATGCTCGAAGTCCTGCTGCGCCATGCTCAATACATAGCCTGAATCGGCCAGGAACACATCCCTGCCCTCGATATCCTTCGCCATGTACTGGTACTTGCGCTTCTTGAAGCTCTCTAATTCCTTCTCGTCGTCGGCCTCTATCCAGCATGCCTTATGCAAGTGAACAGGCTCCCAACGGCACTTGGCATTATACTCGTTCTCCAGACGATACTGGATCACCTCAAACTGAAGCTGACCCACGGTTCCCACAATGCGGCGACCATTAAACTGATTGACAAACAACTGTGCCACACCCTCGTTCATCAGCTGCTCCAATCCCTTCTGGAACTGCTTGCTCTTCATCGGATCATCATTCTCGATATACTTGAAGAGCAGTGGAGAGAAGGATGGCAAACCACGGAAGTGAATCTTCTCACCCTCGGTCAGCGTATCACCGATCTTGAAGATGCCATTGTCTGGCAAACCTACGATATCGCCCGGATAAGCCTCGTCGATGGTACTCTTGCGCTGCGCCATAAACTGGGTTGGCGAAGAGAAACGCACGGTCTTGTCGAGGCGCACGTGATAGTAAGGCTGATTGCGCACAAACTTGCCCGAACAGATCTTGCAGAATGCGATGCAGGAACGGTGGTTAGGGTCGATATTGGCAGTAATCTTGAAGATGAAACCCGTAAACTTAGGCTCCTCAGGCTCCACCATGCGCTCCTCTGCCTTGGTAGGTCTTGGCGATGGAGCTATCTGAACGAAACAGTCCAAGAGTTCCTGCACACCGAAGTTGTTCAATGCAGAACCGAAGAACACAGGAGCCACCTCGGCAGAGCGATAGGTCTCGACGTCAAACTCAGGATATACGCCATCCACCAGTTCCAGTTCCTCGCGCAACTGGGCAGCCTCGCGCTCACCTACTCGCTGGTCGAGCTCCTCAGACTGCACATCCACCTCCACCTTTTCGGTTACGCGTTGCTTGTTAGGTGTAAAGAGGTTGAGCTGGTGCTCGTAGATATTATACACACCCTTGAATCGGGCGCCCTGTCCGATAGGCCATGAGAGCGGACGAACGGAAATCTTGAGTTCCTCCTCCAGCTCATCGAGCACGTCGAACGGATCACGACCCTCGCGGTCCATCTTGTTGATGAAGATGATAACCGGCGTATTGCGCATACGGCACACCTCCATCAGCTTGCGGGTCTGCGCCTCCACACCCTTGGCAGAATCCACCACGATGATGGCAGAATCCACGGCAGTAAGTGTGCGGTAGGTATCCTCGCAGAAGTCCTGGTGACCCGGAGTATCGAGGATGTTCACCTTATATGGTTCGCCAGACTGTCCGTCTGGGAGATAATCAAACTCCATCACAGAAGTAGATACAGAGATACCACGCTGCTTCTCGATGTCCATCCAGTCGGAAGTGGCAGACTTGCGTATCTTATTGTTCTTTACGGCACCAGCCACCTGTATCTGTCCACCGAAAAGCAAGAATTTCTCGGTCAATGTTGTCTTACCAGCATCCGGGTGAGAG
>ERZ1034980.2174-NODE-2174-length-10787-cov-13.131569_pt1 | contig 10787 bp, 9 predicted proteins | sample MGYA00520622_ERZ1034980 | MGnify/ENA primary metagenome ERZ1034980 (study PRJEB33766, sample SAMN09781791) | gut metagenome | biome: gut microbiome | host: Homo sapiens | place: Madagascar | study: EMG produced TPA metagenomics assembly of the PRJNA485056 data... | reverse complement strand
CAGAACAAGAGTTGTCTGCATAGCGGATAATTCAGAATATAAGCAGCCCGATATGATATACAATGCAGGATACAATTAATGCCGCCACTGTGTAAAATACACCGATTTTTGCGGTCCATTTTACAGAATGGGTTTCGCGTGCGGTAGCTGCAAGTGCGCTGACGCATGGCATGTTAAAACTGATTGCAAAGATAAAGGCAAGTCCCTGTGCCTGGGTAAAGTTTGCAGATAAGATTTCGGAAATGCCGGAAGCACTGCCGGCTACTTTAGCACCGAAGGTAGAACTTACAAGATTTCCACCTGTGCCATACAATGTATTTAACACTCCAAACAGCGATTCTTTTGAAATCGCAGATGCACAGAAAGCAAGGAAGGCCTGCCATTTCAGGCCGAAAAACAAAGTTTTCGGTTCGATGGCTTTACCAAATCTGTACAGAATACTGGACTCTGCATTTCCGCCGAAACCATAAGTCAATGCAAAAAATACAATAGACACAATTGAGATTACGCGCAGGGCGCGGCAGAAAATATCAAAAGTACGCTGGAAAGTTACATACAGGATATTACGGAAATCCGGTTTGTGATATGGTGGAAGTTCCATGATCAGCCCTACCCGCTCTGACTTCGGAGAAAGGGAATCACCGAAGATCCGGTATACGACCCACATCATCAGAAACATAAATAAAAAGATGGATACGATGACCAGAAACCCGCCGGTACTGCCAAAGAGTGCAATGGCAATCGTCGGAACAACTGATAAGGTTGCCGCACACGGAACAGCCCATGACATTGCAATGGCAAGTACACGCTGTCCCCAGTTATCAACGACACGTGTACCGGTAGTTCCGGCAATCGTGCAGCCAAGTCCCATAAAAAACGGCATGATCGCTTTGCCCTGCAAACCTACTTTGGACATGGTGTGGTCAAACAGGAAAGAAATACGTGCAAGATAGCCTGTTTCTTCCATGAGATTGAATCCGAGTGTGATACCGAGCACGAAAGAAGCCATCATCAGTGCGAAGTAGAGAACATTGGAAAGCACATCGCAGACTAGTGAGATCAGAAGTGCGTGCACGCCAAGATTCTCAAATACGGAGCGGAGTGCCGCGGCTGCAGGAACGAGAATTGCAGAGGCAATACCGGAAATGACACCGGCCAAAATCATGGCAAGAAGAAAAATTCCGAGGATGATACCAAATGCCATCAGTTTTCCCCTGACCGGCGAAAGCGCTTTCTTATCAAAATTTGTAAAAGCTTTTTTTGCTGTTTTTGAGGTGGTCAGGACACCATCCAGAAGGGTGTCGATAAACTGCATTTTTTCTCTGGCAGAAGAGAGTGAACCGCTTTGAATTACCGGCTTCTGATTAAGGCTTCTTTCAATTACGGAATACAGAGTCTGATAATCTTTTTTTCGGATCGCAGACATTGGTACGACCGGAATGCCGAGTTTTTCAGAAAGTTTATTTACGTCGATGGTAATTCCCTGTCCCTGTGCCACATCCATCATATTCAGAACCAGGACAGCGGGAACTTTTGTTCCGACAAAATCAGCCAGCATGTACAGACTCCTTTTTAGCTGTGAAGCGTCTGCCATGACAAGAACAAGGTCTGCATTTCCTGAAGTGATGTAATCTTTTGTGATAATCTCTTCATCAGATCCGGCAGAAAGAGAGTAACTTCCCGGAAGGTCTGCCAGAATCATCTGCTTTCCGTTATATCTGAATTCCCCTTCTTTCTGGTCAACAGTTTTGCCGGGCCAGTTTCCCACATGCTGATGTGAACCAGTCATCATATTAAAAATCGTAGATTTACCGGAGTTTGGCTGCCCGAGTAATGCGATAACAGATGTCTTATTCATTTCCGGAACCTCCTATAAAAATTTTTTTACTTTCTTCGCGTCCAATCGCAACCAGTGTGTCACGTACAAAAACCAACACAGGTTGTTTTTTGTTATTCTGGCAGATTTCCAGACGACTTCCACACAGGATTCCCATCGAGGATAAACGGTTGATGAGACGTGTTTCCTCTTTGATCTCAAGGACAGAATATGTAGTCCCCGGTCTTGCTTCGGAAAGCATCAGTTTTTCCATTTTAGATTCCTCCAATCCAAATAGTAATTGGTTAGCTACACCTAATTTATTTGAATGTTAGCAGACTATATAAGATATGTAAAATCCATTCATGTAGTTTGAATCCTTTTAGCAAATTATTTTGCGCAACAGCATTGTAAACTTTAGGACAGGATGCTAAGATAGGAGCATGAATAACGAAAATCAGACACATTTTTCATTTTGCAAAAAAGAAAACGAAGGCATAGTGGATATTTATATTCTGGCACCCGGCATCAGTATTTCTTTCAATCAGATTTATACAGACAGTTGGACAAAAGGAGACAGTTCAAGATATTCTGATGAGATGCTAATTCTGAATTTCTGTCTTGATGGCAGATGTGATGTATCGCTTGCAGGAAATCGTTACACCATCGTCAAAGAAAAACAGATCTGTGTCAGTACTTTTCTTCCAACCAAGGATTTTTATTATCCGGGAAGACTGTATGAAGGTATTCAGATCCATATTGACAGGAAGTGCATCAGAGCAGCAGGAGAGCAGGATTTGCTGTCACAAATGGGGATTCACACGGAGCATATTGCAGAAATGTTCTGCGGAAAGAACGGACTTTATCTGCACCGGATGAATGATGCAGTCTTAGAACTGGTAAAAAAAGTATGGAAGATGAAAGAAGAACCGGAAACAGGGATGCTGCGTTATTTTTCTGTGAGACTGCTGCATGAACTGATGGCAATGCCATGTGAAAGTGAGATAAATACCTGTTTTACCAGATCACAGATCGCAATTGTGAAAGAAGCAGAAACATTGATTATGCAGGATTTTTCAAGGCGTATCACAGCGAAAGAGATGGCAGATCGCTTTGGTATCAGTGAGAGCAGTTTTAAGTTGTATGTGAAAGGAATTCTGGGAGAAAGTTATCTGGCATATTTTCGAAAGAAACGAATGAAAAAAGCTGCCGAACTTCTGGAATCGACAAACCTGAAAGTGATTGAGGTAGCAAACAGTGTCGGATATGAAAATCAGGGAAAATTTGCACGTGTGTTTGCGGAAACATATGGTGTTTCGCCGTTGGAATTTCGAAGATTGTCTAAATAATAGGAGGGCTTATGAAAAATCCATATGAACTTGCTCATAGAATGAGAACTGTTGAGAATGTCGATCAGATTATCGTGCTTGACGGCGGTGTTGTCGCAGAGCGTGGAACATACGCTGAACTGATGAATAAAAATGGCCTTTATACAAGACTTGTAAACCTGCAGACAGCATCTGCCGAGTGGAACTGAATACAAAATAGTTGTAAACGGGTAAAAAAAATCAAGCATCAGACCATGCGCTTTTGTATCACGGCCAAGTTTGAGAACTACATATTCTGTCAGGGCATATTAAAGTTTCAGATAATAAGTCTGAAACTTTATTTTTTGTCCAAATGGATTAGCGCCGTCCGTTTAGGTCTGGTTAATGCCTGATTCTCATGGTAAGATAATAGAAAGGGTTAGATGAAGCTAACATAAAGCAATACCACTATGTGAAAGGAATGAGAAGAAATTTGAATGTAAATGAAATTGCAAGTCTTGGAAGTAATGTGAAGCCTGTGATTCAGAATGAGAATTGCTCTGTTCTTATGTTAAATGATGCGACAGGAGAGGGCGTTATGACGGTTTACCGAGTAATGCCAGGTGTGATGATTTGTTTTTCAGACATGCACATGGAACAGTGCGCATCTGAATTTGAATTGAAGAATGACAGAAAAATATTCTGTATTGACCACTGCCGGGAGGGAAGAATTGAGATGGAGGTAAAGCCAGGTGTGTTCAGTATTATGCAGGAAAATGAACTCCGTTTGGATAACAGAGAAAATCATAAGGGGACGACTTATTATCCGTTGAAGCATTATCATGGAGTCAGTATTTTCATGGAAGTTGCGGAAGTTCAGAAGGCACTTGATGAAATGTTTCATGGATTTTCCGTATCTATTGAGGAGCTTCGAAGCCGTTATTGTTCAGAAGAGAAACCTTATGTAATTCGTGGAGATAAGGAACTTGGGTCAATTCTTTCCGGATTTTACCAGAAAAACATGGCACATCCGGAACTTGCAAAAGCAAAAGAATATTATCAGATAAAAGTCGTGGAATTATTGTTGTACTTAAACACGATGACCGTAGAAGACAGGAAAGAAGTCAGACCATATTATTACAAAACTCAGATGGAAAAAATCAAAGGGATTCATGCGCAGATCACAGGGAATCCTCAGACACGGTTTACCATCGAAGAACTTTCCTCTATGTATGAGATTCCACTGACAACTATGAAAAAATGCTTCAAAGATGTTTATGGAGATTCTATTTATTCTTATCAGAAAAGATATCGCATGAATCTGGCTGCAAATATGCTGTTACAGGATAAAGAGAAAGAAGTACAGGAGATCGCCGCAAGTGTAGGATATGAAAATCCGGGGAAATTTTCATCTGCATTTCGAAGTGTGATGGGGCTGTCTCCGGCAGAGTACCGATTCAGAAAGGAAACCTTTGATGGAAAATAAAAAAGTATCAGAAAAAAAAGACAGCTGGCTGAAAGTGTTACTGAGCTATACCGAAGGAAGCGGGCAAAGGCTTGGAATATCCGTTATTTTATCTGTTATCAGTATTATCAGTGGACTTATGCCATATTATTGCATTTACCGTGGAATCGATTTGTATATAAGAAATTTGAATCAGGATCCTATGCAGGAAATTCTAAGATGGTGTCTGTATGCCTTACTCTTTTATATTATAAAAATCGTAAGCTTTTCCGCATCCACATGGATATCACATATAGCAGCCTATCACATATTGGAGGGTTTAAGGCTCCGCCTGACAGACCGGTTTCTGAAAGCACCATTAGGAGATGTGGAAGGGCACAGTATTGGTGAAATCAAGAGCATTATGGTAGAAAAAATCGAAAATATGGAACCACCCATTGCTCATATGATTCCGGAAGGAAGCGGACATATCCTGCTTCCGGTAATCAGCTTTATCGCTTTGCTTACGCTGGACTGGAGAATTGCACTGGCTTCTCTTGTAACCGTTCCATTGTCTTTGGTATTTATGACACTTACCATGATTATCAGCGGAAAAAGTTTCACTCAGTACGACGAATCCAATGCACATATGAACAGTACTATTGTGGAATACATAGAGGGCATAGAGGTTATTAAGGCATTTGGCAGGGCAGGAACCTCTTATGAGAAATATGCAAAAGCAATTCTGGATTATAAGAAATTCGTCGTGAAATGGCTGTCTTCCACCTGGATCACCATGAAAATGACATTCGCCCTGTTTCCATCGACACTGCTTGGAACTTTGCCTGTGGGACTGTATCTGACGATGCATGGTCAGTTGACCATATCACAGCTTGTGCTGGCAGTCATGCTGTCCATGTCCATGGTGACATCTTTTGCAAAAATAGAGGTATTCTCTGAAAATCTTCGTGAAATGCAATATAACATCGAAAGCATACAGGATTTTCTTACGATGAAAGAATTGCCGGAGCCTTCTGTATATGCAAATATCAACAGCTATGATGTGAAACTGGAAAATGTGCATTTCTCTTATACCGGTGAGGAAAAGGACGAAGTGCTGCATGGAATTGACCTGACGATGCCGGCTGGAAGTTTTACTGCATTGGTCGGACCGAGCGGGGGAGGTAAATCTACAGTAGCAAGGTTGATTTCAAGATTCTGGGATGTGACATCCGGCGGCATTACCATAGGCGGTGTAAATATTAGGGAAATGCCATTGTCACAGCTTTCAGAAATGATTAGTTTTGTGACACAGGATAATTTCCTGTTCCGGTGTTCTATCATGGAAAATATACGTCTCGGCAATCCGGCTGCATCGGATGAAGATGTACGGGAAGCAGCAAGAAAGGCATGCTGCCAGGAGTTTATAGAGAAGCTGCCGCAGGGCTATGATACCCCTGCAGGGGAAGCAGGAAAACGGCTGTCCGGTGGAGAAAAGCAGAGGATTGCCATTGCCAGAATGATATTAAAAAATGCACCGATCATCATTCTTGACGAAGCAACTGCATTTACGGATCCGGAAAATGAGAACAAGATCCAGAAGAGTATAGAAGAACTGACAAAAGGCAAGACATTGCTGGTCATTGCACACAGACTTTCCACAATCACAGATGCAGACAAAATCGTTGTTTTAAAAAATGGCTGTATAGAAGGGGCGGGAACCCAGGAAGAGCTGCTTCAGAATTGTCAGCTTTATCAGCGAATGTGGCAGGCTCATGTGGGAGTAAGGCACTGGGCAGTAAGAAGCCAGAAAGAAGGTGAAGAATCATGTTTGGCACTGTAAAAAGAATCATTGACTGGTGTGGCAGTTTTAAAAAGAATCTGTATATTGGTTTTGGTTTTTCCTTTTTTTCAGGCTGGTTTGCGGCAATGCCGGTCATATGGGCTGCATATATAATCGGGAAGCTTGTAGAATGCGAAGGACAGGGAAATGCTGTCTCAACGGTTTGGATTGGAAAAAGTATCGTGATTCTGTTGTTCTTTATTTTTCTGCGCTTTCTGTTTGATTATCTGAGAGCAAGATTTCAGGAGTCGATCAGTTATGAATTAATTGCCAGAGACAGACTTGCAGTGGGAGATGCGCTGAAACGTGTATCTTTAGGATATTTCCAGAACATGAATACAGGCACGATTCTCAATTCTATTACTACAGGTCTTCATACGCTGGAAGGAATGGGAATCCGTATGATTGATAACTTTGTGGGAGGTTATCTGAATTTTATCTGCATCCTTTTGTGGCTCACCTGTATGAACTGGAGGGTAGGGCTGATTGCAGTGACGGGTGCCGCTGTTTCCCTGATATTCCTGTTCATCATTTCAAAATACAGTACAAGAAATACACCAATCCTTGCTGCGGCAAACAGGGATCTGACCGGAGCAACCCTGGAATATGCCAGAGGACTTTCTGTAGTGAAATCCTTTGGAAAAGCAGGAGCTTCTATGGAGTCAATGAAAAAAGCATGCAGGGACAGTCGTGAAATTAATCTGAAAATAGAATGGGGATATATTCCTTATAATGCACTGCATTTGATGGCGTTAAAGACAGCAAGTGTGTGTATCGTAATCGCTGCGTTTTACCTGGGATTTTCCGGACAGCTGGATTTTACTTATATGATGATTATCATTCTGTTGTCATTTCATGTGTTTGGTTCTTTGGAGCCGATTGCAGACTGTGCTCATGTACTGGCTGTCATTGATGACGCCCTGGAGCATTTGGATGAATTGACAAAAGAGTCCTTCATTGATGCAGATGGACAGCAGATAGAGATTGCACACTATGATATCGAATTTCAGAATGTAGATTTTTCTTACGGGGAAGGGAAGGAAAGAAGACAGGTGCTCCATAATGTGAATCTGAAAATTCCGGAGTATTCAGTTACAGCAATCGTGGGTCCTTCCGGAAGCGGAAAATCTACGATCTGCAATCTGATTGCCCGGTTTTATGATGCAGACAGTGGAAGTGTTCGTGTGGGAGGACATGATGTGAAAGAATTTACCTGTGACAGTCTGTTATCCAACATTTCCATGGTATTTCAGAATGTATATTTGTTTCATGATACAGTGAGGAATAATATTTGCTTTGGAAAACCGGATGCAACAGAAGCAGAAATGGTCGAAGCGGCAAAGAAAGCGTGCTGCCATGATTTTATTATGGCATTACCGGAAGGCTACGATACTGTCATCGGTGAAGGTGGTGGGAGCCTGTCCGGTGGAGAAAAACAGCGCATTTCCATCGCAAGAGCGATTCTGAAGGATGCACCGATTATTATACTTGACGAAGCGACAGCCAGTGTAGATCCGGAAAATGAACATTTGATCCAGGCAGCTATATCGGAACTTACAAAAGGAAAAACCATAGTAATAATCGCACACAGACTGGCGACGATTGAGCAGGCAGACCAGATTCTGGTGGTAGATAATGGGCAGATTGTTCAGAGAGGAACCCATAGAGAACTGGTGGTTATTCCTGGAAAATATAAGGATTTTGTAGATATCAGAAGCCAGTCGGAAGGCTGGAAAATCGGCTAAGGAGGAACGAAAAACATGGAAGAATCAAGAAAACTATCAGGAAAGGATCTTATTACAATAGGAATCTTCTCTGCAATTTATTTTGTGCTCAATCTGGCAGCTATGATTACTGGATTTGTGCCAGTGTTATGGCTGCTGTTACCGGGCGTGACAGGAATTGTGACCGGAATTCCATTCCTGCTTATGGCATCTAAAGTGAGAAAACCAGGGGCAGTACTTATTATGGGAACAATTACTGCATTGCTTTATTTTGTGACGGGTCAGTTTACAGTATTGTTACTGATTACATTTGCCATTGCATGTATATTGTCAGAACTGTACAGAGCTGTGACAAAGTATGATAACAGTTTTACACATATGATGATATCGTTTGTGTTTTTTTGTTATGGAATGCTTGGCTCTCCACTGGCAATATGGGTGTATAAAGACAGTTTTCTGGCGCAGATTCAGCAAAATGGAATGTCTGCAGAATATGTCCAGTCTTTATCGGGATTGATTTCTACGCCAATGCTGATTGCACTTTGTATTTCTCCAGTCATAGGAGGCGTGATTGGAGCATTGATTGCTAAAGGTTTATTCCGTAAACATTTTAAGAAAGCAGGGATTGTCTGATGAATAAGAGAACAGTCATCAATCATCTTGATCCAAGAGCTGGGCTGTGGATGCTTTTAATGGCAAATATTGGTATGTTCTGTCAGAAAAATTCTGAGCAGGGGAGTATGCTTTCAGGCATATTTCTCCTGCTTATGCTGGTATATGGACTATATAAGGCGGCAGGTAAAGGTATCGTTTTACTTGTTTCTTTCCACCTTTTACTAATGTATGTATTTCCGCAGTGTCCCACATGGATGAATATGGTGTTTCCAGTTTTAGTTAATTATTCATTGCGTATGCTGCCATGTTTTTTTGCAGGTTTGTTGCTGCTTCGAACATCGTCCATGCAGAAAATGATCGCTGCCATGTATACACTGCATCTACCACAAGGATTTATCATAGCAATGTCTACGACACTTCGATATTTTCCAGCTTTGAAAGAGGAGTTCGTACATATAAATGCTGCTATGAAACTTCAGAATATCTCATGGGCATCCCGCTTGGAGTGTACGGTAGTTCCATTGATCGTGTCTGCAGTCAATACATCGGATGAAATAGCAGCGGCGGCAGTGGCAAGAGGAATCGAGAATCCAGGAAAAAAGACTAGTGAAATAACACTTCACATGGGAATTTCAGACTGGTTGATAATGATTTTGGTAACATTTGGAATACTTATAGTGGTGATTGCAGGATAAAGAAAATGATAAAGTTTGAAAATGTAAATGTAACAATGCAAGGAAAAAGAATTCTGTCAGATATAAATCTGGAGATACAGGATGGGGAGTTCGTATTGATATGCGGGGAAAGTGGATGTGGAAAAACAACAATGACAAAACTGATTAATGGATTGATTCCGCATTTTGTGAGGGATGTCAGCGTAGATGGAACGATTACGGTTTGCGGGAAAGATGTTGCAGAGATGCCTATGTATGAGATTGCAGAGCTTGTAGGGTCTGTTTTTCAGAATCCAAAAACTCAGTTTTTTTATACGAATTCTAATGCTGAGATGGCATTTGGCCTGGAAAACAGAGGCGTGGAACCGGAATATATACGAAAAAGAATTAAGAATACAATAAATGAATTAGATATAGAGAAGCTGGAAGACCGGGATGTATTTTCCATGTCAGGTGGTGAGAAACAGCTTCTTGCGTTTGCATCAGTATATGCCATGAATCCGCAGATTTATGTGCTGGATGAGCCGTCAGCGAATTTGGATATAGCAGCGATGGAAAAGCTGAGTGAAAGAATGAAGGTAATTAAGGAGAAGGGACATACTGTAGTTGTGGCAGAGCATCGTCTGGCATGGATCCAGAAATTCGCAGACAGAATTATTTATATGAAAGAAGGACGTATAGAACAAGAATTTACATCAGATGAGTTTAAGGCTTTGTCTGATCTGAAACGAAAACAAATGGGGCTCAGAAGTATCGTTCCTGAACAGATACAGATCCCGGAGATTACAGGAAACTCAGAAGACGCAGTACTTCAGATTTGTAACCTTTCATGTAAGAGAAAGAAACAGATGATTTTTCAGAATATTAGTTTATCTGCAAGAGCGGGAGACATCATCGGTATCACAGGGAAAAACGGTGCCGGAAAATCTACTTTTTGCAATTGCTTGTGCGGTCTGCTTAAGCCCAAAGGCGGCGAGATTCTGTATCAAGGGAAAAAGCTGTCGGAAAAGGCCCGGACCAAACTGTTTGGGATGGTCATGCAGGAAGTCAATCATCAGTTGTTTTCAGATAGTGTGAAAAATGAATGTCTGCTTGCAAATGAAGAAGCCTCTGAACAAGAAATCAGGGAATTACTTGAAAAATTTGACTTGGAAGAGTATGCAGAATATCATCCGATGATATTATCTGGTGGACAGAGACAGAGGCTTGCTATTTGCCAGGCAGTTATGGGTGAAAAAAAGCTGCTTATTTTCGATGAACCTACCAGTGGGTTGGATTTTAGGCATATGTGTCAGGTGGAAAAATTGATGAAACAATTGTCAGAAGAAAAATATATTATTATAGTTGTAACACATGATTATGAG
>ERZ1034980.2173-NODE-2173-length-10791-cov-5.720753_pt1 | contig 10791 bp, 5 predicted proteins | sample MGYA00520622_ERZ1034980 | MGnify/ENA primary metagenome ERZ1034980 (study PRJEB33766, sample SAMN09781791) | gut metagenome | biome: gut microbiome | host: Homo sapiens | place: Madagascar | study: EMG produced TPA metagenomics assembly of the PRJNA485056 data... | reverse complement strand
GGCAATGGCCTTATAATATAAATATGTGGTTTTAATAATAATTAAGCCATATTTGTTCGGCTTGTTTATAAAAACCACTACTTTTGCAATAGTATAATCAAGCGACTTACGCGAAATATGGATATAGTAGAAAGATTCATCAATTACACAAAGTTTGACACGCAGTCGGCAGAAGACTCTTCGACCGTGCCCAGTACCTCCAAGCAGCTCATCTTCGCCAAATACCTGAAGGAAGAGCTGGAGTGCGAGGGGTTGCAAGACGTGGAAATGGACGACATGGGTTACATCTATGCCACCCTGCCCGGCAACACCAAGAAAGACGCGCCCACGATAGGCTTCATCTCCCACTACGACACGGCCCTCGACGCGAGCGGCGCCAATATCAAGGCGCGCGTCGTGAATAACTACGACGGGGGCGACATAGAGCTCTCTCCCGGCATCGTCTCCTCTCCCAAGAAGTTCCCGGAGCTGCTGCAGCACAAGGGCGAGGACCTTATCGTGACCGATGGCACCACGCTCCTTGGCGCCGACGACAAGGCTGGCATCGCAGAGATAGTGCAGGCCATGTGCTACTTGAAGGATCATCCTGAGATTAAGCATGGCGACATCCGCGTGGGTTTCAACCCCGACGAGGAGATTGGCATGGGCGCCCACCACTTCGACGTGGAGAAGTTTGGTTGCCAATGGGCTTACACCATGGACGGTGGCGACATCGGCGACTTGGAATACGAGAACTTCAACGCCGCCGGCGCCAAGGTCACTATCAAGGGCGTGAGCGTGCACACGGGCTACGCCAAGGGCAAGATGATCAACGCCTCGCGCCTGGCCTGCGAGTTCAACAGCCACATACCAGACACCGACATACCTGAGACCACCGAGGGCTACGAGGGCTTCTACCACTTGCTCTCCATCAACAGCCATTGCGAGGAGGCCAAGCTCTCCTATATCATACGCGACCACGACCGCAAGAAGTTTGAGCAGCGCAAGGACTTCATGGAGCACATCGCGGAAGAGATGAACGCCAAGTATGGCGAGGGCACCGTGACGATAGACATCAAGGACCAGTACTACAACATGAAGGAGAAGATAGACCCCAACATGTATGTCATCGACATCGTGCTCAAGGCCATGCAAGAGAGCGGCGTCAGGCCGAAGGTGGAGCCTATCCGTGGTGGCACCGACGGCGCGCAGCTGTCGTTCCGTGGCTTGCCCTGCCCGAATATCTTCGCCGGCGGAGTCAACTTCCATGGCCCTTACGAGTTCGTCTCCATCCAGGTCATGCAAAAGGCCGTGGAGGTCATCGTGAAGATTTGCCAGCTCACGGAAGGCTTCAACGAGTAAACAGCAATCAGCCAGCCTCGCCCTTTGAGGTGATACTGGTTTTCACAGTTCAACCGAAGGGGTTTGTGCCTGCTCGCACGTGCCCCTTCATTTGTTTCCATACATGAGAACATTGGAACTCTTGGCGCCAGCCAAGAACTTGGAGTGCGGCATTGCCGCCATCAGCCACGGCGCCGATGCCGTGTATATCGGCGCCGACCACTTTGGCGCGCGCGCCTCGGCGGGCAACAGCGTCGCCGACATTCACGCCTTGTGCGATTTCGCCCATCTCTTCGGGGCGAAAGTGTATGTCACCGTCAACACCATCATCTACGAAGATGAGCTGTCGGCTACGCAAGAGCTCATCACGCGGCTTGCCGAGGTGGGCGTGGACGCCCTCCTCGTGCAGGACATGTCGACGCTTGCCATGCGTCGCGTGGCATTGGCCAAGGTGGGGCGCGTGCCGCTCCTTCACGCCTCCACGCAGATGGACAACCGCACGGCGGAAAAGGTGGCGTGGCTTCGCGACCTCGGTTTCACGCGCGCGGTGCTGGCCAGGGAGTTGTCGGTAGATGAGATAAAGGCCATCCACGAGGCCGTGCCCGAAGTGGAGCTCGAGGTCTTCGTGCATGGCGCGCTCTGCGTGAGCTATTCGGGTCAGTGCTATGCCTCGCAGTGCCTTTTCGGTCGCTCGGCAAACCGTGGCGAGTGTGCCCAGGTGTGCCGGATGAGCTATGACCTCGTGGATGCCGACGGCAGGGTGGTGGTAAAAGACCGCTACCTCCTGTCGATGAAAGACATGTGCCAGGTGGACCACCTTGAGCAGCTTGCCGACGCCGGCGCGTCGTCGTTCAAGATAGAAGGCAGGCTGAAAGACGCCGACTACGTGAAGAACGTCGTGGCGGCCTACTCGCAACGTCTCAACGAAATTATCAAGCGTCGTGGCGGCGACTATCGCCGCGCCTCGTGGGGCAGGGTGGACTATGCTTTCCAGCCAGACCTCGCCAAGACGTTCAACCGCGGCTATACCGATTATTTCCTTAGAGGCCGTCAGCATGGCTTGCCCACCATGTTCACGCCCAAGGCCCTCGGCGAGTTCGTGGGCACGGTGAAAGACCTTCGTGGCGATTCTTTCCGCGTGTCGGGCATGGCGGCGTTTGCCAATGGCGACGGCCTGTGCTTTGTCAAGGACCAGGCTGACGGCAGTGCCCGGCAGGGCGAGCTGCTCGAGGGCTTCCGCGTGAACAGGGTGGAAGGCAACCGCCTCTTCCCGTTCCACATGCCTCGCGGCTTGCGGAGGGGCATGTCGCTGTACCGCAACAACGACGTGGCCTTTGGCAAGGCCTTGGCGGGCGAGACGGCGCGCAGGGTCGTACCCGTGTCGATGGAGTTTGGTGCCACGCCCGACGGTTTCCGCCTTGCCATGACGGTAGACACCGGCGAGGGGAAGACGTTGGAGTGGGCCGTGGCGACGCCTTTTGAGCACCAGCAGGCCAACCGCCCGCAAGAGGACAACATACGCAAGCAACTCTCCAAGCTCGGAGGCACCATCTTCGAGCAGAAGGACTTGACCATCGACCAAGACGCCAAGGGCTTGTTCATTCCTTCCAGCGTCTTGGCGCAGCTCCGGCGCGACGCGGTGGAGGCCTACGGCAAGGCCCTTGAGAAGGCGACTGCCGACGTGGGCCTGACCCGCGACCAAGAGGGCACTGGCGCGCCGGCGCGTTTCTGGTCGGAGGAGTACAAGAAATACCCCTATCTTTTCAATGTTGCCAACCGTGAGGCCCGCGCCTTCTACGAAGCCCACGGCCTGAGCGGCATGGAGCCAGCCTTAGAGACGGCTGAGCCGAGAGGCGTGGTGGCCATGCAGTGCCGCTATTGCATACGCTACGAGCTCGGCTTCTGCGTGCGACGTGGCGGCAAGAAACCGGAGTGGCGCGAGCCGTTGACATTGAGGCTCGGCGACGGGCGAGGCTTCCGTCTCGACTTCCGTTGCGGCGAGTGCCAGATGAACTTGTTGCCCGCCGAATAGCGGCTACCACGTTTCTTTTATCCGAATTGCTTGTCGCCGTATAGACTTTTTTATTAACTTTGCAGCAGATTTATAAAAGCAATACCAATGACTTATACCATTGAGAAAATCACCACCCTCATCGGTGCGCGTCGCTATGGGACTGCGGATGCCAATATCGCGTTCTTGCTTACTGACAGCCGTTCGCTTTGTTTCCCCGAGGAAACCTTGTTTTTCGCGATCAAGTCGGAGCGCAACGACGGTCATAAGTATATCCAAAACCTTTACCTGCGTGGCGTGCGCAACTTCGTTGTGACATCCGTGCCCGACAATTACCAGGCTCGCTTCCCACAGGGCAACTTCCTTAAAGTCACCGACACCTTGGAGGCCCTGCAGCGTCTTGCTGAGCGCCACCGCGACGAGTTCAACATACCAATAGTGGGCATCACGGGCTCCAATGGCAAGACCGTGGTCAAGGAATGGCTCTATCAGGTGCTCTCGCCCGACTGTTTCGTGACTCGCTCGCCACGTTCCTACAACTCGCAGATTGGCGTGCCATTGTCGGTGTGGCTGATGAACGACGACACGAAGGTTGGCGTCTTCGAGGCTGGCATAAGCAAGCCAGGCGAGATGCTCGCCCTGCGCGACATCATACAGCCAACGATAGCGGTGCTTACCAACCTCGGCGTGGCACACCAAGAGAACTTCACGTCGATGGAGGCCAAGTGCAAGGAGAAGCTCATCCTCTTCCACGACGCGCAGGTCATAGTCTACAATGCCGACGACGACACCGTGGCTCGGCTCGTTGCCGCGTCCGACTACAAGGGCGAGAAGCTCTGCTGGTCGCGCAAGGACGCCGGCGCAAAGATGTTTGTCAAGAATGTGGTGAAGACAGAGGCCGACACCACTGTCGACTTTATATATAATAATGTGGAGGGCAGCTATACCATCCCGTTTATCGACGATGCCAGCATCGAGGATTCTATCGTCACCGCCATCGTGGCCATGCGCCTCGGCGTGGGCGCTGACGCGCTGAAAGAGCGCATGGCCCAGCTTGAGCCGATAGCCATGCGCCTTGAGGTGAAAGAGGGCCGTCATGGCTGCACGCTCATCAACGACTCTTACAACTCCGACATCAATTCGCTCGACATAGCCCTCGACTTCATGAACCGCCGTCCCGACCACAAGGGCCGTCGTCGCACGCTCATCCTCAGCGACATACAGCAGAGCGGCATGAACCCTGCCGACCTCTATCGCGAGGTGAGCCGCTTGGCAAAGGAGCGTGGCGTGGAGAAGTTTATCGGCATAGGCCCGGTGGTGTCTGACAATGCCAACAGGATAGACATCAAGGACTCGTTCTTCTTCAGCAGCGTCAGCTCGTTTCTCGACTCTACGGTGTTTCGCACGCTGCGCGATGAGGTCATCCTCATCAAGGGCGCGCGGCAGTTTGGCTTCGATCAAATCACCGACCTCCTCGTGGAGAAGGTGCACGAGACGGTGCTGGAGGTGAACCTCAACGCCGTGGTGGCCAACCTCAACTATTACCGCTCGTTCATGAAGCCCGAGACCAAGCTCGTGTGCATGATAAAGGCCGACGCTTACGGGGCGGGCAGCGTGGAGATTGCCAAGACGCTGCAAGACCATCGCGTTGACTATCTCGCCGTGGCCGTGGCCGATGAGGGTGCCACGCTGCGCCGCAACGGCATCACGTCGAATATCATGATAATGAACCCGGAGATGTCGGCGTTCAAGACGATGTTCGACTACGACCTTGAGCCGGAGGTCTACTCTTTCCGCCTGCTCGACGCTCTCGTGAAAGCGGCCGAGAAAGAGGGCATAACGGGCTGGCCCGTACACATAAAGCTCGACACGGGCATGCACCGCCTTGGCTTCGACCCGGAGAAGGACATCGACAAGCTCATCGACAGGCTGAAGCATCAAGACGCCATCATACCCCGCTCGGTGTTCTCCCATTTCGTGGGTTCCGACAGCGACGACTTCGACGCCTTCTCCGCCCACCAGTTCGAGCTCTTCGACAAGGGCAGCCGCAAGTTGCAGGCCGCTTTCAGCCATAAGATACTCCGCCACATCGACAACTCGGCGGGCATAGAGCATTTCCCTGAACGCCAGCTCGACATGTGCCGTCTTGGCCTTGGCCTGTATGGCATCAACAGTCGCAACAACCATGTCATCAACAATGTGTCTACATTGAAGACCACCATATTGCAGTTGCGCAACGTGCCGGCGGGCGACACCGTGGGTTATAGCCGTAAGGGCACGATAGACCACGACAGCGTGATAGCCGCCATACCTATTGGCTATGCCGACGGCCTGAACCGCCACCTTGGCAACCGTCATTGCTATTGCCTGGTCAACGGACATAAGGCCGAATACGTGGGCAACATCTGCATGGACGTGGCCATGATAGATGTCACGGGCATACCGTGCAAGGAAGGCGACTGCGTTGAGATTTTCGGCGACGACCTGCCCGTGACGGTTCTCTCCGACGTGCTCGACACCATACCTTATGAGGTGCTCACGGGCATCAGCAATCGCGTGAAGCGAGTGTATTTCCAAGACTGACGCGATAAATCAAATAATAAAGCCAACAAGGGCGGCCACGGAGACTTGTGGTCGCCCTTGTTGTTTCTCCAATTACGCACACCGTCTTCCAACCGTTTTGCACCAATTTGATGTGATAATAATATTTTACAAATGGTCGTCTGAGAATCGATTTTTTTCAACCGAGCTGTCGCTTGGTCGAAAAAACGCGATTCTTGAGCGTTTTTAGTAAGCCACTGACTATCAGCAGATTGCATTTTTAGCTATTTCCAGGCGATGTCTTTACACTGATTTTGCGTCGCCGTTACAGTGTAATCGCGTCGCCGTTACGGTGCAATCGCGTTGCCGTTACGGTGTAATCGCGTTGCCGTTACGGTGTAATCGCGACGCGATTGCACCGTAACGGCAAAAATTTTAGGCCGAAAACTTGCTGATGGTGTTGCCAAGAGGCGGAAGGCTACCCTTTTTCCGCTCTATTTGCCCCTGTTCCCAAGTGTTAAATTTTGGCAATAATATTTTACAATTCTACGTGGGAGCCACGAAAAAGCCGCACGACCGTTTTATGGTCGTGCGGCTTTTTCGGTTAAATTGACTGCTTAATTGTATGATTTTTTCCCATTCAAAGAATAATGGAAGTCCTGTCCTTTGATAATTTAACGCACAACCCCTTCTATGTGAAGCAAGGTATAGCCAGTGCTATCCGCGCCATTGCTGTAAACGGCAACAAAATGAGAGAAACGCCCACTGCCATTGTCCGCAAGATAAGTGACATGGATTTTACCTTCTTCGCCAGGCTCAATGGGTTTCTTGTCATATGAAATCTCTGTGCAACCGCAGCCTGTTGTGGCTTTTTGTATAACCAATGGCGTGGCTCCTGTGTTGTGAAACACGAAGTCGTAATTCACGGGATTATCAGATACGACAGAATCTCCGAAGTCATGTTCTTGAACGTCAAACATGATTTGAGCCTTTGAAGACGTCACTGGCACTGTGCTTTTCTTGTTGCAAGACGAGAAAAGCAAGACCAAAAACGCATAGAATAAGATGTTCCTAAATGCGGCAGACATAGAGCTTACTTGTCGATAGAAGAGCTGTACGTTGCCTGGTTGTCGCCAGCCAGCGTGAGATACCATTTGCCATCAAGACGGACAGGACGAATCATGAAGCCCATGCAGTTGGGGTTGCTTGGCGTTGATGGCTTGTCGGAGAAATACACGTTGTATTTCACTTCCGAGTCGTTCTCGCGGAAGAACTTGATATAGTCAATCTTCGCATGGAAACCTGCGAAACGTGACAGCACAGCCCGCTGTGTTTTCTCTTCCTTATCATTAAGACGACGGATCTTGTTTGTCTTGAGGTCATAATAATAAAGCATTGACATGGCCTTGTCGACCTGCTTGTTGTTCAATGCGTTGAGATAGTATTCAACCTGCTGACGCACTTCGTCGCTATCCTTGTTAGACAGAATCATCTGAGGCTCCTGGATATATTCCTTTTCCAGGGTCTTTAGATCTTTCTTCTCATTATTCTTACATGAAGAAAGCGAGAATGTCAATGCAAGCAAAGTGTAAAACAAATAACTTGGTTTCATTGTATCCAATATGTTTTAAGTAAAAAAGGGGTGCCAAACACATTGACACCCCTCTTAATATTATTTTCCTAATAAGGTAAAACCATTACCAATTAGTGCTTCTTTGCAGTCTGCTGACCTTCAGTCTTCTTGACAGTCACCACGCTGTAGAGCGTCTGAGGAGTCTGGCCGAAGACGTACGTCATCTTCACAGGAACATACAGGTGGAATGTGCCTGTAACAGCGCTGCTGTTCTTGTACAGCAACTGAGAAGGAGCTGTAGCCACATCCTCCAGCATAAGACCAGGAATCTGGCTTGTCTTGTGGAGCTTCTTGATAGCCGCAACATCAGTCAGAACCTTACGGTTATCTGCGCCGTTAGCAGCGTCTGTGTAGACAGCGGCAGCGTCTGTAGTCAGCACGATGCCATAGTAAGAGAAGTCGAACTTGTTGTTCTGATCCTTACCACCGTTGCCGTTCTTAGGATCGCCAACGTAGTTGCGCCAGTCGTTAACCTGAACGAGGTCAGCAACGTCGATTGTTTGCCACTCGTTAGGAGCGTCCTTAACCTCGTGAGCCTTAGGCTGTGTCAGATCAAGTGGACGAACGAAGCGAACGTTGAACCATGTCTTGCCGCTCAGAGGAACATTGTAGCAAGTGTTCACGATAGCAAGGCCGATGTAAGCTGTGAATGTCTCACGCTCACCAAGCTGGTCGTGACCCTTGTAGTTCAGGATATCGTCAGCGTCAGCGCTCTCGACAAAGCTGATAGTACCGTCAGTAGCCAAGCTTGCGATTGTCTCGTTAACAACAGCGTCACCCTTCTTCACGATGAGGAGAGAATATGTGTTCTCAGCAACCTTCAAAGTGTAAACAGTGCCAGAAACACCTTTCACAGTCCAAGAACCGTCTTGAGCAGCTTCAAATGATGCGTTGCCAAGCTTCTTAGAAGGAGCGATGAACTTGAACATGAGCTGGTTGGTTTCGTTAGCCTTCAAGTTAGAGAAGTTCTTCTCGTCAGCGAGCTTGTAGCTCAGAGTTTTATCCAAGAAATAGTTGTGGAGGTTACGTGTGAACTCATCATCTTTAAGCTCGTTGTCACCTGTTGTTGGAACAGGCACATTGATACGAACCTCGTCAGCGTCAGCGTCAGACACGGCATTCTTGTTAGAGTTCAAGCCGTACCACTGTGCGAGAACCTTGCTGCCCTCAACGGTAGCTGTTGCATAGTGCAGCTGGTTTGGCTTGATGGTCAGAGGAACGTATACGCCCTCGCTCTCCTCAGAAGAGCCCTTCAGCTTGAAGTGCACATAGATTGTGACACCAGTCTCAGCCTTGCTCTGAAGAGCGTGGAGCTGCTCAGCGGTGAACGACCAGCTCAGTACGTTGGTTGTAGGATCGTGATCATCCTGCTTCTCGCTCACGGTACCAATCTTATTTGCAGCGGCAACATACTCACCGTTCTTGACCTCGAACTGATTAGCGTCTGCAATTTTGCCGTCAAGCTCGTATGCAGCCTCGAACTCCGCCTTAGAGAGATTCAGCTTAGAGTAGACAAGAGCCTCGATCTGAGACCATGTTGTTGTCAGCTTAGCATCTTCGCAGTTGTCATAGATATCCTCAGTGAACGTCATAGGAGCTGTCGTGATCTGAGAGATAGCCTGCTTAGGAGTCGTGATCTTGATCTTGATGTAACCCAAAGCGTAAACCTTCTTGCTTGTAGCCTCATCAACAACCTTTACAATCACGATAGGCTCACGGCCTACAGATGACTTGTTGGCAGTCTCGTTCTCGATGGTCTCGCCGTCAGCTGTTACGTTGCGAGGATATGCGACTGTCTCGCCAGCGGCATTCTTAGAGAGCTGGATGTGAGCAGTCTCGCTTGTTTTGTTGCCACCCTGTATGTAGTCAACAGGAGCGTAAACAACCTTCAAGCCAAGAGCCTTCAACTCAGCAGGAGTGAGAGTGAACTCATTAGAAGAAGTAGCTGTTTCGTTCACAGAAGCGTGAATCTCTGTGAGAGAGTCAAGGTTCAAATGACCGTTGTAAGCCACCTTGTGAGTGATGTTTTTATTAGCTTCAGTCATTGGTTTCCAGCCAACGTAAAGGTGCTTCACGCCATCCTTGCCCTGACCGCAAGGAAGAGCCTCGAACACGGCGTTGTGTGCGCCATTGTCGGCAACAACCATGCCGCTGAACTTCTTGGCAATAACTGTTGCGTAGTCAGAAGTAACGGTAGTGTCGCCACGAGAAATCTGGAGAGCGGCGATAGGCAGCTTGTCAGCAGGAAGGGCGTTGATAGTAGCCCAGTCAGCCTTGAAAGGAACTGTCAAGACACCGTCCTTGTAGTTGTTCTTCAGCTCAGCAGCTGTCAACTCTGTAGCGACAGGAGCGACGTAGTTAGCGCCACCACGTGTCAGCACAGTAGAAGCCAAAGAGAAGAAGTCAACCTTTGAACCAAGCAGGTCAACGGTTGTCGGGCTCACGTTGTAGCGAGCTATGCCATAGCCAGAAAGCATCTCCTTGCTCATCTGCTCGAATGCCTTGTTGTCTTCAGTCACCCAATAGTTGCCCTCATATGCAGGAACCAAGGCAGCCTCGACACCCTCATTGATGTAGTCAGGGATGAAAGTCAGAGAAGCCAATGAATGCTTCAAGAAGACAGTCAGCACGTTGATGTTTGCGCTGAGTGCGTCAACCTTGTCGCTCAAGGTCTTCATCTTATTCTTCAACTCATCAAGAGAAGTGCTTGTGCCCTTAAGAGCGTCAATCTCATCCTGGAGAGTCTTAATCTTTGTGGTGAGATCGCTTTGGTCAGCCTTGCCGGCAAGAGCAGCCTCCAAGTCATCAAGGGCCTTTTGCTGCAACTCGATGTTCTTGTCGGCAGCCTTCTGGGCTGTGTCAAGATTGTTGAGGCTTGTGCCGAGGGTGTTAAGCCTGCTGTCGATACCATCGATAGCCACCTCGATTTCCTTTACCTTTGCCTCATAGGTTGACTTGTCAACCTTTGCGTCGATCAGTTCCTTCAACTGGTCGATAGCCTTCTGCAATGCGTCTGCAGTGGCAAGCTTTGAGATTTGTGTCTGCAATGACTCAATGTCACCCTTTGTCGCGAACTGAGCGTGAGCTGTCTCAGCGTCCTTCTTGGCCTGATCCAGTGCGCTCTGCAACGTTGTCAGCTGCTTCTGAAGCTCTGTGATAGCCGACTTGTTGGTGTTGATGTCGTCATCGTAGTCCTTACAGGAAGTTACTGTACCTGTTGCGCCCACTGCGAGCAGGCCGATGAACAGGTAACTGAAAACCTTCTTTTTGTTCATACGATTAAAAG
>ERZ1034980.2171-NODE-2171-length-10793-cov-10.181598_pt1 | contig 10793 bp, 8 predicted proteins | sample MGYA00520622_ERZ1034980 | MGnify/ENA primary metagenome ERZ1034980 (study PRJEB33766, sample SAMN09781791) | gut metagenome | biome: gut microbiome | host: Homo sapiens | place: Madagascar | study: EMG produced TPA metagenomics assembly of the PRJNA485056 data... | reverse complement strand
ATTTAACCAGAGTATATTATTTCAGAAAAACAGAAGAAGGAACAGTAAGGTGAAAGAACAGTAGGGTAAAAGAATAAAGAATGAGTAAAATAAACAGATCAGAAAAGGATTTGGACAGAGATGCAGAAGAATAATTCAATAAATAAAGCAAAATCCACAAATGCAAATAAAGCTAAAACTTCAGGCGGATCAAGAACAACAAATAGAAAAGCAAATAGTAAATCCTCATCAGGAAAAAGAAAGCAGAATACAGCGGACAGTAACGACCGTTTTCTGTATCTGATACCGGTTGTTATATGGATGATATTTATATTCTATATGTCAGGAAAGACCGGACAGGAATCCTCCGGACAGAGCGGAAAAATCAGTTTGTTTTTAACTGATCTGTTGGAAAAGGTGCGGCGGGATCCGATACAGGAAATGCAGAATCTACAAGATATTCTGGAGCTTGTTATAAGAAAGACTGCACATATGACAGAATATGCGATCCTGTTCTTACTTTCATATCTGGCAACGGTGAAGATATCCATGAGCCAGAGCAGATTTTATAACAGAAGCATAGCTGTCTTAATTTCGTTATTATATGCATGTTCGGATGAGATGCATCAGTTATTGGTTCCGGGCAGGAGCGGAAAAATGATCGATGTCGGGATCGATATGGCAGGAGTGTTGATTGTTCTAATATGTATGATTCTGTCTAAGAATACGAAATGGAAGATCATTTGTGGAGTACTTTTGGGAGTGCTGTTGGTTGCAGCATTTGTCGTTCTGCTATTTGTCCCGTTTTGAAAAACTGACGCAGGACTTCGATCATTTCCGTGTGCAGCGGTTTACTTCATGCTGAAAAAATGATATATTAATGAATATATGTTATGCCAAAAGGAGCCGGAGAAATGACATTAGAGGAAGTTAGAAAGCAGATCGACGTGGTTGATAAGCAGATCAAGTCACTGTTTAAGGAACGAATGATACTTGCAGATCAAGTCGCAAGGGTAAAGGCGGAATCAGAGGATGCTATATATAAGCCGGATCGGGAAGAAGCAATCATAACGAAGCTGACCGGGGATGTAGACGACAGCATCAAGAAAGAATATACGGCACTGATCAAGCGTATTATGGAGGTCAGCAGAAAGTATCAGTATGGGAGAACATTAGAACTTCGTAATTGTCTGAATGTATCGTTTGTGACGGAGGAACCGAAGGTAAAGAAGCTTGCCATGCTGAAGCATGAACTTTACATATGTCAGGGCTATTCCAGAGATCTGGTAAATACGGTCAGTGATTATGAACAGGTCATGGAGCTGATCCGGAAGGATGAAGCAGATGCCGGAATGGGTATATTTGAGGATATCAGCTATGGCGTATCGGATTCCCTGCATGAAGCACTTGCCATGAATGATCTCTATATTTACAGGTGTGATGAGGTGTTGGACGAGGGACACCGGAAGAAGGTCGTTACATTCGGGAAACAACTGGTAGTTCTGCCGGAGCATAACCGGTTAAAGATCGTATTTGTATGCAAGAATAAGAGCGGAAGTCTGGCGAGTGTATTATCGATGATATCCGATTATGGCGTGAATCTGACCGAGATCCATTCGGTGCCGTTCCGTGGAGGAGAATGGAATTATCGGTTTTATATCGAGTTAAACGGAAACCTGCTTCAGAAAGAGATCCAGGCACTTGTATTCCAGTTGATAAATGAGACAGAGACATTTAAGATACTTGGAAGCTATTATTGTGAACAATAAATTTTTATATATAAGGGAGAAAAGACATGATAGACAAATTAGTAAAAAAAATCAAAGAGACAAAGGCACCGATCGTTGTTGGACTGGATCCGATGCTTTCCTATGTGCCGGAATATATAAAGAAGACAGCATTTGATGAATATGGTGAGACTTTAGAGGGCGCAGCGGAAGCCATCTGGCAGTACAATAAGGGTATTGTGGACGCAGTTCATGATCTGATCCCTGCTGTTAAGCCGCAGATTGCTATGTATGAGCAGTTTGGTATCGAGGGCTTAAAGGTATTCCAGAAGACGGTTGATTATTGTAAGTCAAAGGATCTGGTTGTGATCGCAGATATTAAAAGAGGCGATATCGGATCAACATCTGCAGCATATGCAGTCGGACATCTTGGAAAGGTTGCGGTCGGAAGTAAGACATATTCCGTATTTGGTGAAGATTTTGCAACTGTAAATCCATATCTTGGTACCGATGGAATCAAGCCTTTTGTAGATGTATGTAAGGAAGAGAAGAAGGGAATCTTTGTACTGGTCAAGACATCAAATCCTTCATCCGGTGAATTCCAGGATCGTCTGATCGATGGTAAGCCGTTATATGAGCTGGTTGGCGCTATGGTTAATGAATGGGGCAAAGATACGATCGGTGAGAGCGGTTACAGCAGTGTCGGTGCTGTTGTAGGAGCAACGTATCCAGAGATGGGTAAGGTACTTCGTAAGATCATGCCGAAGTCATTTATTCTTGTTCCGGGCTACGGAGCACAGGGCGGTAAGGCTGCTGATCTGGTACATTATTTCAATGAAGACGGACTTGGTGCGATCGTAAATTCATCCAGAGGGATCATTGCAGCATACAAGCAGGAGAAATATGCTTCATTTGGCGAAGCAAATTATGCAGATGCTTCCCGTCAGGCTGTTGTTGATATGATCGAAGATATCAACAGCGTATTATAAATATCGGATTTATCAGAAAAACAGTATGCAGTACACGATGCGTGGTGATAGTGGAGGCGTACAGATCATATGCAAGAGATCACGGGAGGACATAGATACATGGGAAAAGTAAAGATAACAGCAGAGGTTGTGAGCCAGACCTGTATAGCAACAGATATATATAGTCTGATCCTGAAAGCAGGGGAGATTGTATCGCAGGCGGTTGCAGGTCAGTTTGTTTCTGTATATTCAAAGGATGGAAGCCGCATGCTTCCAAGACCGATCAGTTTATGTGGAATTGATAAAGAAGCAGGTACGCTTCGCCTGGTATATCGTATCGCTGGAAAGGGAACAAATGAGTTCTCAAAATTACAGGCAGGAGATACGGTTGATATTCTTGGTCCGCTTGGAAATGGCTTTATGAAGGAGTCTGGAAAAGCAATTCTGATCGGTGGAGGAATCGGAATTCCACCGATGCTGCAGCTCGCAAAAGAGCTGGACTGTGAGAAGTCCATCGTACTTGGATACCGGGATGAGCTTTTCTTAAATGAAGAATTTGAACCATATGGTAGTGTGTATCTGTCTTCCGAAGATGGAATGCATGGAACAAAGGGAAATGTAATAGATGCGATCAAAGCATGTGCGGTAACCGGTGATATCATATATGCCTGTGGCCCGACTCCGATGCTTCGGGGAATCAAACAGTATGCGGCAGAGCAGAATATCCGTTGTGAGATTTCATTGGAAGAAAAGATGGCATGTGGTGTAGGCGCCTGTCTTGCCTGTGTCTGTCAGACAAAGAATGTGGATGAGCATTCAAAGGTACACAATGCAAGGATTTGTGCAGATGGTCCTGTCTTTTATGCTGAGGAGGTGGAACTGTAATGAGTAAAGTAAATATGGCGGTAAACATCGCAGGAGTAGAATGGAAGAATCCAATTACAGTTGCATCCGGTACATTTGGTTCAGGTATGGAGTATTCGGAATTTGTCGATCTGAACCGTCTGGGAGCAGTTACGACAAAGGGTGTGGCAAATGTTCCGTGGCCGGGCAATCCGACACCCAGAATTGCAGAGACATATGGCGGAATGATGAATGCCATCGGACTTCAAAATCCGGGTATTGATACTTTTATAAAAAGAGATCTTCCGTTCCTTGCAAAATATGATACAAAAGTGATCGTAAATGTATGCGGAAAGTCAAAGGAAGATTATATAGATGTCGTAGAACGGCTGGCAGATACAGATATTGATATGCTTGAGATGAATGTATCCTGCCCGAATGTAAAAGAGGGAGGAATTGCATTTGGTCAGAAGCCGGAAGCTCTTTATGATATAACACAGGCAGTAAAGAAGGTTGCAAAGCAGCCGGTGATCATGAAGCTCAGTCCGAATGTTACAGATATTACTGAGATGGCAAGAGCTGCGGAAGCAGGTGGAGCAGATGCACTGTCACTTATTAATACACTTACAGGCATGAAGATTGATGTTAAGCGTCGTACCTTTGCCGTAAAGAATAAGACTGCCGGTGTATCAGGTCCTGCGATCCATCCGATCGCAGTACGGATGGTGTATCAGGTTGCAAATGCTGTCAAGCTTCCGATCATAGGCATGGGTGGTATCGCTACGACTGAGGATGCTCTTGAAATGATTCTGGCAGGTGCATCGGCAATCGCAGTTGGTACAGCAAACTTCAATAATCCATATGCAACAGTGGAGATTGCAGATGGAATTGAAAAATATCTGATCGAGAATCAGATTGATGATATAAATGAGTTAATTGGGTGTGTAAAATAAAAGATATTGGGTTATCTGCTTTACAGGATGTATTGGGGAGGCAGTTAGTTGGTTATGGAAAAACAATTTGAAGAAATTATATATTCCAGATATCAGGCACGTATCAGAGATATGAGGATTCTAAAGGTAGATGAGGGATTTGAACAGATCCTAGGTTACTCTGCGGAAGATGTAGAACGCTTACAGCTTCATGTAAAGGATATTATGCTAGATGAAGACTGGGAGGATTATACACAGATCATCTATACAAAGATGACGAGCCGGGGAGAAGCATATCTGGGACATCGGTTAAAAAAGAAAAATGGTGAAGTTATATATGTATTCTGTTTTGGGCGGGCATTTCAGTCGGAAGAAGGAGAAATGTGCGGAGAAATCCTTATTACAGATATAACAAATACCAAGAAGCTGTCGAAACAGCTTGAAAATCTGACCGATATTAATTCTGAACTTAATATGGAATTAGCGGATAAGAACCGTATGCTGGAGTCCATTCTCAATAATCTGGCGGGTGGTGTCGGAGTATTTGATATCGGAAATAAGAAAATTACAGTAGAATATATCAGTGAGAGCTTTTATAAGATGTTCAATCTGGAAAAAGGTCAGCTTGGTACAGAAGGAAATGAATATATCAATCTGGCATTTGAAGAAGATCGGAAAGAACTGAAACGACAGATTAAGGAGACCTTGTTGTCAAATAAGATGACAATTGGTGAATATCGCTTTATTAATAAAAATAATCCGGAATCATATTATTGGGTGCAGGTATGTCTGTCGCTCCTTGCAGCAAGAAAAAGCGTTTTTTCCATATGCGCTGTTTGTGTAGATATTACGAATAAAAAGAAAGAAGAACTGGAAAAGAGTGCACAGACCGAGATGTTGAAGTTAGTGGCGCAGGGAAGTGATGAACTCTTGTTTACCTATACGGTTGAAGATGACAGCATGGTTATATCTAAATATATGGATGGCAGAACCGTAACGGTTTTTGATGATAAAGATTTTATTGCAAACCTTGCTCAGTGTCAGTTGATCTACTCGGAAGACAAAAAAGAGGTATCAGACGTATTGGCTGAACTGACAGCTGTTAAGGATACCGAAACCGTTGAAATCAGGGTCGATTTTATCGGTAACGGTATGTATCTCTGGCATCGTGCAATGCTTGTCAGTGTTGCTGATACAAACGGTGTGGTAAAAAAGATTGTAGGTAAGTTGTATTCGATTCATGAGGAGAAACTGCAGAGTCAGGAATTAATTCTGCGTGCGGAACGTGATTCCCTTACAGGGGTTTATAATCATAGCACCTTTGTGTCTAAAGTATCCAGGTTTCTTGTGGAATTTGATGAGACGCTGTGTGCACTCTATATGATCGATCTGGATGATTTTAAATTAGTAAATGACGCACTGGGACATTATGCCGGAGATGATTTGTTGTGTGACACAGCAGTTGTTCTGGAGAGTGTTGCAAATACATATGGTGGATTTTGTGGTCGTCTCGGTGGAGATGAATTTTCTATGTTTATTCCGGATATAGTCGATGAAGATACGGCATGCATGGTTGCGAAGACACTTAATAAAGGAATTCGTGCAATTAAATGTAAGGCGGAGCACTCGGCATCAATCGGTATTGCAGTTGATACTATATCAAAGTCATTAAAATTCGATTCTTTATATTATAAAGCAGATCAGGCGTTATATTATTCCAAGCGGCAGGGCAAAGACCGCTGTATGCTTTTCTGTGAGAAGATGGATGAGGCTAAACCGGTATTAAATTCCAAGTTCAGCAGTTATTCGGATGAAGAGGATTATCTGTTGGATGACATCTCAGATGTTGTATATGTAACGGAGATGAATTCTTATAAGCTGCAATATATGAATAAGGCAGCCAAGCTTGGTGTTGGTCTGGATGAAGATGATACTTCTTATATTGACAAGCATTGTTATAAGGTGCTTCAGGGTATGGATCTTCCGTGCAGCTTCTGCACGAATAAGCTGTTATCAACGGAGAAGAGTTTTATCTCGCATCATAAGAATCTCAATAACGGAAAAGAATATGTTTTAAAAGACAGGATTGTAAACTGGCATGGAAGAAAGTGTCGTATGGAGATGGCTGTTGATATTTCTGATGCCGATAAAGTAACACAGGTTCTTTCTAACCGTTATGATATTGAGGATGCGTTGGTATCCAGTATTACACAGATTTCTACAGGAGTAGAGCATTCCTTAAATTACAGCAAACTGTTAGAAACACTTGGAGAGTATTATGGCGCAAAACATGCTTGTCTGGTGGAATGTGATTCCAATAAGTTATATGAATGTCATGAATGGAAATCAGCAAATAGTAATTCGTATGGGAAAAAACTGGAGATCTTTTATAAAGAAACTGTCCGGAAAGAACTGCAGAGTATATCTAGTAAAAAAGGTGCACTGATCATTAATCATATTTCGGACTACCCATACAAAACATCGGATCTGTATTCGTTTTTTTTGGAAAACAGGATATGGTCAATGTATTCTGTTCCGATCAAAGACAATAAGTCTGAGATTATTGGAAGGATCATTATCTTTAATCCGCAGCTTCACAGTGGTGACCTGAAGCTTATGAATCTTTTGTCTTTGTATATTGGAAATGATATTGTCAGCCGGGCGCTTGCAGAAGAACGAAATTATGAAGTGACGCATGATCGTATAACGGGAGCATATAATCGTATCTGCTATATGGATTATATAAACCGCAGACAGAATCTGGAATCAGTGGGTATCGTGATTATTGATATCAATGAAGTGCGTAATATATTTGATGAATTTGGACAGTCCTTTGTTGATAATCTGATGATTGATTATTACAGACTGTTAGATAAGGTATTTCCGAAATCCTGTATTTATCGGATTGGGGATGACGATTTTGCTGTAATTTGTGAGAATATTTCACAGTGTGATTTCCTGGATCAGGTTCGTGCATTGAAAGGTCAGCTTAAGATTGGCGATTTTACGGCATGTATCGGATATGTATGGGATGATTATGAGAAAGATATCAAGCGGATGGAAAACCATGCGTATGATATGCTCTATATGGAGAAACAGAAGTGGTACGATCAGAAGGATGAACATTCTTATAAATGGAGTACATTAACGAGAGAGCTTGTAAAAAAAGACATTGAAGACGGAATGTTCTTTGTGTATTTACAGCCGAAGGTGGACTATTCGAATGATCATTGTTATGGTGCGGAAGCACTGGTGAGATATGCCAAACCGGATAACCTCGCAAATGTGATCGATCGCCTGGAAAAAAGCAGAAATATAAAGTATATGGATCTCTTTGTGCTTGAAAATGTATGTAAAATGCTTATACGTTGGAAAAAAGAAGGGTATAATCTGATCCCGATCTCCTGTAATTTTTCCAGAATATCTCTGTTGGAAGAAGATATGCCGGAGCGTATCAATGCGATTGTTGAATCTTATGGAGTTCCAAAGGATATGATCGAGATCGAGATTACAGAGTCTGTTGGTGAGATGGAACATGAGATGGTTACCAGAATTGCAAATAAATTGCATACTGCAGGTTTCAGGATTGCCATGGATGACTTTGGAACAAAATATTCCAATGTATCGATTCTTTCTTCTATGAAGTTTGATGTGATCAAGCTGGATCGGAGTATGGTTTATAATATAGACAAGAATATAGCCAGCAGAACGATTTTAAGACATCTGGTTGAGATGTGCACAGATCTTGGAGTGGAATGTATTGCGGAAGGAGTAGAGACCAAGAAACAGGCAGAATACCTGAAGGAAATGGGATGCAACCATATTCAGGGCTATCTGTACAGCAAGCCTGTGAATATCGAATCCTTTGAGCAGGTCTATATGAAAAGAGAAGAATAAATAAAAGACTCCCTGTAGACGACATATATATCTTTATTTCGCAGAACACTTTCGTTCTATCTTCACGTAGCGGTGCTAAACTCATCACTTTACAGTGATTCGTTAAGAACCGACGTTCAGATAGGTCTGCTACATAAAATATATATGCTGTCTGTAGGGAGTTTTTTATTTTTTCTTCCGGATATGAACTTCCGGGATGGCCACATCATAGGAGATGTTCGCTTCCTCCTCGGAAGATTTTGTATGTACAGGATTCGAAGCGTCAGCGTCATTCGAATCCGAGTCTGACTGCGTATGAATTTCAGGAATTGCGAGATTGTCGTAAGTCAGATTATAATCTTTTTTCTTATCTTTTCTATGTCCGAACATGAGAATATCCTCCTTTTATAACAGGTTGATGAAGAATGTAATAACAAGGCTGTTGATAAAGTCTGCAAATAAACTGCCAACAAGCGGAATCAGGAGATAGGCTTTTACGGATGGCGAATATTTATCACAGATCGCCTGCATATTTGCCATGGCATTTGGTGTTGCCCCCATTCCAAAACCACAGGTTCCGGCAACCAGAACAGCAGCATCGTAGTCACGTCCCATGATGTTGAATTCAACAAAGTATGTGAACAGACAGATTAGAATAACCTGACTGGTCAGCAGGATAAATAATGGAAGAGCGAGAGATGCAAGCTGCCATAGTTTTAATGTGATCATTGCAATACCGAGGAACAGGGAGAGAGCAATACCGCCAAGGTCGTTGATCTCACCCATATGAATCGTGAACTTACCGGAATATTCACCGATATTTCGAATCAGTGCGGCTGCGATCATAGCACCGATGTAGATTGGAAAAGTTAACCCGGTTTTTGTCAGTAACCATGAGAATATCGTTCCGAGTCCTATTGCAAGGATCAATTGAAAAACAGCGGCTGCATACATATTTGTATGACGTTCATGTTTCTTTTCTTCTTCGATTAAAAGGCTGTCATCTTCAGGCACAACCGTTTCTAACAGATTCTTCTTCTCAATCAGTCGTTTTCCGAGTGGACCGCCGATCAGACTTCCGGCGATCAAACCAAAGGTTGCAGCTGCAGTACAGATTGTGGTTGCACCGGATATGTCAAAGTCTTCCAGAACCGGACCGAAGGCACCTGCGGTTCCGTGTCCGCCGACCATTGGGATTGATCCGGTACACATACCGATCAGAGGGTCAAGTCCAAGGATCCTGGACATGCCGACAGCGAGTAGGTTTTGAAGTACGATCAGAGCAATAACAAGTCCCAGAAAGACCGCCAGTGATTTGCCACCGCTCTTTAAGACCTTTAGATTTGCCTGAAAACCTACAGAGGTAAAGAAGAATACCATACAGACTTCCCGTAGGGTATCATCAAAGTAAAATTCTGCCAATCCCGTACTGTAACAGATGCAGGTGAAAATTGCAAATAAGAGTCCGCCTATAACAGGAGAAGGTATACAGAATTTTTCCAGAAAGAAGATTCTTTTTTTCAAAAATGTTCCAAGCATCAACACAAGGACGGCAATCGCAAGTGTCTGATACATATCTAATTGAATTTTCATAATTACCCTTTCTTATGTTCAGAAATTATCGTACATCAACGGTAATCCCTTTTTCTTTGTAGTAAGCAGCAGCCCCTTTGTGAAATGGGATCGTGATGCCCTTTGTTGCTGCCTGTTCATTTAACTGCATATCGATCGAAAGTGAATATTGCAAATCATTTGCATGTTCAAACAGCAGCCTCGTAAGATCTTTTACAGTATCCTTCGATAAGTCGTTATCTGCAAGCATGACAGCCTGCACACAGACCGTTGATACATCCTCGGTCTGACCGGAATAGGTATTTGCGGGAATGGTAAAATCGGAGTAATACGAATAAGCAGACAATAGCTTATTTTTACAACTGTCGTTAAGTCCGATCAAACGGATATCACAGGTTCTTGTCAGCTCTTCAATGACCGTGGTCTGAATGCCTGCTGTAACAAAGAAAGCATCAATTTCACCGGAAGCCAGGCTTTCGGCAGCATCGATATAGTCAAGGTTTGTGGTTTTGACCAGATCGTTATTCAGACCGGCAACCTCAAGAATCTGTTTTGCATTTCGTTCCGTACCGGAATCGGATGCTCCGATGCTTATGGTTTTTCCAGTCAGGTCATCGAGAGACTTGATGTTTGAATCTTTTTTTACAATGATCTGGCAGGCTTCCGGATACAGAGAGGCGATAGCGGAATATCCACTGATCGATTTCCCCGCAAATGTGCCTGTTCCATTTACTGCGTCGTCAATCATATCATTTTGTGCAATACAGAGATCAATGTAACCATCGGCAAGCAGCCGTAGATTTGCCGCAGATCCGGCAGTCTTCTTTGCTTCAATGCTGTAATCAGGGGCATCGTTGTTGACCAGACCGGCATAAGCATTTGCAAAGGTATAATAG
>ERZ1034980.2168-NODE-2168-length-10810-cov-4.376476_pt1 | contig 10810 bp, 6 predicted proteins | sample MGYA00520622_ERZ1034980 | MGnify/ENA primary metagenome ERZ1034980 (study PRJEB33766, sample SAMN09781791) | gut metagenome | biome: gut microbiome | host: Homo sapiens | place: Madagascar | study: EMG produced TPA metagenomics assembly of the PRJNA485056 data... | reverse complement strand
AAGGCGAGGGCCTCTTTGGAAAGAGAGTCATGCCTGCTGGTGATTGATGAGGTATTTGATTATCTCGATGATGCAAATCTTGCGGTTGCGCAATACTATCTTTCTGAAATGATGAAGCAATTCAAGGCGTCAAGACGCAATCTATACCTACTCATCCTTACGCATCTTGATCCAGACTTCATGGGGAGCTACAGATTCAAGACAAAGCATAAATCTTATTTCGGAACATTCGATAAACCAAAAATTGCTGGATTCATGCGTGCTTTATTAGTGGACAGGTATCGTTGCCAAAAGGAATCTCCCAATATCTATGACGAGGTATCAGACAAATACCTTCATTATTCACCGGACGCGTCGGCGTCCGCATCCACTACCGAATATCTGGAAGGTAAGGGGATCCCCTCTGAGCTTCTTCAGCCCGAATTGTTCAGAAAGGCCATGACGAGAGAGCTACAGCTGTATCTGAAGGAGAAAGACTACGATGTGGCAAAGGTCTGCTGCGGACTCCGAATTGCAGTTGAACAATTTGCGGTCGAACATCTCCCCACGACGTTATCCGCGGGCTTCTTTGCATGCCACGGAACAGATAAACGTCTTCACTACGCCATCGACAGCGGTGCAGATGTTCCTGAAGTCATGTTTTTGCTGGGCGTTATTTATAACGCTTGTATGCATCTCTCACAAGGCTCAGGGCAGGAATATTCAATTGCACGACAACTGAGCAATAAAGGCATTAAAGCAATGATATCGTCAGTCGTCAAACACCTCGAAAAACAGGAGCAGCAATTGACATGATGCACTCTGGCGGAGGCTCGGCTTACAATCCGTTCAAAGCATATTCACGCTTTGAACGGATTAATATTTACCCGGATTGTTCACCGATTTTGCCGCACTGGCTCACCCCACTCCAACACACGATCGCGTCGAAAATCGTAGTATAACGACTTTTTCGGAGGGCATCGGCTTTACGCCTGACGTGCATGCACCTTATTGAGCTTAACGTGTTCCCCTGGCATTTGCTCGCAGGATTTGTCGATACTCTTTACGAACCGTCTTGGTGCTGGTTCGTGCTACTCCGCATCTGCTTGGCTCTAGCCATAACGGGCCCACTGCAACTCATGCCGTGTGCAATCTCTGAGCACTTCTTCCCCAGAAAGAAACTCACGCCTTCCGCTACTGGCGCAAATACAGGCGAGCACTGTGTTTGGTCAAGTGTTAGTTTCGGAAAGGGGATGCTGACAAAAATCCAACCCAAAACACGATGAGTTGATTGGAGGGGGTATAGTTTTCTGGACAGCAAGTTAAGGGTAATTATTTCGCGGCATGAGCACCGCCCGTTTCGGGGTTTGCGTATCGGCGCTCACGCCGTTTGCGTATCGCGCGTTTTGCGCAAAGCGTATCGTCTCGGTTCTAGCCCTTCGAGGACAGCAGCTTGCGAACGTTCACATCGCCCAGGTCTATCCTGACCGATCCGTTGATCAGCCTGTCGACCATCGCGTCCGCCTGGACGCCGCCGCCGAGCCGCCCGTGCCATTCGGAGTTCGGGCTGCCCTGCGGCAAGTGCTACCTCTCGCCGGTGCTCGACTGCTTCGATGGCAAGCTCGTCTCCTGGTCGATAGGGACGAGGCCGAGCGCCGAATTCGCCAACAGGGGCCTGGTGGCCGCCTGCGCCGAGAAAGGCGACGGGGAATCCCCGATCCTCCATTCCGACAGGGGCGTCCACTACAGATGGCCCGGATGGATCGCGATATGCGAGCGCAACGGCATCGTCCGCTCGATGTCCAGGAAGGGCTGCTCGCCAGACAACGCCGCGATGGAGGGCTTCTTCGGCAGGCTGAAGAACGAGTTCTTCTACCATCGCGACTGGAGGGGCGTTACCATGGACGAGTTCATGGCCCTGTTGGATTCCTGCCTGCGACACTACAACGAATGGAGACCGAAGGAATCCCTTGGATGGCTGAGCCCGTGCCAATACAGAAGGAGCCTCGGGCTAGCGGCCTAGGGCACGGAAAAATGTCCGCACCCCCATTTGTCCCAGTTGGCTTGACCTGCGGTTATTAGCAGCTAATCAACAACAAAACGGACTAGCGTTGAAGCCCGCCTGTGTCATCTTTCTCGCATTCTTTTTCGAATGGAGACTTCTGCTTTGCAAGTTCGAGCATGTCATGCTTTTCTTTTATTTGATCTACATGCATGCTGGATTCAATTGCCCAGTAAACTCTAAACCCTCTTTCGCAAGCTGCCTTCTCAATCCTTTCCACATCACAAACCCAGCGCCATAATCGAGGCTGCCGGTAATAAGCGGAAGGACGATATCCTTTCTCGACAGGAAATATATATTGCTCAAACCAAGCAATTTTATTTTCCGCCTCATCAACCCAAGTCATAGGGTTTTCGGACAGAGGCTCAAATCCGAGCTTCCTCATAGCAAAAGAAGGGAACACCTGGCAGTCGCAAAACGTCATGGTTATACAACCTGCCAGCGCATTGCACAAGGAGGCGCTGGCATCAGAGAGGCGGGACGCATTTCCCCCTCTTCCATAGATTTGGAGAGCATAGCATCCGAACTCCCTATCGATAACGTTATCGGGATATTCACAATTCAAAGGTGATATTCGAGCCGTGCCGTATTGTTCATATTCCCTCTCGTTTCCGTATGGTATGTATAACTTCCATCCCAGACATGCTTCCCCTTCGCTTAGTTCGCACATGGGCAAGTTTTGGACAAGACTAACCCCGGCATCCATGTCGCCGGACTCGAAAAAGGCGATAGCTTCAGATATCCCGAACGCAGACAGGTCTTTGCAGACGGGAAGCTGAGAAATAACCCATGCATCAGCCGGGTCAACGAGCATCGACACTGAAATGAAGCTGGGAACATCCCGCCAACGGCCACGACACATCTCGGCATAGAGGAGTTCCTGACAGTAGTGGTCAAGTCGGCTAATAGGGAGAATAGTCTCGTCGTTTCTCATGTACCTATTGATGAAAAGCGCCGCCTCGCTATCGGCAAATGACTCGATAGCGTCTTTTATATCGGCGCAGTCATCATTGCAGTAGAGACGAACCGTCGAAAGATAGTTCTTTATGAGAGACGGGATTTTTGAGCTCCCGCTCCCAGCAGGCACTGGGGCATCCACATCAGACTTAAGAATAATCCCGGGCTCTCTCGTCGCAAATGAAAGGACGCAAGCCTCGTCTGCCCTCGTCAATGCGTCGAAGAGCCCATAGAGGCAATTTAGGATCTCGTCTTCTTCTGGACAGACTCGCATCCAACGGTCGAGGACCTTCTCCAGCAGAATTCGTCCGAAGGGGTCGATTGTTGGCAACGCCACACATACACGGTTAATTATTCCCCGCACGTGCAGCCCTCCCCATGAGATTCCCCTCACTGCGTTTTCCAGCCTATGCGGATCCTTCGGGACGATAGAATCAAGAAGGATATCCGTCGCTAGCTCTGGCAATGAAGCAGGTTCCGGCAAACTACGAACTTCTTTCTCCAAGACTGGAGGATTACATCTGCCGTTGCAGGTTATCCATCTTCTCTTGCTGCCGCATTCGAGTTCAAACATAGTCTCAAAAAGGGTGGGACTCTTTGCCATCGCCCTGACCCTGACGGCATACGCGATATCGCTCGACGCCGATCCGAAGCCATATCGATCCAGCCCTTCGTTTCGATACGAAAGAAATTTGTAAAACGAATCATCGTCTGCATAGCTTGCTATGCCATCTACAAGCTGTGTAAGAGCAGCGGAGCAATGAACCCATCCCTCTTTTGAAAGGGCGCAGCCCCTCGACTCCGCAAGGCTACTGTAGATCTCGTCATTATCGAATCCGCGCCTCTCTAGCTCTGCGCACGCTTCAGCAACGGGTTCCCAATGCCAGCAATCAATCTTCTGACGGAAAGCAGCTTCCTTTACTTCAGAGTCCGAAAGGGGTCCGAAATCTTGTTGGCCACCTGAAGAAGCTTTACCGGCATTAGGCAGAGGTGGATTGTGCTTTGGAGCATCTTTGATGACATTCTCTATTTCAGATACTGCATCGAAGAAATCGAGCTTGCATCCAAGCTCTTCCGCCCTTTTGCCGCAAATCTCAAGATAGTCACAGATGCCGTTCATGTCTTCTGTCGAGCAGCATGGCGCATGCCCAAGCAGGCCGGCAAAAACTGCAAGCACGTCATCCAGGCACTCCGCCCGAATCAGCATGGCCCTCAGCTGGTATTCTATGAGGGAATAGTCATATCTGTACTCTTTCCGCCAAGAGCGAATCATCGACAGCTGCGACGGGCTCACGCTTATTGCCCAATGTGCCACCGCCTCCATCAACGCATCCGACATTCTGTTGTATCCTGACAAAGTTGCAGCGTTGTCCAGCTCAAGAAGTTCAAGCGCTTGGGCTTCTGTCGCCGCGCCAAGGTCAGAAAGCGCTTCGAAGCATTCAATCAGATTGGACAGGGAGTAGTCCTTGTGATCGGTAAATCTGGCAGAACCGAAGAGGATGGCCTCATCACAATGCACTGCGAGCTCTTTATCGTAAGTGAGAAGCAAGGGTTTTAGCAGGCCGTGAATCTGCTCAGCTTCTTGGGATGCCAGCAAGAATGAACCGTCGGGTCCATACTCTTTCAGAAGGTATTTCCCTGGAAGGGCGCTGCCAGCCCTCTGAAGATGATTAAGTATCTGCAGCTTCGTACAGAGGGCGTGATTCGAGAAGATAAAACTTTCAAGACTCTGCTCTTCAAGTGCCCCCGCGCAGAGAGCCCTTCCTCTTTCAGCAACAAAGACCATGTAGGGAACAGCGCACGTCTCTATTACGAGCGCTCCCGGGCAAGACGGAGCCTGGGTCCACTCCTCGAGTACAAGAGCCTCTTTGGTTCCTGGCAGTATGGGCTTCTCGTGCCCAATGGAATATCCAAGACAGACGGCGGCTCTTAGCGTCCTTACGAACGGCAGGTATTCCCTATGGGAACCGTCGATCCAGCCAGTTGCCGTTTGGGCGTTCAACACAAGAGAATCGAAGCCGCTGCAGACAGATTCAAAACCGAAGATAAATGCCTCGGCAAACAGGGCAAGCGAAAAATCTTGGCTGTAGACACCACCCTCCCTCGGAGCCAGCAGCGGTCGCTCTCTCCTTGCTTCAGGCACGGCTTCTCCCTCAGATAGGCAAAGGGCATAGGCCAACGTCCCAAGCTCCCGCTCGAATGAGTAACGCGCAAGCCATGAGAAGAGAGCACATCGTGCAACACGCGAAGCAGAAAGTGCGCCGGACAATACATCCCTCATCATGTTCGTGGTGGCATCTGCTGAAATCGGGATTCCGTCTATTCTTTCAGAAACATTGTCTTCTGCTGTGGCCCACTCAAGAGTACCCCTCACGTAAGCATCCCTGAAACAGGACAGCAAGTATTCTGTGTCGAGTAAGGGGCTGTGATTATTGCGAAGCTCGTCATAGCTAAGCCCACGTGCGGCGGAGAACGCACCCCACGAAGACATGAACCTTGACGGGCCGTCCTCGTGCCTATACCGCCCATCATCCCCATCTGCTCCAGAGAGTATCTCTGCCGCCTTCGCGGGGGTGAGACCCAAAAGCCAGATATCATAAAGCTCGTTGCTCAGTTCTGCGCATCCCGCTTCCTTCGACAGCCACAAGCACCTGTCGAGCATCGTCGCATATTGATCGGCCGTGTCCTCGCAAAGAGGCGGAACCACGTAATCCACACCCACCAAGGCTTCAAGATGGAGAAAAGGCCTGCGTTCGAGCCAGTATTCGAAATGCTCGTTTATCTGAGATAGCGTTGTCAGCGCAAGTTGGACCTTAAATACTTTTTCAAGATTTCTAGACTCGCATGCCAACTCATATGTCGTCTTCGCCTGTTCTCGAAGAAGTTGCCAAGGGACTCCGTGAGCCACCGCGTCGATTACGTATGAGGTGTCGAACAGGTCGATGCACTCCTCCACATGCCCTGCGCTGGCAAGCAGGCGGATGGCGTAGCACGACCTGACCACGTCACCCTCCATTCCCAAAGCAGCATCCGCGAGCTTATTTGAAGCATAGTCCAGATATCCCTCCATGCCGGGCATCAAAGCCTTAGCGCTCACGAAGAGTCTGAAGTCGTTATGCACGGGGCGCGATGACCCATCAGCACAGGTCCTCATTAATGGGAGGAGCGTAGAAATGTCCCTTATTACCACATGCTCGCCAGAGAAGTCATCAGGGAATGCCTTGCAAAGGAGCCTTGGGTAGACGGCTCCATCGAAGAGATGCATCGAGCAAACAATTAGATTCAACGCGTTCGATCCGCCGCCATGATGGCACTGGACCTCTTCGTTAACCCTCTGCCAGATGGATTCGTAGTACTCTTCAACATTGTCCGAAAGACCTGACGACTTTAACTTCTCAATAGCGGAGTCACAGCTATCCTCTTTGGCGACGGTGTGCACGGCATACACCACAGACAGTGTGTTCCCCTTGGTCATGTTTACGATCTCGTTGGCTAAGACCAGATTCTCATGGCTGGAGAGGCTCGCCCTCTCCGTAAGAAGCTTCAAGACATCATCAATATCTAGATCGGGAACGTCTATCACCTCAACACCAGCATGCTCTCTCTTGAGCCATTGGGGATAGGAGGGATACGAGTTAGCAGGCTGACCCGACACAATGACTCGAACACCTTCTGGGATGGAATCTGGAGAAGGCAAACGCTTCAAGAACGTAAGCTTTTCCTTAGCACGCGCCGCATGATCGATACCATCTATGACGATAGTCGTCTTACATCCCCGTTTATCCGAAAGCGCCTCAGCAATCCTCAATACCTCATCCCGAAGCTCGTCTTCAGTGCAGATTTCGTTAACAATAGGTATGTGGGGCTTGTCTCCAGCTAGTTCAGGTACTTCCCGAAGCTGATTCAGGAGGGTGCTCCAAAGGTCCTTAGGGGAAACGATGCCGGCATCGGGTGAATAGTTGAAGTCATCAACATCCAAAGGCTTGAATGCGTAGAACCTGACAGGATGCGGGTCCATCCTTTCGCAAAGACAGCTGACCAGCCTCGTTTTTCCAGAGCCAGGGCGTCCTTGGAGAAAGACCACTTTGCTGTTGGACGATTTCAGCTTTTCGCACAAAGATGAGCATATTCTTTCCCTGCTTGGAAAAACCGGAACGGGAACGGGGACCTCGATCGGCTTCTCTAGAGGGTTTCGGTTCAGTTTGCAAATGCATTTTCGGGCAATGCCGGCAGTAACAACGTTGTTTCCGGCAGCTGTTGTCCATCTCCTGAGTTCTGCCACCAGAGCATCGAAGACCCTCGAGGCAAGTTCCTGAGAGCCTGCACATATTTCATCTCTCAGCCTGCCTACTAGCTCAGTCTCCTTTTCGTTTAAGGATGGAGCCGCCGTCTCAAATGTAAGGTTCTTTAGGAAGGGCAGAATATCGGCCTCGTCAAGTTTTGTCGATTCTGCGAATTCTATCCATTGGATTTCGAGGTTCGAGTCAGGAAAAACAATTTTGGAAAATGATGTGGCCGACTCGAGTTGTGCGGACACCTCACTCCAAAAATTATTAAGCGCAAGCCTCTTATAAGCCTTGCCCTTGTACACTCCATCGCTGATGTTTGGACCCATTTCGCGATTCGTATACAGAACAATCTCAGGGCTTTTACCCTCTTCTTCTACAACTTGCTTCCATCCTGCTGCAAGAGAAGCTAAGAGAGACTTCTTTGAGGCGCCTCCCTCGCCCGGTTCCCTTTCCGAAATCAGCGCTCCAAACGTCAAATTGCTTGAGCTAGATGTTGACAGTTTCTTGTGTTTCACCTGAACACATACCATAGGTAACCCATGCGAGCGACGAACGACAACATCGTCAACTCCTTCGAGACCGGCTTCCTGGAATGTGACGGATTCAATATCGTTGTCTTCTTCAAGCATGGAGATTACGTAGTCGAGACCGACATACCACTCGAACCAATATGGATCCCCGACACCTGGCTGAACGCATCCCAATGGCAAATCGCAAGCCTTTCATATCTCAGTAAAATACACTGCGAATATTTTCCCATATTTGAGGATCGTGTCCCCAAAGTTAGTGTAAGCGTCACTTCGTCTGACTGACTATTTGCGCGTTTCCGTACCGCGAATATAGCGGGACAGCACCGGCGGTATCGTGAATCGGTACCGCCGGTGTCCGTTCGGTACCGTCAGCCGTATATGTCGCGCATGTTGACATCCCCCGTCTCCAGCCAGACGGTGCCGTGCACGATCCTGTCCATGATCGCCTCGGCGTGAAGCCCGCCGCCCAGCCTGGCATGCCAGTCCTTCGGCCTGTACTGCGTACAAAAGACGGTCGAGGACGAACCGTAGCACAGCTCCATGAGCTCGAGGAACATCGCCCTGAACAGGCCGTCTGGCTTGTTCAGCAGTCACTCGTCGATCACGAGCAGGCCGTACCTGCCGAACTTCCTGAGCAGTATCTCTCGTGGTGCGGGTTCGACAGCGGCTCGTCGGCGTACAGGCGCCACCTCCAATCAATCGCGCCCCGTCGCGAAAAGCGGGAAGCCGCCCCGAAGGACGGCTCCCCAGTGCCCCATGCGGCGGAGGATTGACCGCACGGCTATGTTCCTAGATATGTCGCCATGAGAAGGGCCGCCCGGAGGGCGGCCCTGCAGTTGTCAGGCGTCGCTACAAGCCGACGAGATTCCTGACGAGTGGATGGCTGAGTGCTAACATCACCGCCATTATCAGGACGAGAACCGCATTTGCGAGCACGAGGCAATTCCTCGGCCATTTCCCCAAATTAACATCCAGATAGTTGAAGGACATCTTCCAGATGAACACGAGGAGGATGCACACCGTGTTGATGAGGACAAACCCGACCAGCGCGGTCAGGAACACGAGGGCTCTCATGCCGCTGTCGATGCCGACCGCGGCCATCGCAGACATGGCGAAGCCGACGCCGCCGTTGAACGCGAGTACGACCGCGGCGAAAACGCCGAGAATCGCGATGTATTCCATCCTCGTCTTGTCGAGGCGCTCGTCGAAATCCCTCTCCGCTTCGGCCCTTTCCTTCTTGGCGCTCACGATGGCGCCCCTGAACTCGCGCAGGGTCTGTTGCTGTTTGATGTCGCGGCTCAGTCTCGTCTTCTCGAGGTCTATGTGGTCGGCGAGCTTGAGCACGCTTTTCGCTTGATCGTGGTGCTTTTGCTCCACGAGCTTGGTGTGGATGATGCGGATGTTCTCGGCGAGGCAGTTGACCGAGTAGGGGACCCCATCGTCCAACTCTTCGCGGGTTTGGTCGAGCTTGTCGAAGATGAGCTCGCAGATATCGGCGTACCGGTGCCGGTACGGCTCGTCCCCTCCGTAGAGTTTCGCGAAAAAGTTGGCCGTCTTGAGGATGTCGTCTCCCGAGAGCACCGCCTTGTCGTCTGTGCTTGCAAGGGAGTTAAGCATTCGGCGCAACGCATCGCGTTTCTCCGAGTCGTCACTCTGCTCATTTATCTGTGGGACTTCAAGCGGGGGTTTCGTCAGCCCCTCGATTCTCTCGGTGAATAGCGTGCGGGCGCTTGTGAAGTTTGCTACCGCTTGGGAGTACTCCTGGTCCGTCATCCCGAGACCTCGCTGGCGCAATGTATGATCAGCTCGTTGGGGATGACCCCCTTGTGCAGGCCCTTCTGGTTGTAAACGACGTCCCACGGGGACCCCTCGGCGTGCGAGACGCTGACGAGCTCCCAGGGAGATTTGCCGGCGAGTGTATCTACGCCCGCATCGAGGAACGAGCGGAGCGGCTCCTCTATTTCGACGTAAAAGGCGCGCTTTATCGGGAAGCCGCCACAGTCCGAGAACTCAACGTAGACGTCTCTGATGACCGGGCCGTAGGGCCATGCTTCGAACTGGTCGGCGAACAGCAGCTTGTCTGTCTTACTCGCGTATATGACTTGCAGGAAGTAGAGGATCTTCTGGAGCTGAAGGTTGCTTATGGGCATGTCGAGGCGATATCGCCTGTTGACGGCGTACTCGGCGATTTCCATCGCGCTATACTCTGTCCCGATTTGGACTTTCATCTGTTTCCTCCTTTTCCAAATCATACCAGTGATATGCTTTCCATCTGCGCTTATCGTGATAAAAGTATCTCAGCTCGTCCGGACAAAAAACGGACGGCCCGTCCAGTGGTTTCTGTCTCGGACTCACTCCCTAGTCCTAAACGGCCCCAGCACCAGGACGACCGGCAGGAACGCCACGAGCGCGAGCGTCGTGACCGCAATGCCCAGCGCCCATTTCACGTCTTGCCCTTCACTTCACCTCCTTCCGCTCGAACTTGCAGGAGCGCGCCAACCGCGGACTCAAGCGCCGCAGCCGCGCGCTGCAGGCGTTCCTTGGCGGGAAGTCGCCCATCAGGATGATAAGCGCTGTGTTCGCCGAGATGGACGAGGACTGGACTGGTCGCCGCTGGTTCAACGACGACTCCATCGGCAGAGCCGTGGAGGGCGCCAAGGTCAACGCGCCCGCGCCCGCCTGCGAGGGCGCCGCCGCGGAGCACGCGGTCGGGATCATCACATTCGTCGTGGCCGACAACCCGATTCTCGGCAAGAAGGCGGCGTGACATGGACCAGAATGACTGCATTCCAGGTGAATCTCGGTTCTCAAGGGTGGCCGTAGGCTGCCCTTGAGAACCAAGATTCACACCAACTCTGCCGCCCGTAGTGATCTGCAGGGCTCGCGATAAGCTTGGCGACCGACGCCGCCCCTGCCGCGGTAGGGCTTTGCGCTAGGCGCAAGAAAAGCCGCCGTTAAAGAACGGCGGCTTTTACTCTCGAAAAGTTGATATC
>ERZ1034980.2162-NODE-2162-length-10821-cov-2.898477_pt1 | contig 10821 bp, 8 predicted proteins | sample MGYA00520622_ERZ1034980 | MGnify/ENA primary metagenome ERZ1034980 (study PRJEB33766, sample SAMN09781791) | gut metagenome | biome: gut microbiome | host: Homo sapiens | place: Madagascar | study: EMG produced TPA metagenomics assembly of the PRJNA485056 data... | reverse complement strand
GATCGTACATTTTTGCGGGAACTGTGCGAGCATCATGTGAGCGGGCAGTTGAAGGTGGCACCGGAACATATCAGCAATACCGTTTTACAGAAACTGGGAAAGCCAAGTGTGGAAGTATATAACAGTTTTGTAAAAGCGTATAAAGATATGAATAAAAAAATCGGAAAAGAGCAGTATCTTGTGCCGTATCTGATGTCTTCCCATCCGGGATCGACGCTGAAAGAAGCGGTTGAACTGGCAGAGTATCTGCGGGATTTAGGTTACATGCCAGAACAGGTACAGGATTTTTATCCGACACCGTCAACGATTTCTACCTGCATGTATTATACAGGACTGGACCCGCGGACGATGGAACCTGTATATGTGGCAACCAATCCGCATGAAAAAGCCATGCAGCGTGCACTGATCCAGTATCGCAACCCGAAAAATTACGATCTGGTACATGAAGCATTAATCAAAGCAGGACGTCAGGATCTGATCGGATTTGATTCCAAATGTCTGATCCGTCCACGCCGGCCGAAAAAAGACGCGGGTACTTCTTACCGGTCATCCAGACAGGGAAAGAAGGCACCGGCAGGCAAGGCTGCTGCCGGAAAGATGGTGACCGCAAAACACAAAAAGAAAACCATCCGCAACATCCATAAAAAGAAGTAGGAAACGTTATGAAAACATTTACCATCGGCACGAATGATGCCAACCAGCGGTTTGATAAATATTTAAAAAAACTGCTGCCCAATGCATCCGTCAGTTTTTTATATAAGATGCTTCGAAAAAAGAATATTACTTTGGACGGGAAAAAAGCGACCGGGAAGGAGACGCTGCAAAAAGGCGCGCAGGTAGCGGTGTTTTTCAGTGATGAAACACTGCATAAATTTATGCAGGATACAAAAAAACTGCAGGAAGAGTTTCACATGCTGCAGCGTCTGCCAATGAAGGGGCTTTCCATCATTTATGAAGATACGGATATTCTCATCGCGGATAAGCCATACAATATGCTTTCCCAGAAAGCAAAAGAACAGGATCTGTCTGCCAATGAATATCTGCTCGGCTATCTGATCCGGAGCGGGGCACTTTCTCTGGAGACATTCGGCACGTTTCGTCCGTCAGTGTGCAACCGGCTGGACCGCAATACGACAGGACTTCTTCTGATGGGCAAAACGCTTGCCGGCGCACAGATGCTTTCCGAGGGGCTGCGGGAACGTACCATTCATAAATTTTACCGTGCCATTGTATCCGGGAACGTTACAAAACCGGTACATCTGTCCGGATGGCTTATCAAAGACGAACATACCAATCAGGTAAAGATTCTGACACAGGAACAAAAAGATGCTGTACGGATTGAGACTTCTTATACGTCCGTACAGGCGAAAGGAACATGCAGTCTGTTGGAAATCTGCCTGATTACCGGAAAAACACATCAGATTCGTGCACATCTGGCATCTGTCGGTCATCCGGTTATCGGAGATCGCAAGTATGGGGACCCGTCAGTGAATCATAAATTTTATGGTACCTTTCATGTGGATCATCAGCTGCTTCATGCGTATCGTCTGGAATTTCCGGATGGAAGAGTTTTTACTGCTCCGATGCCCGAAATATTTAAAGAAATTATGGAAAAGGAGCGTGGATAGCAGATGCCGACCTGGAATTCAAGGGGACTGCGCGGATCAACACTGGAGGATCTTTTAAACCGTACAAACGAAAAATATGCACACAACGGCCTGGCGCTGATCCAGAAGATCCCGACACCGATTACTCCTATTAATATTGATAAAGAAACCAGACACATCACACTTGCCTATTTTGAACAGAAAAGTACCGTGGATTATATTGGAGCTGTACAGGGAATTCCGGTGTGTTTTGATGCAAAAGAATGTAACACCGACACCTTTCCGCTTGCCAATGTTCATCCGCATCAGGTGGCTTTTATGGAGCAGTTTGAAAAGCAGGAGGGAATAGCGTTTCTTCTGATATCTTTTACGCACAGGGAGGAATTTTATTATCTGCGTTTTTCCGATCTGGAGAAGTTCTGGAACCGGGCTCTGGATGGTGGACGGAAAAGCTTTCGGTATGAGGAGCTGAATCCGGCCTATTTTCTGCCAAAGGTATCAGGGATACTGATTCCCTATCTTCAGGTTCTCCAGAAGGATTTAGAGGACAGGGATTGACAATCTTTGGAATATTTCTTATAATAGCGTTGTTTCATGTGCTACCAAATTATCACGGTATCACTTTAAAATAGTAAAGCGAGAGGTTCGATTATGACAGACCAGATGTTACATACGCCGGACGGAGTCCGGGATATTTATAACGGAGAGTGCAAACAGAAATTACTGTTGCAGGAGAGATTACACGATGTATTGCGTCAATATGGATATCGTGATATTCAGACACCAACGTTTGAATTTTTTAATATTTTTGGAAAAGAAATCGGTACAACACCATCCAAAGATCTGTATAAGTTTTTTGACAAGGACGGAAGCACGCTGGTACTTCGTCCGGATTTTACTCCATCTATTGCAAGAAGTGCTGCAAAGTACTATACCGAGGATGATATGCCGGTAAAACTTTGTTATATGGGAAACACGTTTATCAATTCCAACGCGTATCAGGGACGCTTAAAGGAAACGACACAGTGCGGTGCGGAGCTGATCGGAGACGGAACGGTTGCTGCTGACGCAGAAATACTTGCCATGGTAGTGGAGTCCCTTCTTTCGAGCGGACTGAAAGAATTTCAGATCTCGGTGGGACATGCACAGTTTTTCCGCGGGCTGGCAGAGGCGGCAGGACTTGATGAGGAACAGCAGCAGGAATTAAGAGAACTGCTTGCCAATAAAAATTATTTCGGTGTGGAAGAAATGGTAGAGGGAATGCATTTAAATGACACGTTAAAGAAACTGTTTTCCCTTCTCGGAAGTTTTGAGACACAGGTAGAAGAACTTGCTGAGGCAAAGTCTCTTGCTTCGGATTACCCGAACATTCTTTCCGCAATTACTGATCTGGAAAAACTCGGATCGTTTCTGCGGTTATACGGAATTGAAAAATACGTTTCGTTTGAACTCGGAATCATCAGCAATTACCATTATTATACCGGTATTATTTTTGCAGGATATACATTTGGAACAGGAGAACCTGTGGTAAAGGGAGGACGCTATGACAGGCTGCTTACATATTTCGGAAGAAAAGCACCGGCCATTGGTTTTGCCATTGTTGTGGACCAGCTTCTTTCCGCTCTTTCCAGACAAAAGATCACACTTCCGTCCGAAGAGAAAAATCAGATGATCGTTTACGCGGAAAATAAGATTGCGGAAGCAGTAGAAAAAGCGAAAGAACTTCGCGCTCAGGGAATTTCGGTTTCTCTGATCCAGATGCAGGAAGGACGGAGCAAAGATGATTATCTGAGCTATGCCATGAAGGATCACGTTTCAAAAGTAGAATTTATAGAGGAAGCATAGGAGGAGATCATGGAAGAAAAGAGATATCTGACGTTTGCACTGGGAAAGGGACGTCTGGCAAAAAAGACACTCGAACTGTTTGAAAAAATAGGAATCACCTGTGATGAGATCCGTGATCCGGATACCCGTAAACTGATCTTTGTCAATGAGGAACTTGGACTTCGGTTTTTCCTTGCCAAGGGACCGGATGTGCCTACATATGTAGAGTATGGTGCAGCCGATATTGGAATTGTCGGAAAAGACACGATTTTAGAAGAGTCGAGAAATATTTATGAAGTGCTGGATCTTGGATTCGGAAAATGCAAAATGTGCATCTGTGGACCGGAAAGTGCTGCGGAACTTTTGCAGCATCATGAACAGATCCGTGTGGCAACCAAGTATCCGCGGATTGCCAAAGATTATTTTTATAACAAAAAACATCAGACGGTTGAGATTATCAAGCTGAATGGTTCCATCGAACTTGCACCGATCGTTGGACTATCAGAGGTAATCTGTGATATAGTAGAGACAGGTACGACCTTGCGTGAAAACGGGCTGACGGTGTTAGAGGAAGTTTGTCCGCTTTCTGCACGCGTGGTCGTAAACCAGGTAAGTATGAAAATGGAAAATGAACGAATCACAAAACTGATCCGCGATTTGAAAAAAGTCATTTAGGAGGGACATCATGAGAATTTTAAAACTTACAGAGGATACCAGAAAAGATATTCTGCAGAATCTCTTAAAAAGAAGCCCGAATAATTACGGTGAGTTTGAAGGCCGTGTAAACGCCATTATTGAAGAAGTGCGAAATAACCGCGATCAGGCAGTTTTTAATTATACCAAGCAGTTTGACGGCGCGGATATCAATGCCGGCAATATTCTTGTAACAGAAGAAGAGTTTACGACAGAGGACGGTATCATTCTTGGACAGAAAGTTACCGCACTTGCGACGGTTGGTGTCTATGTTCCGGGCGGAAAGGCCGTGTATCCTTCTTCCGTACTGATGAATGTTCTTCCGGCAAAAGTTGCGGGAGTAGACCGTATTGTAATGTGTACGCCACCAGGCAAAGATGGAAAAGTATATCCTTCCACTCTGGTTGCAGCCAAAGAAGCCGGAGTTGATGAGATCTATAAAGTCGGTGGAGCACAGGCAATTGCTGCCATGGCATTTGGAACCGAAAGTGTGCCAAAGGTTGACAAGATTGTCGGACCGGGAAATATTTATGTCGCACTTGCCAAAAAAGCAGTGTTTGGTTATGTCAGCATTGATTCCATTGCAGGACCGAGTGAGATTTTAGTGCTTGCGGATGAGACTGCAAATCCACGCTATGTTGCAGCGGATCTGTTATCCCAGGCAGAACATGATGAGATGGCATCTGCAATTCTGATCACCACAAGCCAGAAACTTGCAGAAGAAGTATCTGCAGAGATTGATCAGTTTGTCGCAGAACTTTCCAGAAAAGAGATCATCCAGAAGTCCCTGGACAATTACGGATATATTCTTGTGGCAGATAATATGGAAGAAGCAATTGATACCGTAAATGCGATTGCATCCGAACATATGGAAATCGTCACAGCAGATCCGTTCCACGTAATGACAAAGATCCGCAATGCCGGTGCTATCTTTATCGGAGAGTATTCCTCCGAGCCGCTTGGCGATTACTTTGCCGGACCAAACCATGTTCTTCCGACAAACGGAACGGCCAAGTTCTTTTCCGCACTTTCCGTGGATGATTTTATTAAAAAGTCCAGCATTATTTCTTACTCACGGGAAGCGCTTGAAAAAGTACATAAAGATATTGAGCAGTTTGCAGAATGTGAGAAACTGACCGCACATGCAAACTCCATCCGCGTTCGGTTTGAGTAGTATATGGGAAAGAAAGCCTAAAAGGAGCAGATTATGGAAAAAAGACAGATCAGCACAACACGCAAAACAAAAGAGACGGACATTCAGGTGACTTTAAATCTGGATGGAAGCGGTATTTCCCATATTGAGACAGGCATTGGATTTTTTGATCATATGCTGGAGGGATTTTCCAAGCACGGTTTCTTCGATCTGCATATGGAATGTGATGGAGATCTTCAGGTCGACAGCCATCATACGATCGAAGACTGCGGAATCGTACTTGGAGATGCGATCAAAAAGGCATTGGGGGACAAAAGCGGAATCAAACGATTTGGAAGCTGTATCCTTCCGATGGATGAGACACTTGTTTTGTGTGCGGTAGATCTATCCGGACGTCCATATCTTGTATTTGACGGCGAATTTACTACGGAGCGTCTGGGAACACTTGATACCGAAATGATCCGTGAATTTTTCTATGCGGTCTCCTACAGTGCGGGCATGAATCTGCACATTAAGGTGTTAAGCCCCGGAAATAATCATCATATGGCAGAAGCGATGTTTAAGGCATTTGCCAGAGCTTTGGATGAAGCGGTTTCCCATGATCCGAGAGTAAAAGGAATTCTGTCAACGAAAGGAAGTTTGTAATACATGAAACAAAAAAACATTGTCGCGACGCTTTATTTAAAAGATGGTCATGCAGTAAGATCCATGACCGATTTTACGCCGGTAGATGCGAATGTTTATCGACTGTGCCAGTTATACAACGACAGTGGAGTTGACAAGATCATTATTTTTGACCTGTCTACCAGCGATGATGAGCATGAAAAGAATGTCAATACGATTCGAAACATCAATCGCAACATTGATATTAAAGTATGCGCAGGAGGAAACATTAACCGTCTGGAAGACATCAAAAAACTTTTGTTTGCGGGATGCCTTCAGGTGATTTTAAATGCTTCTAAGCCTTCGAGCATCGGACTGGCGGAGGAAGCCAGTGCACGTTTTGGCAAAGATCGGATTCTGCTCTCTATCAACAATGTGGATTTTATTTTTAAGAATCAGGATTCGATTGAAAATACATTCCATGAAGCACTGGTGTTAAATCCGGAAATTCTGGATGCACTGGAAAATCTGACCAACATTCCGTATGTGGTGGAACTTCCAGATTATAATTTTGACGAGATCGTAAGGCTGCTAAAGCGGGAAAAAATCCGAGGAATTGCGGGTTCGTTCATCAATGATACTTCAACGGATATTATGAAGTTAAAGTCTTCTCTGCTTCAGGAAGGCATCAATATGTATAATTTTGCACCGGATCTGTCCTGGGAGGATCTGAAACTGAATTCGGACGGAATGGTTCCGGTCATTGTGCAGGATTACCGTACAGATGAAGTGCTGATGCTTGCGTATATGAACAAAGAAGCGTTTGATACGACAATTAATCTCGGGAAAATGACTTACTGGAGCAGAAGCCGTGATGAACTCTGGACCAAAGGCCTGACTTCCGGGCATTTCCAGTATGTGAAATCCCTGACGGCTGACTGCGACTTTGATACGATTCTGGCAAAAGTTTCCCAGGTAGGGGCTGCCTGTCACACCGGAAACCGTACCTGTTTTTTCAATAGCATCGTACAAAAAGAGTATGTTGAGAAAAATCCGCTGAAGGTACTTGAGAGCGTGTATGATATTATCAAGGAACGTAAAGCACATCCGCAGGATGGTTCCTATACCAATTATCTGTTTGGGAAAGGAACCGATAAGATTTTGCAGAAACTTGGGGAAGAGTGTACGGAAATTGTAATTGCAGCGAAAAATCCGGAACCGGAAAACATCAAATACGAGATTTCCGATTTTCTGTATCACTGTATGGTGCTTATGGTGGAAAAAGGCATTACCTGGGAAGAGATTGCCAATGAACTTGCCCAGCGATAAAAAATAAATGTTAAGAGGTATCTATGAGAAAACTAGCTTTAAGTGACGAGATTCTGATGCAGATTGAAAAACCTGCACGCTATATCGGTAATGAGCTGAATTCTGTAGTAAAAGATGACACATCGCAGATTCGTTTTGCGATGTGTTTTCCTGATGTATACGAAATTGGTATGTCACATCTTGGAATTCAGATCCTATACGACATGTTTAACCGCAGAGAGGACACCTGGTGTGAACGTGTCTATTCTCCATGGCCGGATCTGCATAAAATTATGAAGGAGCAGAATATTCCGCTGTTCGGACTTGAGTCCCAGGAACCGATCAAAAACTTTGATTTTGTCGGTCTGACTCTGCAGTATGAGATGTGCTACACCAATATTTTACAGATTCTGGATCTGGCACAGATTCCGCTTCTTTCGGCTGACCGTGGGGACGAAGACCCGATTATTTTAGGTGGAGGACCATGTTCTTATAATCCGGAACCGATTGCAGACTTTTTTGATTGTTTTTATATTGGAGAAGGGGAGACACAGTATGATACATTTTTAAATCTCTATAAGTCGATGCGGGCATCCGGACAGTATTCAAGAAAGGCATTTCTGCATGAGGCGGCAAAAATAGAGGGCATTTATGTCCCGTCGCTGTATGAAGTCCGTTACAAAGAAGATGGCACGATAGCGGCATTTACTCCTGTTTATGATGATATTCCGGCAACCATCAAAAAGCAGGTGGATATGGATCTGACCGGCTCGGTTTATCCGGAAAAACCGGTGGTTCCATTTATCAAAGCAACACAGGATCGCGTGGTGCTTGAAATACAGAGGGGCTGTATCCGCGGATGCCGTTTCTGTCAGGCCGGCATGATTTACCGGCCAAACCGGGAAAAGGGCGTAAAACGACTGAAAGAACTTGCACAAGCCATGCTTGCATCGACCGGCTATGAAGAGATTTCCTTAAGTTCTCTCAGTTCATCGGATTATTCCGATCTGGAGGAACTGATCAATTTCCTGATTGAGGAGTGTGACAAAAAACATGTCAATATTTCCCTGCCATCCCTTCGTATTGATGCCTTTTCCCTTGATATTATGCAGAAAGTGCAGGACATCAAAAAAAGCAGTCTGACATTTGCCCCGGAGGCAGGTTCCCAGAGACTGCGAAATGTCATCAATAAAGGCCTGACGGTTGACAATATTCTGACCGGTTCCCATGATGCGTTTGTCGGCGGCTGGAATAAGGTCAAGCTTTATTTTATGCTTGGACTTCCAACGGAAACAGAAGAAGATATGCGGGCGATCCCGGAACTGGCAAACGAGATTGCTGCTTTGTATTATGACACCGTGCCAAAGGAACAGAGAAACGGAAAATGCCAGATTACGATCAGTACTTCCTTTTTTGTACCGAAACCTTTTACCCCGTTCCAGTGGGCTACCATGTTAGACCCATCAGATTATCTGGCGCGTGCAAAGATTGTCAATGATCATGTAAAGGAACAGTTAAACCACAAGAGTATCCGTTACAACTGGCATGAAGCCGATGTGACGGTATTGGAAGGAATTCTTGCGCGCGGAGACCGTAAGATTTCAAAAGCCATTCTTTATGTGTATGAACACGGCGGATTTTTCGATGCGTGGTCGGAATTCTTTCACTATGATCTGTGGCTGGAGGCATTTGCTGCATGTGGCATTGATATTGATTTTTATACCAAGAGAGCACGAAGCGATGATGAAATTTTCCCGTGGGATTTTATTGATGTCGGTGTGACAAAGGCATTTATGCTGCGTGAATGGAAAACCGCGCTCAGTGAGACGGTGACACCAAACTGCCGGATGCGCTGTTCCGGATGTGGTGCAAGACAATTTGGAGGAGGTGTCTGCTTTGAAAATCAGAATTAAATTTCGAAAATGGGGTGTCATGAAATTCATCGGACACCTGGATATGATGCGCTATTTTCAGAAAGCGGTCCGGCGTGCAAAGATTGATATCCGTTATTCGGAAGGATATTCTCCGCATCAGATTATGTCCTTTGCGGCGCCGCTTGGAGTCGGAATCACAAGCGATGGCGAATATTTTGATATTGAAGTCAATGAATCCATGACATCTAAGGAGGCAGTCGCTGCACTGAATGAAACCATGGTAGATGGTGTGGAGGTTACTTCCTATGTGAAACTGCCGGATAAAGCGAAAACCGCGATGTCAATTGTGGCAGCAGCGGATTACCGGCTGAGCTATAAAGAAGGGTACGAAAGTCCGTTTTCAACGGAAGAATGGAAAAGAATCGTCAAAGAACGGTTTTTGGACAGCCCACAGTTTACCATTATCAAAAAGACGAAAAAAAGTGAACGGGAAGTGGACCTAAAACCATTGGTATACGCGTTTTCCGTTGAAGAGGAGCAGGGACGCCCGGCATTTTTCCTGCAGGTTTCTACGGGCAGTGTGGATAATATCAAACCGGAACTGGTACTTTCATCGGTTTATCAGCTTTGCGGACTGGAATACTGCGAATCCGCAATCCAGATCCACCGGCTCGAAGTTTATGCGAGGGATGAACAGGGGCAGCTGGTTGGGCTTTCCGGCATGGGAGAGGAAATTGTTTAAATGAATCGGATCGTTGTCACAAAACTGGAACATCATCAGACAGAGTATCTTGCTTATCTGGTTTTGGATGAGAACCGGAAGCTGCAGGAACTTCAGGTTTTTGAACCGGAAGAAAATACTCTGCTGGATCATATTTATGTAGGATATGTAGAGAAGATTGTGCCCAATATTCATGCCGCTTTTGTGCGCATTGCGGATGGACAGAAATGCTATCTTCCGCTGCATGATGTGAAAAACCCGGTGTATACCAGAAAATTATCCAAAAAAGAAGCGCTCTGTGAAGGGGATGAGTTGCTGGTGCAGGTTGTAAAAGATGCGGTAAAAACCAAAGATCCGGTCGTAAGCACCAAGCTTGTAGTGCATGGACATTACTGTTTCCTTTCGACAGAGAATACCTGTCTTGGCGTTTCTAAAAAATTATCCCAGGAGGAGTCAAAAAGACTGTCGGCTCTTTTAGAGAACACGTGTAAGGATCATGAAGCAGAAGGGTACGGGCTGGTATTCAGAACCAATGCAGGGGCGGTTCCGGAAACCGAATTATGCGAAGATATCGAGCTGGTGCAGAAAGAATACCGGGCTTTAAAGAAGACCGGTACACATCAGAATGCCGGAGATCTGGTGTACCGGAATCTCCCCGGCTATCTGGCGCGGTTAAAAGCAGAAAATTTTGAAAAAACAGATCTGGTTCTTACGGATGGTCAGGATCTGTATCAGGAGATCTGTGCATACCTTCCCCATCTTGTGGAAGAAAAGAAAGTGCAGCTTTACCGGGATGATGCGGTCAGTCTTTCGACTTTATATCATCTGCGGGGCAATATGCAGGAACTGCTTTCTTCCAAAGTATGGCTTGATTCCGGAGCCAATATTATCATTGAATCTCTTGAAACCCTGACGGTCATTGATGTCAACAGCGGAAAAAACCGGTCCCGCCGGGAAGAGGCTTTATTTGCGATCAATGTTGAAGCGGCAAAAGAGATTGCACGGCAGCTTCGTCTGCGCAACATTTCAGGGATGATC
>ERZ1034980.2161-NODE-2161-length-10821-cov-11.801876_pt1 | contig 10821 bp, 8 predicted proteins | sample MGYA00520622_ERZ1034980 | MGnify/ENA primary metagenome ERZ1034980 (study PRJEB33766, sample SAMN09781791) | gut metagenome | biome: gut microbiome | host: Homo sapiens | place: Madagascar | study: EMG produced TPA metagenomics assembly of the PRJNA485056 data... | reverse complement strand
GAAACGACAATGTATTATGTGCGTTAAGTGGGGGAGTAGACTCATCAGTAGTTGCAGCATTAATTCACCGCGCAATTGGGGATCAATTAACATGTATGTTCGTTGATCATGGATTACTTCGTAAAGGAGAAGCTGAAAGTGTTGTTGAAACATTTGATGGAAAATTCAATATGAACTTCATCAAAATCGATGCACAAGAGCGCTTCTTAAGTAAATTAAAAGGAGTTTCTGATCCAGAACAAAAACGTAAAATCATCGGAAACGAATTTGTTTACTGCTTCGATGAAGAATCAGCTAAATTAAAAGACATGAAGTTCTTAGCACAAGGAACTTTATATACAGATATTATCGAATCGGGTACAGATACAGCTCAAACAATTAAATCTCACCATAACGTAGGTGGATTACCAGAAGATATGGAATTTGAGTTAATCGAACCATTAAACACATTATTCAAAGACGAAGTTCGTCAATTAGGATTAGAACTTGGTTTACCTGAAGAAATTGTCTTCCGTCAACCTTTCCCAGGACCAGGATTAGGAATTCGCGTTTTAGGAGAAGTCACAGAAGAGAAATTAGAAATCGTTCGTGATTCAGACTTCATCTTACGTGAAGAAATCAAAAAAGCGGGATTAGAGCGCGACGTATGGCAATACTTCACAGCTTTACCAAACATCAAATCAGTGGGTGTTATGGGCGATGAGCGTACTTATGATTACACAGTCGTTGTTCGCGCCGTAACTTCAATCGATGGAATGACTTCTGACTGGGCACGTATCCCATTTGAAGTATTAGAGAAAATCTCAGTTCGTATCGTAAATGAAGTGGCACACGTTAACCGCGTAGTGTATGACATTACATCAAAACCGCCTGCAACAATCGAGTGGGAATAATCAAAAAAGAGCCGAAAGGCTCTTTTTTTATGGTTTTATAAATAATATTTTAGGAATAGATAAGTTAGACACGAAATAGTTCCTTTTGAGCATAAGTCATGAAAAGTATCATGTTTATTATTCAATCGATAGCGGATTTTGTCTTTAGTTACTAGAATTTTTAATAGCAGTGAATTGAATTTATTGAAGTTGGAATAATGGCTCTCATTTTTTAATATATCTAGCGTGTATAAACTAAAAAGACAGGAGAGAGATTTTAAAAGATGAGTGAACAAAACAAAGTAGAACAAGAAGTGAAGCCAGTTCAAGAATGGACAAATGAACAGATTGATGCTCATGTAGATGAATTAGTTCAAAATGCGTTAGCTGCTTTAGAAAAATTTGAATCGTTTGATCAAGAGGCTGTGGATTATATTGTAGCAAAATGCTCGGTTGCAGGACTTGACCAACATGGGGTTTTAGCGGAAGCAGCAGTGAATGAAACAGGACGAGGAGTCTTTGAAGATAAAGCTGTTAAAAATTTATTTGCCTGTGAATATGTGACAAATAACCTTCGTCACTTAAAAACGGTAGGGATTATTAATGAAGATCCCCTAACTGGAATTACTGAAATTGCTGAACCAGTTGGTGTTATTTGTGGAATTATTCCAACAACAAATCCAACCTCAACCGTTATCTTTAAATCATTAATTGCTTTAAAAACAAGAAATCCAATTATTTTCTCTTTCCATCCATCTGCCTATGAGTGTTCGGTACAAGCGGCAAAGGTCATTAGAGATGCAGCTATTGCAGCTGGAGCACCTGATAACTGTATTCAATGGTTAGGAATGCGCTCAATGTATGCGACAAATGCTTTAATGAACCACTCAGGTGTTGCAACAATTTTAGCAACAGGTGGTAATGCAATGGTGAAGGCGGCTTATTCATGTGGAAAACCAGCTTTAGGGGTAGGTGCAGGTAACGTTCCGGCTTATGTTGAAAAATCTTGTGTCTTAAAACGAGCAGTTAATGATATCGTATTATCTAAATCATTCGATAATGGGATGATTTGTGCCTCTGAACAAGCGGCTATTGTTGATCAAGAAATCTATGATGCATTTAAAGTAGAAATGAGCCGTTTCAAAGTGTATTTTGCAAATCATGAAGAAAAAGCTAAATTAGAAACATACATGTTTGGATGTACTGCTTATAGTGATAAAGTCAACGAAGCTCGATTAAATCCAGCTATTGTTGGTAAACCTGCGACATGGATTGCTGAGCAAGCAGGATTCGTTGTTCCAGACGACACTCAAATTATTTGTGCTGAATGTGAAGAGGTTGGACCAAATGAACCATTAACAAGAGAAAAATTATCCCCAGTCTTAGCTATTTTAAAAGCAACATCGACGGAAGATGGAATTGCTAAATCAGCGGCCATGGTAGCTTTTAATGGATTAGGACATTCAGCTGCGATTCACACTCAAAATCATGAGATTTCAATTGAATTCGGTTTAAAATGTAAAGCGATTCGTGTCATTGAAAATGCACCATCGACATTTGGTGGAATTGGTTCGGTTTATAATGCCTTTATTCCTTCATTAACACTCGGTTGTGGTTCTTACGGTCACAATTCAGTTTCTAATAACGTTAGTGCAATCAACTTATTAAATATTAAACGTATCGGAAGACGTAACAATAATATGCAATGGATGAAGCTTCCTCCAAAAATCTACTTTGAACGAAATTCAATTCGTTATTTAAGAGATATGAAAGAAATGGAGAAGGCCATGATTGTAACCGATCGAGGAATGTACAATCTGGGATATGTGGATAAAATTGAAGATGTGATTAAAAGACGACGTAATAAAGTTAATGTAGAACTATTCTTTGATGTCGAACCGGATCCAAGTATTGAAACCGTTAATGCAGGTGTTGAATTAATGAGAAAATTTCAACCGGATGTGATTATTGCATTAGGTGGTGGATCTTCAATGGATGCTGCAAAAGTTATGTGGCTTATGTATGAACATCCTGAAGTGAATTTTGATGATATTAAACAAAAATTTATGGACATTAGAAAACGTGCATTTAAATTTCCTGAGTTAGGAAAGAAAGCTCGATTAATTTGTATTCCAACGACATCCGGAACCGGATCAGAGGTTACACCTTTTGCAGTTATTACCGATAAACAAGAGAATAAGAAATATCCATTAACTGATTACTCTTTAACACCAACCGTTGCAATTGTTGATCCAGAGTTCGCTATGAGTATGCCAGCTTCAATTGCTGCGGATACAGGAATTGACGTCTTAACGCATGCTATTGAAGCTTATGTCTCAATTTTGGCTTCTGATTTTACAGATGGATTGGCCAAACAAGCTGTCAAATTAGTTTTTGATTACTTAGAGCGATCAGTGAAAAATGGTAAAAATGATCCAGAGGCAAGAGAAAAAATGCATAACGCTGGGACAATCGCTGGGATGGCGTTTGCAAACGCCTTTTTAGGAATGAACCACTCATTAGCTCATAAAATTGGTGGAGAGTGGCATGTACCGCATGGACGTACTAACGGAATTTTATTGCCACACGTCATTCGATATAATGGAACGATTCCAACAAAATTAAATATTTGGCCTAAAATTGAAAACTATAAAGCGGATGTGAAATACATGGAACTTGCTCAATTAATTGGATTAAATCCTCAAACACCAGCGGAAGGTGTTGCAATGTTTGCGGACGCTTGCGAAGAATTATGCAAAAAGGTTGGAGTTCCTGCTAATATCAAATCGCAAGGTATTGATCAAGAAGCTTGGGAAGAATCTGTTCATCGTATGGCCATGAATGCATATGAAGATCAATGTACACCAGCTAACCCTAGAATGCCAATGGTACATGATATGGAAGCTATCTTACGAGTAATCTATGATTATGAAAGTAAGTTTTAATAAACATTAATAAAAAGAGCCGAAAGGCTCTTTTTTGTTAGAGTTATAAAGGAATATCGATTAAAACATTGTCCATATAATGAAATATGGTGATGGAAGTTTATTTGTAAAGAGATGGGAATGATAATAAACGTTACCATGGAGGATGGAGTGAGATTGACCTAATTTAGGAAGTAACTTTTAAAAAGGAGGAATCTTGGGATGAAAATTGTGGTTGTAGGTTTAGGGGTCATTGGTGGTTCGTTTGCGATGGCTCTTAAGGAAGCGAGTTATCAACAAGTTTATGGAATAGATACGAATCAACAGACGCTAGAAAAAGCTAAACAGATGGGGTTAATTAAGGATGGATCGGTAACAGGTGAGTTATTTTTGAAGCAAGCTGATTTAATTATTTTGTCTATTTATCCTAAGTTAGTGAAATCATTCATACAGAGCAATAGAGATAACTTTAAACCTGGATGTGTGATTACGGATGCAACAGGTGTTAAAGGAATGTTCATTAATGATATTTTAGAGATACTACCTAATGAAGTTGATTTTGTATTTGGACACCCGATGGCAGGAAGAGAAAAAAGAGGGATTGATTTTGCATCAAGTCGTGTTTTTAAAGGAGCTAATTATCTGATTACACCAACCCCTCGAAATCAAGAAAGGAATATTGAATTAATCGAGAATTTAGCTTATGAAATAGGCTTTAAAAAAGTAAGAAGAATAACACCAGACTTTCATGATGAAATGATAGGATTTACCTCTCAATTACCTCATGCGATGGCAGTTGCTTTAATCAATAGTGATATAGAAGGAAGAGATACAGGAAGTTTCATCGGGGATAGTTATCGAGAGCTAACTCGAATTGCTAATATTAATGAAGATTTATGGAGTGAACTTTTTTTAGGCAACAAAGACCATCTATTAAAGGCTATTAATCGTTTCGAATTAGAATTAGATTTAATAAAGAAAGCAATCTATGATAATGATGCAGAAACATTAAAACAATACTTTATTAAATCAACCAAAAGAAGAGAGAGGCTTGATCAGTAACAATGAGTCTAAGTTGATTAAATTGGACTTATTTTGAATAAAGGTATTTCGGGTTAAATAGGTTGAATCAATTTAGAGATGGATTCAAAAATAATAACCTGTGGATATTGGAGATTCAAAGGGGGAGATAGGATGGAAGCAAGGGATATTTTTGAAAGAGATAAATTAGGGGAGGAAATCTCACATCAGGATCCGGAATATCATAAGATTCGTGAAATGATAGATGAGGCACAAAAACTTCTTTTTGAATTAAATAATAAGTATCATGAAGAACCGGAGGTTAGACGTTTATTTTCTCAATTGACGGGGATCGAAGTTGAGAAAACGTTCCGGCTTCGCCCCCCCGTTTTATACTGATTTTGGAAAGAATATTAGGGTTGGTAAAAATGTTTTTATCAATCATTGTTGTACCTTTATGGATCGGGGAGGAATTACATTAGAAGAGGGTGTTTTAATTGGACCAAAAGTCAATTTAATTACGATTAATCATCCATTAGAACCTCATCGTCGACACTCAACTATTTCATCCCCAATTTTAATCAAGAAAAATGCTTGGGTAGGTGCGGCGGCGACTATTATGCCGGGTGTCACCATTGGAGAAAATGCTGTTGTCGCAGCGGGAGCAGTTGTAACAAAAGATGTTTTACCCAATACAGTTGTCGCAGGAGTACCAGCTAAAGTGATTAAAATGATTGAATGAAAAAACTCCTTAATTAAAGACAGTTTTTTATCAAAGAGATCGACGTTAGCATATCAGATTTAAAATTATCAAATGCCCTTTATACAGATTAACGATAGAAGCAAAAATTTATTAGGATGGATAGAAAAGTGACTGCAAAATAGAGTTGCTTTTTATTTTGCATGAAAAATAGCGTTAATTTTTTAAGAATCTACCTATAATAAAAGAAACATGTGAGAAGGAGTCAGATGATGAGCAAAGATAGTATAGCGTTGTGGACACGTTTGTATGAGGTTTGTAAGAAATTGAGAAAGTTAAATCCATGGGAATTTTGGAGCAATCAAGATATTATTTTAATTGAAGATCCGGTTACAAAGATGATGGGCTATTGTGTGGTTGAACAAGACCCCTTAGATGGAACGTTAATGATTAATATTTTGCATGGACAGGCCGGAATGCGTGCCTACTTAGAGTCATTAAATTATGATTTTGAAGAATTAGAGGATATGAATTATATTAAGTCCTCATATCGCCAACAGGGATTTCTATTACTTTATGCGAATCGCGATGAACTGTTTGAAGAGGACTATGAACGGATTAAATCAGTGGGCATGAGTTTTAGAGGAAAAGCTCAGTGGCCCATTTTAAGACGATTGTTTCCAGGATCAAAGCCTTGGCTACTTGAAACAGATGAAGATGTACGATTATTAACGATGTACTTAGATCAATTAGTACAAGTACTGACTGATTTTGATCAAGGAAAAATTGATTTGCGTGAAAACTTTTATTTGACAATAAGTGTTCAGAATGGGAAGTGGACACTTACCTATACTGAAGAAGATGAACTACTGGGTGAAGAAGAGATTTTCATTTATCCAAATGAATTAAAAGCTCATCGAGTTAGTAAGCTACCTAAACAACCGGTCATCATGGAAGGAAGTCAATTTTATTTACCTACGCCACTCTGGGATGAAGAAAATAATCGTGAATTGTTCCCGCTGCTTACTACATTTATTAACCATGAAAGTGGGGAAGTTTATTCAGGTGAAATTTATAAGTCAACTCGCGAAGAGTTAGAGTTAGTCAGTGATCGTTTAGCGGATTTAATGTTGACTCGATTACAATTCCGACCGCGTGAAATTATTGTATCTGATGAAATACTATTAGATTTAATTAGTGATTTTTGTGAGAAAGCGAACATTGACTGTGATTTAGGTCCGACTGTTGCAGCTGATGCTTTTATGAGTTCATTTCTATCCACTCAAATGGGAGATTTAAATGGTGAAGAACAAGCATTTTTACACCTTATTCAAGCTGCAGAACAATCATATGAAGTCATGTTAGAGACTGATTTAGGGCAAATGCTAACTTCTATTCAAAAATCGGCATTGAAAGATATTTGGATTTATTCGGTTTTATTTTTATATAAAGAGTTTAATGAACTTCCTGGTGAGTGGAGTAAAGAAGGATTTGAAGCTTTACTTCAATCTCATCTTTTAGAAGAAAGTGTCAAAAATGATTATAGACCGTACATTGGTTCATCAATTAAAGCTTACTTAGATTGCCAACAAGAGCTTGGACTATTTAAAAATTCATTTGTTTTAAGTCATGTGTTAGCTAAATATTATAAATAAGCAAGGGGCTATCTCAAAATGAGATAGCCCCTTTTAAGTTAGAATGGGACGATATTAATATCTTTATTCCGTCGGCAACTCACGTATAACTAGCGGGGTTAACCGCTAGTCATCCCACGTCAAAGATATCTTATCTTTCCCATTCTCACTTCATATGAAGAGAGAGGGTCTCTATAATATAAATACCCTGATTAGCAAATATTTTCTCTCCTATAAAGCGGCACAACGGTTTTGAAACTAATTGGCTCATTCAAATCATGAAAATTTTCATATCAAATTTATTTTAATAGAAGAAATGCATCGGTTATTAATCATCAAAAATGAAATTTCTACTTCATTGAAGAGGATTTTAGTACAAGATGAATATATAAAGTTTCAAAAAAGTGTGTCATTTATTAGAGAAAAAATTAAAGTAATCAGTGAATCCTAACTTATAGAACTAATAAAACTTCATGATTTCTTTTAATAAGTATTAAAAAGGGACTCTAAAGTCAAGAAAACTGAAAATATGGGATGATTAGCGAGCTTGCTCGCTATTTATGAGGAAATACAATTTCCCCACCCATTTAAGATGTTTTCGTAGACTAAAGAGTCCTTGATTTATTCTAATACTTATTTTTAATTCAAAGAGAGTCTCTCTATAACAAATTTTAGCTATTTACATATATTTTGAGACATCTCCCTTTAGCTCATTTCTATAGTAATTCAATATGATTCATATCAAGTTTGTATTTTACATCTTTACGTTCAACAATGACATTGATTTTTTCTTTTAATTGTTCATCTTCCATTAACTTTGTAATCAACTCTTTTGTTGGATTAATGGCAAATGGTGTTCCAACTGCATGAAACATTGTTAAATCGCCTGTTGTATCACCATAAGCATAACTTTTACTTAAATCAATATCGTATTTGGCTTGAAGCTCATTAATGGCTTTTTGTTTACTAACAGCATCCCACATCGGAATGACATTTCCATTGTAACATCCTTGCTCATCTGTTTCATAAATGGTTCCTCTGAAGTCATCCATTTTATATTTATTTGCCATTTTACTAACTAATTCAAGGGGTGAGCCTGAAATCGCAATGACAATATGACCTTGTTCTTTGTGCCATTTCATACGTTCACGTGAAAACGTGTAGATGCGATCTCCTTTTTGATTGATTACTTTTTGTGCAACATGATCAATGTGTTCTTTACTTACACCAAGAATAGCTTGTTTATAAGCATCCACCATCTTCAATAGATACTCATCATAGTCACCTTCACGACGATCCCATTTTAAATAAACAGGTTTCACTTCGTTATGCCAAACATCCTCTTCGATTAATTCATATTTAATAATTTTCTTGAATACTTCCGTAATAAGTCCTTCACGATAAATCGTACCATCAATATCAAAAAAGGCTGCAATCTTAGACATGTTACCCCTCCTGCTGAAATTAAATTTTGAACAACATACTGACACTAAGATTTAGTGTTAACAAATGGTGTTCGGACTATAATAGCAAACTAATTAAAAAAAATCAAGAATAAAACAACATTAAATTTATTCTTACCATTCAGTTTTGTATGCGTTTTACTTTGTCGATTTATAAAATTCTATTTTTTATCATTTACAGCGATAATAAATTCTATTACGTTCATACAATATCATACCTTTAATCAAGAACGATAAATCGAAAAGGGATCTATATGGGAACTTATTATAAAAATTGATTTAAAGATAAATTAATGATTATTATGGGAAATTGGACGAGTGACTGCTATGAGAGGACCATTAAAAGGCGCTAAAATCGTCGTTGTTGATAATGATTAAGTAAATGGCGCAAAAACACTAGTTTATATTCAGGATAAAGTTGGAGAGGCACTCTTTCTAAACTTAGATACCTCCATTGAAGAAAATGCAAAACAAATGGGCGAGCAAACAATCGAATGTTATGAAAAATTAGATATCGCAATCAATGATACTAGTGTAATAGGAAATCCCGTTCCAGTTCATGAATTAACTAAAGAAGAATAAAAGGATCATAAAAGAAGGCGAATTTAGCTTTTTCTATGGTCCTTTATATTGTTCATCTTATTTCAAATTAATTATTTTCTTCGCTATACTTGTGTAGATTTTGAAGATCTTAATTGCATAAGTTTTTCAATTAGGGAATTGACGACGCCACTACCACGACTCACAACTAGCCCAGTAACTATCTCCCCAACATATGGAACAACCATAGTTATTCCTAATATACTAAATAAATCTAACTTAGCACAAACACAAACTGCGATACTTAATATAATTGCTCCGATTTTTTTATAGCTTAATTTCCCATTATTTTTGAATAATGTATTGAATGTTTCAACGGCTGATTCTATCAGAATTGCGACTACGACAACTGCTAGCAGTTCCATCATTAGTTAACCTCCCCCCGAAAATATTAGTTATTCATAAAGATTGATTGTTAAATCCTTTCCTGAACTTATATTTTTTTTGTATAGGATAAACTGATCCAACCAGCCCCACTTTTTAGCTTTCCGAAGCCATTACTTTCATCAACAATTGTATAAACTTCGTTAGCTTTAACAGTAGTAACGACAGGGTAACTAGTACCTGCACCCGATCGAACATTTAATACGGAACAATTCACAATTTTAACTTGATAGCCAGATGAACTGGAAGATGAAGTGGTTGTAACTTTTTCAACATAATCTGTCCCCATTGAAATCCAACCCGCTCCAGATTTCAAGCGTCCTAATCCATTGGATACTTCTACAATGGTATAAACATCACCTTTTTTAACAGTTCCTACAACTTGACTTGTGAATGAGGCTTCTTTACGAATATTTAATTCATTACAAATCACTTTTACTGTAAATTTTAATCCTGGTAAACTTGGAGACTCATCACCAGGTGAATACGGAGGTAAGATAACCGTTGTTCCACTAGATAATTTAGGGTCACATCTTCCCTCTTTAATCGCTTGCAAAACAGTTTCTACTCTTGTTTTGACACTATTCCAACGACCTTCATCCCGGATTCGGTGTGGACAATTTTTAGCTGAAAAATCAGCATGTTGTTTTAAAGCATCAATTCCTAAATCATATTGATATAGTAGTCGTGCCATCACATAAACTGCATTTTCTTCTGCAGCGGTATATTTAGACCCCCCTGATTTTGAATAACAAATTTCAACGGCAATTCCATAACGATTACCAAGTCCACTACTACCATCACCGGCATGCCAAGCATTACGGTTAAATGGTATTCCTTGAATAACATACGTATCATCTACGGCAAGATGATAAGAAACTGAATTATTATTACCAATCATATAGCTGATTTCATTAGTTGCTGATGCATCATTTGCAGTATTATGACAGACAACATATCTAGGTTTCATGGGATAGGGACACTTGATTGAATATTTACTACTTGAAACTAAGTTTTCTTTAAAAATATAACTCATTTTTATTAACCTCCCTCTAAAGAGTCTTATATTGTATTGTTATTTAGAAGTTCTTGAACTAAATCAATTACTTGGATAATGCACTGGGACGGTTACATATCTTATAATCTTATATATCTTAGTTCCTGTTTTATCATATTCAAAAAAGTAGTTTATTGAATGGTCCTTTCACTACCTCTGTATTTAAT
>ERZ1034980.2159-NODE-2159-length-10836-cov-27.054077_pt1 | contig 10836 bp, 21 predicted proteins | sample MGYA00520622_ERZ1034980 | MGnify/ENA primary metagenome ERZ1034980 (study PRJEB33766, sample SAMN09781791) | gut metagenome | biome: gut microbiome | host: Homo sapiens | place: Madagascar | study: EMG produced TPA metagenomics assembly of the PRJNA485056 data... | reverse complement strand
GGCAAAAGACCATATTCTAGCTCAAAAAGAAAATACCAATGGCTTGCAGAACATTTCATACAGTTTCTTTACTTTGCTTGCCCGACAAATACTTGGAAAGGCGTTTATTTTAAGAATACCAAATTTCTGGAAACATCATACAATCTGCTTTAATTTATTAATATATTTAGGATCTTCAGAATAGTTAATCCTTGTTAAAAACATATAATAATCGCCACCTTTATATCTATTGGAAATATATTTTTTGTAATCTTTTACACATTCTGTCCAATCATCATATTTTCTATATTTGTTACCTTTTTTAAGGCCAAATATATTATTATGAGTTTGTACAAGATTTGATTTAAAATGATTTGATTCCAATTTTGCTTGAGCAAGCACAATATCCTTGTGAGGAATATTATGCTTTTCAAGCTCTCCTAAAACAGAGTGACTAGACAATGGTAATTTAACCATTTTAACTATTTTTACACTATCCTTTTGTATTTCCAGTTTCATGTTAATGTTATTTTGCTGTGGAGTAGGACTAAGATAAAATCCTAGCCCTATTCCTATCAACAAACCTAAAAACAAATAACACAATCTATTCGTTATTAATCCCTCGTTCATAATCTTTTAAAAATTTAATGTTTAATACTACTCCTCCCAAACATACGAATGCCCATACAATACAATCCAAATATTTGAAAGAAGCTATAATAAATAAAAGCATCAGCAGCCCAAATGAAACTGCTGACACTATAACTTAAAGCTATCTATTTTCTTAAATTTCATAGTCAAGTCTTTTGTAAACAGGAAGTTCACTCTTTGCAATTGCGAAAAGATAGTTTATATTTAATCTCAATAACTGTTTGTATTGTGATAAAACTATATCATAAACAGTTTTGAAATCATTATATTTTTCTTCTTTGTGCTCTTCCCAATAGGGAATTGCGTGAGTGTTCAAACCTGATATGCTTCCTAGATATACTTCTCCAGGAACCATATTTTCTATACTCTTGGTTCTGAAAATTCCCCAAGGACAAGGAGCAAGGTTATCACAACGGAAACCTGAACCCCATGCGTCCTTATGGAGATTTAAAACCTGACCAAGTGTTTCTGCTTTATCAATTGCCTCTAGAAGGTTTTGACCTTCAAGGCACTGGGCAAGATAAATATTTGCTTGCACTTGACATTTTTTCACTGTATTTTTATGGAAAATTCTATTCCATATATTATTCTTTATTCTTTTCATTTGTTAAAATCTAGTGTGAAAATCCACATTATTGTCATAGCAGCAAATATTACTGCCATTATTAAATTACTCCATTCAAAAACGCTGATTATTGCAAGAGAGGCCAGACAAAATAAAATTATCAGCCAGAGAATGTCTTCGATTGTTTTCATTTAATCTTAACATTAATGATTCTTACTCCAATACCATTTAAATTAATGGTATTCATAATTTGATTCTCTATCTCCTCTTTGAAGAGGCCACGCTTTGCGCGTCTAACACGCATAGCAATAGTCATGGTTTCACCAAATTCATTGGTTAAAGTAGCCATAACTTTAATTTCTGTTTTTACTAACATATCGTTTTGTTTTAAAATTGTGTTTTACGCCTAAACCATATAGGAAAACTGGCGTCCTCAACATCTTGGAAATGAATTTAATCATATTTTATATTGAGTTTTTTGAAAATGGCTAACTAATCCATTTAAATTTGAATATAGGATCGATTATCCACTCATTGGTATAATCATAACCAATTTGTAATATGAGATTTCCAGATTCGAAATCAGTGATCTCATACAAACATTGACTACCTTCAGTTTTATGAATAATTTTTACTTCTTTTTCAAAGAAATCATCTTTAAACTGAATATCTGGGTTACCATCAAACTTGTCTAGTTTGCGTATAACCCCAAAGGCACTACGATTTCCCAAATCATCGACATATGCAATATAAATGCCATCATCGATGCATAATGCCACAGCCTGAATCCGAATATCAAGATCTGTGATTTCGGTAATGCCCACATTTCTGAGAATATGAACACCATTGGAAATAGGCCCATTTTCCAAAACTTTATAATCACCAGTATAAGGATTATCGAGTTGATTCTCAAGTTGTTTGAGGATACTGAAGATTTCATCCACAATTTTTACTGGATCAAAATCTTCAAATGAGAACCCAATAACTCTACATTTATAGATGTTTGAAGGGACATCTGTAAGAGGAATCATGGGAGTAGATCCCTCTAAATGACCATCAAAGGCTATAGTTCCAGATGTCTGGAGTTTATATCTTTCAGGTGCTATAGAATAGTCTTTTACACCTGTATCACCGGAATTGATACCAGCAAATACTATCGTTTCGTTCTCTAATGTTGCTATAAAGGCAAAAACTCTTTCTGTCATATTTTTTTTGTTTTTAAATTGTTATTTTTTTTGTAAAAGCTCATTTTTAAAAGATATTGTGGGAACAATATGCTAGTTCGCTTCCTCTTGAAGTTTTATTTGATTCATGACCAAAATGGCTCCCAACTTGTAGTCAATAGGAATATCATTCCTGTTTATATCTTCTATAATAGCAACTTTTATTGCTTTCATATCAGAAGAAATTAATCTCCCATTTTCGTCCTCGTAAAGGACAACGCTTTGTTTTGTTTTATGTTAATAATTTGTTGTTTGTTTAAGCAGTTTACATTCAATTACTTAGGAGTTAAGAACTATAAATTTATTCCCAAATCTGATAAAATAGTAAAGAACTTTTTATTATATTGAGGAATAATTTCATCATTCTTTTCCAAGATAAATTTAAAGGTGCCATTATTGTCTTTCCAACCACAAGGCAAATAGTATATAGCTATATTATTAAATTTATCTTTATTCAAAAAAGATGCAAGAGAAAAAATGTCTATATTCTTCCCTTCTGCAGCTAATTTATCTCCAAAAAATTTCATTTTGGAAATTGTTTCAGATGTTGTAAAGGTAATTTTAATAACAACATCTTTTTTAGGAAGATATTTTTTAAGAATATCTTTCAACTCTTCTTTTGATGAAAAATTTTCACCAAAAAAACTAGTTCCAAAAATAAATTCTCTTGGATCTGCAGAATTAATATTAATCGAATAACTCATAATTATTTTGTTTTATGTTTTGTTTTGTTAATTATTTTTTCTTTGAGCCCTATGTGAGTTACAATCTCATTACAATGCTTTTATTTAATAGGACTTGGTTCAAACCTCTTTAGTTTTTATAGCATAACCAAATTGGTAGTTATTAATAATAACGCCTCAATATACTTGCTATATTAGCATATTGTCTGTTGTACGGCTAAAATAAATACTAGTTAAAAGAAAACTATTACACAATACAAATTTATTGTTTTATGCGGACTTGTATTATGATTTTTATTTATCCGCGTTAAATATAAATAATTAATATCGAGTCACATATTTATTGTCAATAATTGCACTGTAATTAGCAGATTCGTTATTGCCAACTTTGTTCACATTACAAAATTCAATGTGAATATGATTGTCATCAAGTGTGTCATATGTTTTACATAAAGCATTGAACACTTCTTCTATAGAAGAACATACTTGAGTAAACTCGTCGTTGTTTGTTATGATTACATTCATATTTGTTATTGTTTTGTTTCACAGACGCAGAGCCATTATTAGACTATCCAGTACTAATAGTTTCTCTCTGCGTTTCGCCCAGTCTCATCGGTGTGATTTTTAACGTCTCCTGGATGACGAACTAGTTTTTACCCTAGTTTGGTAGCCTACCAAATTTGTTAACCGCTTATTTCAATAAAGTTGATCTCTCTTATATAGGCGTAGAGAGCAATATTGGACGGCAATTACATGTAAATACAAAACTTTGATTATGGTTAACCATCCACCAAAAGGAAGTGTTCAATACCACTCAAATAGAAAATATTCAAGGCAATTCTCTCGCCTATATATTTTTTGTTTTATGTTTACCCCATTATTTTTGGGGGAGAAAAATTAAAGTTTTAAAAACGGAGGGAAAATAAAGGGATGAGTAATACTACCAGTAAACTTGCAGATACTCAACCGTTTATATTTTCCTCCTTTTCCTTAATACTGACTTTTTTTTTATAATGGCAGATACTTTATTACAAGATATCTACCTTTAATTTTTTGTAAAAGGAACCATCCTACAGCTTTGTAGTTAACTGGTTTATACATATGATAAACCCTTGGGCCTGAAGTTAGTACCCAAGGGTTATCAATACGTCCTTTTACCGTGCAATATATCACAATTACACGAAATCAAAAGTGTACACAGACTGCTGGCGTGTTTGGCCGGGATTATTGAAATCTCTAGTAGTTACTCTTTCAGTTGCAGTAACTTTAAAGGGCTTATTCAGCTCCTGGATAGCCTCGCCCCAAGTAGCGTATGTCTGAATTGCGTCAACTACAGAACCCTTGGCCTTAACAGGATCACGATCTGTCCTGTTGCATGTCTCGTCGTATTCTGTTACTACTCGAGTAAGCTGACCCAAATACAGCATTGTAGTACTGTTAGGGATGACGTTCTTCTGATCGTCGCATCTGTTTACATACACGAAATTGGCTTTGTTGTTACCAATCTTACGCTCGTAGATCTGGTTTTCAGCTAATACCAGGATGTCGCCCACAGATGGGTTATCCAGGTCAATGCTGCGAACAGCGAGCTTTGCTGCGTTATTAACTCTCTGCACACCTTCTGCGGTGGCCTTCTTTTTCAGCAACTCAAGTTTACTATTTGTTGTCTGGGTTGCCGTTGCGGCTGCCTGTGCAGCAGCTGCCTGTACGTTTGCTTCGTTTGGCATAGTTTTATAATTTTTTGTTTTTATCTATTTGGAGAGTTTGTGCATTATACACTGGGTCTCCCTCGCCCAAATGAGTGTCGCTGGTTATACAATGACTATGTGAAACTAAAAGTGTCCCTTCCATCCCTTTGTGTGGTAAAAAAAAATAAGGGAAACCGCCCGCAGGCCGCTTCCCTTTATCTCATAGTTATTTAATGGCGATAGTCTTGTTGAATAATTCTCCATTAAATTCTCTGGTTTTGTCAAGGAGATGGTTGATTATCTCCTTAGCTTTGTCAATATCTCCTTTAGCTATATCGGTAAGGAGATATTCTATTGATCTCTCTAATCCAATTTGGATAGTGAGTTGATCTTGTGCTTTCTGCATTGAAGCAGGTCTTTTAATTGTTTGGTTCATTGTTTTTGTTTTTTAAATTGTTAATAAAAGTTAAGCAGTTTAACGACTTGCTTAGGTCGGCAAGGTTATAAGGCTGCCTTGCTTTGGCAACTATGCGTTGCCGTTTGCTTTGTCGTAGGCCTCGTCAAGAGCCTTCTTGAGCTTCTCGCCCATTTCGAGCTGTTTATTGTATTCATCTTCGGTCAACGTAACCGAGGATGCATCAATAATCGCTCCGACATAAGGTCTGCCGTCTGCCGTTCTCGCCGGGAACTCGTCCCGCTCGACTTTGAAACCCTCGTTCTTGTGGTCGGCGACCACTTTTTCGAGGGCTTTAATGTCCGATTGCTCGGACAGAATGGCCTTTGCAACCTCGTCTGCAAGGTCTTTAAAAGCCTTGCTAGCACGATGTATGCCGCCATCCGCGTCCACCTTGCCCTTGGTGAGCATAGATGGCCACAACGGGCCTACGTTGGTCATAAATACCAGGAATGATTTTCCTGGCACCTCCTTTCCGGCCTGCTTGATGCAAGCCGTAGTGTGCCCGGTTAGCACGACTACGACACCATCCTTGAATGGGGAGCCTCCGAGTGCCACAGCTGCATCCTTAGAAGAAGAGTAGACGATTTCAATCTTCTTGTTGTCTGCCATAATTGTTAGTATTAAGGAATCTTCTACCGTCTTTCCGGTTGAAGGAGTACTGTCCAACGGAATACTCACCGTCATAGCACTACACGTGCCGTGTCCTCTCATAAGCAGAGATGGCGACGCTACCACATACTATCGCATGCGATACGCAACTCGTTAAATTGCGGATTACGGATTTACGTGTCGTTGCCACGCGGAGCTTTACGTCGTTCGGTAGACGACCGGCATAACGTGCCAGCAGCGTGTGCGGAGTAGGACGGCGGCAACGCGTGTCGCAATCCTATTCCAAATTATTGTCACTGATTATATTTTACTATGTGATTCTAAAACTCAAGCGAGAGGCTGTGGCAAACGGTTTTTCAGGCAGATTCCCCGGGGGAGCGAAGCTCCCCCTGTACTCTCCGTTTACTATATTTAATAAATTTTCGTTTTGGCCAATTTAATAAATTTTCATCCTCCTATATTTCCACTCAGCCTATATGGTAGGGGGGGGTGAAAAAATGCATAGCTTCTAAAGGTCGGAGGCGTTTAGATGTATATTTGCTTGGTTATAGCGAAAATCAGTTTGGTTTTCCCTATTAAGTATAGTTACGTAAGTATAGTAAGTATAGTTAGTTGGTATCTCTCGGATTTATTTGGCATTTGTCGAATCTCTTTGGCATCTCTCGGATTATTATGGTATTTCTCGAATTTATTTTGTAAAATAAAAAAAATATTTTGATATTTCCAAAAAAAATACTATATTTGTAATATAATTAATAAAATATAATAAATATGGAAAATGATCAATTTGTAATTTACCCGCATCCGGCAAATTCTGAACCGCAGCCGGATTTAGATCCGAAAGATAAATTAGTTTATGTAGCTATTAGAAGATATATGAATAGTAGAACTATGGAGGCATTTCCTAGTTATGCAACAATAACAAAGGATACTGGTGCTGCTGCAAAGACTATTAAAAAGTGTGTAGATAATTTGATTAGGGAAGGATATATTGAAACCAGAAGAAGGGGGAAATATTTGATATATAAGTTTAATAATAATAAAAGGTTTGAGCCATATAGTTATGACTTTTTAGATAATCCGAATTTGACTTTTACAGAGAAATCTTATATAGTAGCAAGTCATCAATATATGTTTAAAGATGGGAACGAAGGAAAGATAGAATATTCAAATAAAGAATTGTCTACTTTAATCCACATGCCAGTTTCTACCATAAGTAATTGTAATAAATCTTTAGAAGCAAAGGGTTATTTAGAAGGTGCTTCTGAATTTATAAAAAGATTTCCACAGGATAAATTAAATTTGATATTTATAGAGAAATTTAAGGAACAGGATGAAAGAATGGATAATATAGAAGATGAAGTAAGGATGCTACGTGAGGAATTGGCTAGATTAAAAAAGGAACGCGAGTTAGAGAGGAATATTAACACACAAATGATATTATAATGCATTACGAAGATTTAATGGTGAATACAGAACAAGGTATTTTAAAAACTTTGAAAAATCATGAAGATGGAATTAATGAGAATACAGAGAATATAGAAGATCTGAAAGACAAATATAACGATATGAAGGACAAGATAGAATCCCAGCAGAAGCTCATAGAAGCCCTTCTACGCGCTCAAAATATAGAACCTGAAAGTTTATCGTTTGAATAAAAATAACGCAATACAAGACAAATAAAGCCGGTCAGAATTAACTGATCGGCTTTTATTGTGTATAACAAAAAAGGGGAAAGATTATTCATCCTTCCCGTTTTTAAATTCTTCTAAAGTATTAATCATTTCTTCTATTTGATTTTGATTCGTATGATCTTTTACGGATAACTGATTTATATAATCCTCGAAATTTATATAAAACTGTTTATCTGTCAATCCTAGTTTTTCGGCCATTTCTACTGTTTGTGTGGCTAGTTGTATTACTACTTGGCACATTGTATACAGCCTATTTGTATCATTTGGAAACACTCCTTTTTCCAATTGCTTCATTAATTTCGTCTTTTGTGCATTTAACATATCCATCAAATTCAGTATCATATATTGAAATTATACTACATCCATTTTTATTGATATAATAGTATTTCTTTATTCCATTATCTTCATTATCATCATTCTTTTCTTTAAGATTATCTTGTATCCATTTATCCAAATCGGCTTCTGTACCAGTTTCTTGTTTATATAATATTTCTGGTTCCGATTTTAATTTAGAAAGTTTCTTTTCTAAATTTGTTGTTTTTAATATTTTCCCATTTAATTTATAAACTGCTATCATAGTTGAAGCGCCAGGACTCGAACCCGGACTAATTGATTTCTTACTACTTTTGCTTTTATACAAACCGTTTTTATTAAAACGTTGTAGTCTGGACTATTTCATCATCTGAACTATTTTCAGATGTTCCGCATATAGTCTCTACGCCATAATCATTAAATGATTTTAGAGAGCCCTCGCCTTATTCAGGTTTCGGTTTGTTAGCGGAATTTTCATTATTTTATTTCTAAAATACGCTCCTATATTGAAGAGTCAACTTTGCTTACCGATTACAACACGCTTCATTAAAAGGCAGTTTTGAATCATACCTAGGATTATTAACTAATTATCAATCTAAGATTGCATTACAAAGACCAATCGCATCATTATACCTTTCAACCTTATCTTTAAGATATTTCTTGAGTTTCGTAGTTGCAATGAATACCATTTCATCAACAACATTTGCCTCGTCTTCGTTGAAAGATTCTCTATCTGTGAGTTTGTTGAAAGTATCTATATCAAGAGCAGATGCAAGATATGCTAGATATTCTTTGAAAGAGCTTTCATCAAGAATATCCACGACATCTTTATATGCCTGAAGAGATTCCTTTGTCATTGAATCATCAAACTCTACTGTTACCCAGTCGTCATCTCGATCTCTGCAGAGAGGACAAACACTGGCATTACTAGAGATTACAATATCTCCTTCATCATTTTTCGTAATATTGAGGTTTTTTACAAGTTCCTCAACCAACTTTTGCATAATCGTATTATCCATATTTTTATTTTTTTTGTTTATTATATTACAAATATAATGAATATTTTTTAATAAACAAAGTTAAATATTGTTAAACCAAAATTAACACCATCAGTAGTGTGATGTTTTATACAAACTTTAAGAAGAATCTTGTTAAGTCTAAAAATTTTGTTTGTGCCATGTTTTAAAAGATTTAATAGTTTGACTTTATTTAATACTTAGTTAGGAATATAAATGCTTTTTATTATTCCTTGCGGGGAATAATAATAAGCATTATACGATGTGTTCTGCAATGCGTTATTTAATATCTCTGGGCTTACTACGGTTTGGTTCCCCTAACTTATTTTTTCATATATAGGAGATTTATCATAAAGCCCATTACTGAGCTTTGGCCGATCTTTTATTCCTATTACAAAAGGATCCATACCTAATTGTTTTGCTTTATCATCTGTTAATATTCTTACGAAATCTCTTGAACCAGAAGAAGTGTTTCCATATAATAAATGAAGTTTACCTAATTCGGCAACATCATAAGGGCCGTAAAATCCATTACTATTGGAGGCTCGTAATTTTCCAAATGTACTTTCTGGAAATTCATATAATACTTTACTCCAATGAGGCTGAGTTGAGCCTAGACCGGCAAATTCCTCCCAAGGTGTAGTATGAGAAATAAAATACCCTCCATTGTCTTTTCGTACATTAGAGGAAACCAAACCAGGACTTCTCTACATTCTATAATAGTAGTTACCGTTCTTTGTAGACAAAAAATTACTCCATTCACTATTTCGAAACATATTGTTGACTATATTAAGGCCATTTGGTCTCTATGACCTATACATATACTAACTAATAATAAATGGCTTATAAGATTTTTGTACCCACCTAGAAGCTCTAGACGCCCCCCTAAATTCCTGCTCCTAAAACAACTGGAGTCGCAAAGTTTATAGCTAGGTCTGCATCAGCATTTCCGGTGCCTTCTCCTGACATCAGATTGTCCATATAAGATTTTCCATTACCATTAAATAAAGGGCCAATATAAGTAGAAGGTAATGTTATGGTGGATAGTGCTCCTACGGTTTTCATTGCTTCCTCTTTATTCTTTTTTTCCTCATATTGCTTTCTTAATACTTTTGATATTCTCAGATCCTCGCTTCTTTGACGCCGGCCTCTGTTATCCTATCTTAATACTGTTTGTGTTGGTTTGGCTACTACTGTTTTTCCATTTATCTTAATACGGTATTCCCCTGGCTTTAAAGTCCGTTGTATCGGTGTACTTACAACTGGTCTCTTTACTTTAGTATTATCTGATTGTGCTACAAATGAGAAACGTGGTTGTCTTGAATTATTTTCTTTATTCATAAATTATATAATAAAAAATAAGTTTTATAATTTAGCATTACTTGTTTCAATATTAGATATACATAATTTATTTGTTTATCAATACCAATATTAAATGTGTTAATCAAAGCTATATGTTTAATTTTTGCAAATTAATGTTTTTTCTTTGATTGGTTGCAATATGGAAACGGCCGTTTATACATTTTTATCAGTAGTGATATAGTTCATAATATTATTTACTTTTCCAAATATTTGTCACACTATCTATCCCAAGTAAACCCATGCAGCATAAAAGTATTACATCTGTTACTTCTGGAGCTTGTTTGTTCGTTATGGCACAATATATTGTTATAATCAAACAAGTAAGCCAACCAATTATACCGCATACTCGTTTACTTGACACTCCAGTATGAGCTGTTATTAATTTAATTAAAAAATCTTTCATACTATTTTAATATCTTTTTTCTACATACCCTAATTTCTTTATATATTTAATCCAGTTATATCTCTTTCTATTTTTTAAATATTCAAGATTCATTTCGTATTTATATGCTTCCTGCTCAAATGAAATTGATCTGTATATTTTATGTGAATCTGGTAATGACATTTTAAAGAACGGAATACACCATCTTATAATAT
>ERZ1034980.2158-NODE-2158-length-10836-cov-33.913737_pt1 | contig 10836 bp, 9 predicted proteins | sample MGYA00520622_ERZ1034980 | MGnify/ENA primary metagenome ERZ1034980 (study PRJEB33766, sample SAMN09781791) | gut metagenome | biome: gut microbiome | host: Homo sapiens | place: Madagascar | study: EMG produced TPA metagenomics assembly of the PRJNA485056 data... | reverse complement strand
AACTCGGAACCACCTGTCAAACAGGTGGTTTTTTTGGCTGGAACCAAAAAAGCGGCGCCTCCGAAGGAGGTGCCGCGAGTGCGTGCGTTTATGAGACCACGCTCTGGTGTAGAGCCCCGCCCCAGTATGGTGCGGGCTATGGCCATCACAGATGAAATTTTCAATACCCGGCACCACTGTCCGTGTTCTTCATGATCTTTACGAGGCGGCTGGTGCCGAGGCGGTCCGCACCGAGGCTCATGAACTTCTCAGCGTCGTCGAAGGAGCTGATGCCGCCGGCGGCCTTCACCTTCACGCCCGGACCGACGTGCTCATGCATGAGCTTTACGTCGTCGAAGGTTGCGCCCGCCGTGGAGAAGCCGGTGGAGGTCTTGATGAACTCTGCGCCCGCCTTCGTTACGATCTCGCACATCTTTATCTTCTCTTCCTCTGTGAGGAGGCAGGTCTCGATGATGACCTTCAGGATATGCCCATCGCAGGCCTCGTGGATCTGGCGGATCTCCTCCTCCACTTCGTCGTAGCGTCCGTCTTTCAGCAAGCCAATGTTGATGACCATGTCGATCTCCGCCGCCCCGTTCGCGATGGCGTCCTTTGCCTCGAAGACCTTCGTCGCGGTCGTGCTGTAGCCGTTCGGGAAGCCGATGACGGTGCAGATCGGGAGCTTACCGTCGACATATGCTGCAGCCTGCTTCACGTAGGCTGCAGGGATGCACGCTGACGCGCAGTGGTACTTGATGCCATCGTCGAGGATGGTCTTTATGTCTGCCCAGGTCGCAGTCTGGGTGAGCAGGGTGTGATCTACAATCTTTAATACATCCGTGGTGTTCATTACGTTTTACCTTTCTTTTCATTCGTTAAAGTTCCACCAGGGGACTCGGAGGGCCGGCAACTGAAGCACAGTACTCCGATGCCGGTGAAACCTAAGCCAGGAACCCTAAGCGGCACTAGGCCCTCTGCAATCACAGAGTTTTCTTCATGAAAACTCTGCGTTGCAGAGGGTTCCAATGAGAGATAACGCCAGAGAGACGATGCCATTAGATGCGCCTACGGCGCGGGCATCGTCGCTTGATTTTGCCACCAAGGTGGCAAAACGGCCTCGCCGCCCGGGGGCATCCACGCGCCAAAGGCGCATGGATATGTACCAAGTACCGCTAAGGGGGACCCGGCTTGATTTCACACGTCCTCTCCGTATGGCTTCTGTTGCCGGTCCTCCGTAGTCCCCTTAGCTGAACTGTTTCATTAATTCAGTTTATCGAGGATCGAGTGGCCGATCGTGCCGTCCGGCATATCGATGCCGAAGTTGTCGGTGATGGTGGCGCCGATCACAGCAAAGGTGTCGGCCTCTTCCAGCGCGCCCGGTGTCTGCATTGACCGCGAGTACGCAAGGAACGGTACCTTCTCTCTCGTGTGGTCGGTGCCGGTGTAGGTCGGGTCGTTGCCGTGGTCCGCGGTGATGATCAGGAGGTCGTCGTCCCGGAGCGTGCCCAGCAGCTCGCCGAGCTTCACATCGAAGCGCTCGAGTTCCTCTCCGTAGCCGACCACGTTCCGGCGGTGGCCCCAGAGTGCGTCGAAATCCACGAGGTTCACGAAGCAGAGGCCCTCGAAATCACGCTGTGCGATCTCGATCGTCTGCTCCATGCCGTGCACCGAGCTCTTCGACTTGTTGGACTCGGTGAGGCCCTGGCCGTCGAAGATGTCGAAGATCTTCCCGACGGAAATCACGCTGAGTCCCGCATCCTTCAGTGCATCGAGCGCCGTTCTGCCGTACGGCTTCAACGCATAATCGTGGCGGTTGCTCGTGCGCTTAAACTCGCCCTTCTTCCGTCCTACATACGGGCGGGCGATGACACGACCGACCTTCCACTCATCCTTCATCGTGATCTCGCGAGCGATCTCACAGCAGCGGTACAGCTCGTCGAGACCGAAGGTCTCTTCATTGCCACAGATCTGCAGCACTGAATCCGCCGAGGTGTAGACGATCATGTGTCCTGTCGCGATCTCCTCCTCACCGAGCTCGTCGAGAATCTCCGTACCGCTGGCCGCCTTGTTGCCGATGATCACACGTCCGGTTCTCCGGGAGAGCTCGTCGATCAGCTCCTGTGGGAAGCCGTGCTCCGTAAAGGTCTTGAACGGCTTCGTGATGTGCAGTCCCATCATCTCCCAGTGGCCCGTCATCGTGTCCTTGCCGTTGCTCGCCTCGCGCAGCTGCCCGTAGTACGCAAGCGGCTTCTCCGCCGGCGCGACACCATGAAGGCTCTTCAGATTCGCCATGCCGAGCTTCTGCAGATTCGGGATCTTCAGCGCATCGAAATGCGCCGCGATGTGGCCGAGGGTATCTGCCCCCGCATCACCGAACGCCGCGGCATCCGGCATCGGCCCGACCCCCAGCGAATCGATCACAATCGTAAATACTCTTCTATATTTCTTCGCGTCCATACGCATACCTCCTTCGATCGTCAAGTGTATCCCGGTGAATGCCCCGGGAACTTTATAAAATCAGATAGTATCCCGGTTTATGCCCGGAATCTTAAAAATATACCTCTGATTATAGCAGATATGACGCCGACGCGCAGTAAAACTCTGCGCTGGAGTTTATGGGGTCAGCCCCCCTCTTCCCAGCCTTTGCAGATGTCGCACCAGCCCTTCGGCTCCGTGATGTTCTCCAAATTTAATGGGGTCAGACCCCATTACGAAATTCTTAAGATGCGCACGAAAACAGGGCAAGCGTTCAAGCGGATCGAAAATCCAGTCAAACGTTTGCCCCCATCACATTACTTCGTCCAGTCTTCCACTTCCAGTTCGTTCACCCGGAAAAACTCTCTGGTATTATTCGTCACCAGAATCAGCCCTCGCGATCTTGCGTGGCCGGCGATCAGCATATCCATCGGCCCGATCGGCGTTCCCTTTCGTTCCAAGTCCGCGCGAACCGCCCCATATTCCTCTGCTGCATCACTGTCAAAGGGCAGAATCGAAATAGCCGATAAGAACAGCGTGATCGCTGCATGGTTACGCTCTACCGCCTGACTCTTCTCTACACCATGCATCAACTCCCCATACGTGATGGAGGAGATGCACATATCGTCCGGCTCATGGCACAGAAAAGCCTTGATCACTTCCGGCGGCTTATGCTTGATCGTGTAGATACAGATGTTTGTATCCAGCATATACTTCATATCACTTCCCGCTCCTGTACTACCGGCTGTTCCCTGCCATCACACATGAAGTCATCCGAGAACAGTTCCAGTCCACTCAGGAACCCCGCCCACTTATGATTCTTCGGCATCAGTATAACGACGTCACCGACTTTATTGATCGCCACCTCTTCACCATCGAAGCGGCACTCCTTCGGAAGTCGAACCGCCTGACTACGACCATTTTCAAACAATTTTGCTGTCATCATGATCCCCCACCTCCTTATGCCTTAAGTATATACCATGATATATACTAAGTCGAGTTCTTCTTATTCAGGCCTGTACCTTCCTTCAATCTGGCACTGATACTTTCAAATGCATCGTCAATCTTTACACAACGTCCAGCTTTTGCATCTGCCAGCCCTGCTGTCATTCTCTGGTCAAATTCCGTCCTGGTCATCAGTCTCCCCTCCTTCATACTGGAAGCCACATTTCGTCTTCCTTCATGTCCGTCTGGATCGCCTCTTCATCCTCTGCGTACTGCGCCTCCACGAGCTCGCGATATTCTGCCGCGCCTTCCGCAAAATACGACAGCGTTTTATCCGGAGTCACGATGCCATCATTCCACATATCCATGATCGTGATATAGGAGCTCCAGCGATACTGCTCCGGCCGGTCCACGATCTTCGCCTTCACCGGATTCAAGTGGATGTAGCGACTCGTCTGCAGGAAATAGCCATCCGTTTTCACCAGACAGGACACATAGCGCCCCTCGAAAACATGCCCCTTGTAGCCGTAGCGCCGGTTATAAAACATCGCATACCTCTCTGCAAGGCTCTTCATAAAGAATCCTATTCCAATGTCTCCAGTTTCGACCAGGAGATGAAAGTGATTGTTCATGAGACAGTATGCGTGAATCCGGCACGCCTTCTTCTCCGCCTCGCTCTCCAGGATCTGCAGAAAGATCTTAAAATCCATCTCATCCTGAAAAATCACCTGCCTGCGAATCCCTCGCTCCATCAGATAATATGTCGCGCCCGGATACCACTCACGTCGTTTTCTAGCCATAAAAGCACCTCAAAAATCAATTAATATTTCTTTCCATATTTATCAAATAAACTCAGGGACTATCTGTCTACTGTCTACTAAACAGGACAATCCATAAAAATTTGTCTGCCAAATGGGTTGCGCTTCATCTACATCCAGAATATGGGGAAAACTAAAATCTTCCGTCTCCACACGGATGGATACAGTATAGTGTTGACGATCTGAATTCATGGCAGATCATGAAATCCCTGATACTGATTGTCATAGGGAAAGAAATGCGTCGTTGAATCTAAGGTCTACCACGGATCAGAAATCCAGATGGCATCACGGTCAACCTGTTCATACGCTCAACGACTCTAAAGAATATAAGCTCATTCTATCACGAAGCTTCCGAAATGGGTATGGTCGTCAAACAGACTATATTCCCCGGTTAACCGCACGGTTTTCCGTCATTTCTCAAAATCACTTTATAAAAAATTAATGGGGTCTGACCACATTACGAAATTCTTAAGATGCGCACGAAAACGGGGCAAGCGTTCAAGCGGATCGAAAATCCGGTCGAGCGATTGCCCCCATTGCATCACTTTACGTGATTGTACATTATGTTACTTTTATTAACTTCACTTTTTCAGCTGTCGAGGCCCGTCATCTACAGTTTTAATGCGGACCTACGAATTCCGCTGCAAGTTTGTTAAACCAGTTTATGGGGTCAGGCCCCCTCTTCCCAGCCTTTGCAGATGTCGCACCAGCCCTTCGGCTCCGTGATGTTCTCCAGTTCCTCCGGTGTGAGCTTTACGGAGGTGAATTCGTTACCGCCGGCCGGATGGACGTACGCAAAGCGCTTCATCGAGACATCGAGCCAGATCGGAATCTCCTCCGGAACCGCAAACGGGCACACACCGCCCGGCTGAAATCCGGTAATTTCCTCCACCTGCTCGCGCGGAATCATGTGCGGCTTCGTATGAAACACCGCCTTAAACTTCGAGCTGTTCACCTTTCCGTCACCCGCCATGACCACGATCACCGGCTTCTCATCCACGATAAACGACAGCGTCTTCGCGATCTCCGGCTCCGAACAGCCGATCCGCAGCGCCGCATGCTCCACCGTATCGATCGTCTCCACATGCTCCGTCAGCCGATCCCCGAAGCCCTTCCGCTCCAGAAAATCCTTCACCTTCTCGTTTATCATCCGCGCCACACTCCTTCGATCATCCGTTCGGTCACCCTCACAGACTGCCCGCTATCTATCTAGAACATACATCACGTTATCAAGCATCACTATACCCCCGATCGCCCGATTTCGCCAATACGATTTCACTATCGTTCGCGATAGATTCAGCCTATACATGCCGGGAGTTTATGGGGTCTGACCCCATAAACTCCCGTTTAGATTCTGTTTAGAAAAATTTAATGGGGTCAGTTCTTAAGATGGGTGGTGGTGGCGTCACGCTCCCTGGTCAGTCCGCGAGGCAGCTGTTGACCCAGTCGATGAAGTTGCTGGTGGCGTCGCCGCTCCGCTCAGCCGTGGTGTGGCCCTGGCCCCAGACGAAGCTGTAATCGACCGACGCGCCGTAGTTTTTCAGCGCCAGCGCGAGGTTTGCTTCGGTGTTCACGGCGGTGTCGCCCTGCCAGAGGCCGCTGTTGATGCGGAAGTACTTCGCGACGTTCGCGCTCTGGTAGCCTTCGGAGGAAGCCAGCAGATAATACAGCGGTGAATACATCTTCACACGATCCGCGACACTGTGTCCGAGCGCATCCACGCGCGTCATGTCGTCGCTGAAATCGGTGGCATAGCCGGACCCGATGTTTTCGAGGATGTCCGCGAGGGTGGCGTCGAAGTGCGCGCCTGCGCCATCGCCGTAGCCGAACAGCGTGTTCTCGCCCTGCGACGCATCGAGCTGATCGAAGGCTGCGATGCCCTTGGACGCCGTCTTCACCGCCGCCACGAAATCAGCGATGCTGGTGATCGTCGCGGTACTGGTCGCTGCATCGTAGTTCACCCAGGTGCCGTCGGCGTTGAGCGCAGCGATGTAATCCTCAGCAGTCTCGAAGGTGCCGGAAATCTTCACGCCGGTGCTGCTTTCCTTCCGCTGGATCTGGTCGATCGCCGTGAAGTCCGTCTGGTCGCCAATGCTTCCGGCCTCCGCTTCATCACCGCCCGGTGCCATACCGTTCCCCGGAGTCCTCTCGCCCTGGCCGCCTGCATTGTCCTCAGCTGAACCGCCCGACGAAGTCTTCCCCTCGGCAGCACCTACCGTGTCGTCCTGCGGAGTCCTCTCGCCCCGGCTACCTGCATTGCCCTCAGCTGAACCGCCCAGAGGACCACCCTGGCCCGTGCCGTCACGATGTCCCATGCCACCTGCGCCCATACCGCCCCGACCGCCGTGGCTGGACGCTGCGTCGGCATCATATGGGAAGCTCGTGTCCGCGAGGAAATCATTGAGCGACTCCTCGATGATTTCCTTCATATAATCATAGTAGGAACCCGCCTGGTAGCGGCCATCCGCACTCGCCTCCAGCGTCAGCGGCGCGCCGTTCTCGTCCGTCAGGCCAAGCTGGTTGATGTAGGCTGCGTAGGCCGTGGTGAGCTCTTCCGAAATCGTCTGTTCCTCCTCGCTGAGGTCGGTCCGCGTGTTCCCCATCATCCACTCATAGGCCTCATCCGCGGAATCGAGCGAGGTGACCGGGCACCATGCCTGCGAGCCGAGAACCGCGTCACTGACACCCTCGACCGCGCCGATCGCCGCCAGATAATCATCATAGAGCGACGAATCACCGGTCACGCCCAGCAGCGCCGACTGTGCGCCACCACCAGACATGCCGAAGCTGAAGATCCGCTCCGTGTCCCCCGCGAGGTTCCCTGCAGTGTAACGAAGGTAGCGGATCGCGGCCTTCAGATCCGTCACGCCGGCCGGCGCGCCCGCATCACGACCACGGCAGCCCGCGTGCACATAGATGAAGCCCGCGTCCGTATACTCGGCCACGCTCGTGTACTCCGTCATCGGCGCCTGTGGCATATACCCCGGCGTATTGATCGGCATCACGATCGGTGCCGTCGCCGCTGTGTACCCGCCGACCTCCGCCGACGCATCGATCGAGCAGGTAAAGGTCCCATCGCCATTGGCCGTCGCCTGCATGTACGCGCCCGGCACGATGATCGCGAGCTGCTCGTAATCCGCGTCCGCCGGCGTCGCGCAGTAGGCGATCCCCAGCTGGTAGTAGACGTCGTCCGCCTCGTCATAGCACCACTTCGTGTCGTCGATCTTCGCCAGCGTGCTACGCACAGCCGTCTCTTCCGCTGCCGCTTCCGTCGCCAATGTCTCCACTTGTGTTCCGTTCTGTTCGTTCGTGCCCGCCGCCGGCGCACAGCCGCCCAGAAGCAGGCTGGCCGAAACACCGATGGCGATGGTTCTGTTCATTCTTCGCATATAGTTCTCCTTTTAAAACGTCAGAATGAATTTCCCCACCAGGTACAGTGCACCACTGCCGAGCGAACCCAGGCGTTATCCCGCCGGAGATCACCGCAAGACGATCCGGCTCCAGGCCAGACTCAGACATCCCACTCTCGCAATCCAGTTCATGACGAGATTACATAGATATCACTGCCAGACGATCCGGCTCGAGACCAGACTGTTTCACTTGTACTTGCGCCGAAATATCGGACTTCTCCTACCGAAGGGCGTCTCGTCCCTCCGTTCATTCCATTTTCGCTCCGGATTATAACACCCATTGCTGAAAACAGACTTAAAAAATAAAAACCGGTCCAGACTCTGCTTGCGCCTACCAGTTTATAGGGTCTGACCCCATAAACTCCAGTTTAAATTCTGTTTAGAAAAATTTAATGGGGTCAGACCCCCTTACGAAATTCTTAAGATCGTTTCACGCTAGCAGTCCGTCGATGACATTCACGATCTCAGATAAACGCCGCCATATAGAGCGGCAGTGTGATGATATGTTCCTCGCTCACACCGACGTTTCCATCGATAAACTTATATCCATAGTGGATATCTTCATGATTTTTCATCAGCGACTTCAGCGAATTCGCGCGGGTATTCCCACTCTTTATTTCGATCGGAACTACCTCGCCATCCTTCTGTATGATGACGTCGATTTCTCTCGTACTGGTTTCATTTTTATAGAAGTACAGGGCATAGCCCTTTTTATAGAGTGCATCTGCGATCGCGCACTCGAAAAAGCCTCCCTTAGAGCTGCCAGTCAGCGTATTTTCGACGATTCGCTGCTTCAGCGAAAAATCCTTCATCGCCAGAAGCAACGATAAATCCGTGGTATACGCACGAAAGAAGTCGTCTCTTGCATAGTCGTCGAGGTCAAAACGCATATCTGTCACACGTCTCGATAAGTGCACCATGTCCGCTCTCAGCAGCCACTCGATACTCGAATAGTATTTCTGTGCTCTGGCTCCATGCTCGATCTCTTTATACTGGAACTTATGATTTTCCTTATCCAGCAGCTGCTTTCCCAACGATAAATAGCACTTTTCCGCCTTCACCTTCTCTTCCGCGCTTGCATAATGCGCGATATCATAAAGATATCCCTGCAGAAGATTTCGCTGCACCCGATCCACATCACGAAAATCCTTCGTATCCATATATTTCTGCACGGCTTCCGGCATCCCACCGATCGCGATATACAGTCTGTAGTAGTTCATCATCTGTACATGAATCGCTTCAGGAATCGTCGTCCTCGTATGAAGAAATGAGCGAAGCGCCTCGATCAGATCTTCCGAAATCCCCATCCCCCACAGAAATTCTTCGAAATCCAGTCCATGCATCTCAAGATAATCCACATATCCAACCGGATATGAAGAGGCTCGTTTATAATCGATGCCCAGTAAAGACCCGGAAACGATCACATCGAAACGCCGGTCGATCGCCCAGAATTTCAGCGAAGTGATGGCCTCCTCACATTCCTGAATCTCATCCAGAAAAATCAAAGTCTTTCCTGGCTGAATCTTCTTTTCCGGAAAGCGAAAACGCATCGCCATCACCATCGCATCCACCGTCAGGTCACCCGCAAAAATCTCCCTGGCCGAAGGCATCTCCTTGAAATTGATTTCAAGTACCTCTTCGAAATTTTCCTCCGCAAAGCGCTCTACGATATAGGTTTTCCCGGTCTGTCTGGCACCCTGGACCACGAGACACTTCTTATCTTTAGTCTGTACCCAGTGTTTTAAGACCGCAGCTGCTTTTCGCTTTAACATAAGATCCACCCTATCAACATTTCAAAGCCATGAAATGCATCTTAAATCAACATTTTCAACGCGTAAAATGTACTCACAATCAACATTTTTGATAATTATAGCATGAAGGTGCTATGCCAGCAATCCGAAAAGACGACGTCTGCGCCTGCGCATGATCAGGCCAATGCTCCCGGAATCCACTTCACGTCCTCCCGACGATTAGAATAAACCGGCAGTACAGCGAGATCTGCAGCCGAGGGGGGTACAAAATGTACCCCAGAAGATTATGGGGTCTGATCCCATTAAATTTTTCTAAACTAAAGTTTGAGTTTATGGGGTCTGACTAAAGTGTACCCCGCAGAGTAGACAGATTTTTAGGGTAAATCCAGTAAAGTAAACAGTATTTTTGGAAATATCCCATTAAGTAGATACAGCCTCTAAGGATCATTTGATACAATTCAATTATCCTTGGAGGCTATTATTATGAAGAACTCATTTACACCAGAGCAAATTAAAATCTTAGAACAGAATCGATATACGAAGAAGGTGTCTCCTTCTGTCATTAAGTTCACATCAGATTTTAAAGATGACTTCTGGAGACTATATCTAACGGATATGACGGTTAGAGACATATTTCGTACGTTGGGCTATGATCCTTCGATACTAGGCGAAAAGCGAATAGATGGTTTCGTATATAATCTAAGAAAAGCATATTTGACTGATGATCAAAGAAAAGAATCTCAGCTACGTACTGCAAAGTTTCAACGACCTCCTATGGATGTAGAGTATTCTAATATGCAGTCTTCAGATGCTATTCGCGCAATGGAAACTGAACTACTTTACCTCAGGCAAGAAGTTGCCTTTTTAAAAAAACTATATGCACTGATGCCACTTCCTTCCAAGGAGGATGGAAAGTGATGGTTGATAAAAGCAAGCGTTTTGAATTAATTCATGAAGTCATGTCCACTCGAGGTAACATCCTGGATCTAAACAATTTATGTCAAACCGCTGGTGTTTCGAGATCGGGTTATTATAAATGGATTCGTTCAGAGGAAGTTCGTAGAGAAAAAGAGGAGAATGATCGAGCTGATTTTGAACTTGTACTTGAAGCGTTTAAACACCGCGGATACGATAAAGGAGTACGGGGAATCAACATGTATCTGTTGCACTGAAATCCGCAGATAATAATGAATCCAAAAAAAATTCGCAGACTTATGCATAAGTATGGGTTGCTTTGCTCGATCCGTAAAGCAAATCCATACCGGAGAATGGCTGCAGCATTAAAAACCAGTAATTATGCAGATAATCTGGTCAAGAGAGAATTTGAACAACATGGACCACGAATGATTCTACTTACAGATATTACTTACCTTCCTTATAACGACACTTTTGCTTATCTGTCTACTGTTATGAAGTGACCGTTGTCAAGGTGGAAATTAAAATTTTCGGAGTCACTCC
>ERZ1034980.2152-NODE-2152-length-10863-cov-10.074204_pt1 | contig 10863 bp, 13 predicted proteins | sample MGYA00520622_ERZ1034980 | MGnify/ENA primary metagenome ERZ1034980 (study PRJEB33766, sample SAMN09781791) | gut metagenome | biome: gut microbiome | host: Homo sapiens | place: Madagascar | study: EMG produced TPA metagenomics assembly of the PRJNA485056 data... | reverse complement strand
ATCAGTATGCGCATACTTATCACCCATATAAATAATTTCCTCAATTCCAGATTGAATAATATATTTTGCGCATTCATGACACGGGAATAATGAGACATATAATCGGCATTTTTTTAAACGAGTTGTACTATTTAAAATTGCATTTTGTTCTGCGTGAACCACATAGGGATATTTAGTTTCTAGAAACTCACCTTCACGTTCCCATGGGAATTCAACATCTGAACATCCGTGTGGAAATCCATTGTAACCAATCCCAACAATGCGATTATCTTCATTAACAATACATGCACCTACTTGTGTTTGAGGATCTTTACTTCTCATGGCTGAAAGTAATGCTATTCCCATAAAGTATTCATCCCAACTTAAATAATTTTCACGCATATAATCCACTCCTATATTGCTCTTAATGATTCATCTTTAATTATAACTGATATTTAAAATATTTGCTTGAATTTCATGATTTTTGTTGATTCCTGAAAGTTTTAGCGATTGAATTTGATAGGTTGAATCTTCATTTACTAACTTAAAGCTTCCATTTAATTTGTCAACCGCAATCTCACTCAGGTAGATATTATACCCACTAAAGTCGCCATTGACCGTTGAAGTAGATAACCCACGACCTGAGATATCTGATAATAAGAAATCACCCTTCACCGTTTCAGCAATAAATCGGTCAGCCTTGACACGTTCAACGTCTAAGCTTCCATTGACAGTCTGTAAACATAAAACATTACTAACATTACTATCGGTTACAAAAATCTCTCCATTTACTACCGAAAGGTTTGCTTGAGTAAATGCTGAGTGAGAAATGGTTACATCACCGTTTACTGTTGAGGCTGCTAAATCTATCCCTGATAACTCAATCATTACATCACCGTTGATTGTTTCTAGGTTCACATCTACTGATTCTGTCGGTACTTTAATGACTACTTGTGCTTTCTGATAATTATTCCACCCAAACAACCAAAATCTAACTTGTTTTTTCTCTTTGATTTGTAGTTCTCTTCCATCAAAATCAATTCGATAACGCTCAGGAACCTTCGTCTCAATCGCTACTTCTATGTGATCGCCATCTGTTTTTTGCACCGTAACATCTGCATTCACTAAATCTGCCTCAATATCTAACTGAATACCTTGCCAAAAATATTGACTTTCATAAATAGATTGACCATCTAAGCCGGTCTCATACGTTAAATTTGAAGTGAACTTCTTATTGAAATCTAATTGGAATTCATGATTTGTAAACTCCTCTACTTCTGTGATTATACGATTCAAACTATCTGGCAATTTCGTGACCTCATAAATCATCAAAGTGATTAAACTTCCAACAAAAAGAATCACCGCTAACACAATTGAATAGATTAAATACTTTTTCATGAAATCTCCCCCCTATGTATTTAAAATGACGGATGAAGTAGCGTCCAAGGACATATAGTCCATAGAAAAGTGTAATTTGGGTATTAACCAATAATATACTAATACTCAACAGCAAAAAAATAATGACCACGTAAAGTGAATCAATAAAAATGATACGGTAAAAGCTTCATTCCCCCCAACAATGAATCCTAAACCAGCTCAATCTACTGAAAAAGCTACTATTAAAAATATTGCACTCAAGGTGATAAAAAGAACTTGTTCTAAGGTCGGCTTCCCATTACTTCTCTTAGCCTCATTCAATTAATTAATAGCTGCATTAACTCCTTTTTTGACATGATTAATCACTTGTTCTTGATTAAAATTGAACTTTGAATCATATCCAAGTGCTTGTTTAGCTTCTTTAGTCACGTCTTTAGGTGAACTTAAACGTTGTAAAATTTGATCTTCCATAGTTCCTTCAGCTAATATCTAAGAAATTTGCTCTCGATAATTATCTAAAATATCTTCTCAATCATCTTCTAATAGCTACTTTAAGTCTTTCTTGAGTGCTTCTAGCCAGTTTTGTTTTTCAATCATTTTACAATTTATTCATTTTAATCCTAATAACGTTTTTCACTTTCCTTTATAGAACTAAGTTTTATATAAAGAGATTTGATATAAAAAAAGACAATAACCTAAAGGTTATTGTCTAAAAATTACTATCCATTCACAACTTCTGAACAACGAGGACAAATTCCTTGTTCGTTCACATCAGTTACAACTAACCAGCAACGGTCACATGTGTGTCCTTCGGCTGCTTTAACGACAACAGCTAATCCATCGAATTTTAAGGCATTTTCAGGAGCTGCTCCTTCTTCAATCACTAACTCAGAAACGATGAAGATTTGTTTTAAGTCAGCTTGTAACGACTCAAGTAATTCTTTCGTTTGCGCATCTGGATATAAGTGTAATGAAGCAGTTAATGATTTACCGATAACTTTCTCATTACGAGCCTCTTCTAATGCTTTTAATACGTCATGACGAAGTGATAATAATTGATTCCATTTTACAGTCACTTCAGCCGCATTTGCATACTCTTTTACAGTCGGCATATCAGTTAAGTAAGCTGACACTTCTGTGCTTCCTGGGATATATGAATAAACTTCATCCGCTGTATGAGGAATAACTGGTGCTAATAAGCGAACCATATCTGATACATGGTGATATAATACTGTTTGAATAGAACGGCGAGCTTTACTATCTTCTGCATCGATATATAAAATATCTTTCGTGAAATCTAAGTAGAATGAACTTAAATCATTTGAGATATAGTTATTCACTGTTTTGAAGACATCGTCGAAACGGTATTCTTCATAGGCTGCTTTTAATTCTGCTGTTAATTCATTTAAACGAACCATCATGAATTGATCAACTTCATTTAAGTCTTCATAAGCCATTAAATCTGTTTCTGGATTAAATCCATGTAAGTTTCCTAATAAGAAACGGAATGTATTACGCATTTTACGGTAGCTTTCAGATACTTGTTTAATTAAGTCTTCTGAAATACGAACGTCTGCTTGGTAATCAACTGAAGCCACCCATAAACGAACGATATCTGCTCCGTAAATGTTGATTAATTTTAATGGATCGATAACATTCCCGATTGATTTAGACATTTTACGTCCTTGTCCATCTAAAACGAATCCGTGACTTACGACTGTTTTATATGGTGCACGCCCTGTCATCGCAACTCCTGTTGATAATGAAGAGTTGAACCATCCACGATATTGATCAGATCCTTCTAAGTATAAATCTGCTGGGTATGGTAATCCACGTTCAACTAATACTCCGTGGTGAGATGACCCTGAATCGAACCATACATCCATGATATCCATTTCCTTACGGAATTTACCATTTGGACTACCTGGGTGAGTGAATCCCGCTGGTAATAATTCTTCAGCTTCTAATTCAAACCAAATATTTGATCCTTTTTCACGGAATAAGTCAGCCACATGATTGATTACTGCTTCATCTAAGATAGCTTCTCCATCTTCAGCATAGAAGACTGGAATTGGAACTCCCCAAACACGTTGACGAGAAATACACCAGTCCGCACGATCTTTGATCATGTTTCCTAAACGAACTTCTCCCCAAGCTGGTAACCAGTTCACTTCTTTGATTTGTTCCATCATTTGATCTTTTAATGCTTCAATTGAAGCAAACCATTGCTCAGTCGCACGGAAGATGATTGGTTTTTTCGTACGCCAGTCATGTGGATATGAGTGAGTGATGAATTTTAATCCAAGTAATGCACCATTCTCTTCTAATTTTTGACCAACAGCTTTGTTAGCATCTTCGTAGTATAATCCTTCGAACTCTAACGCTTCTTTTGTCATATATCCACGATGATCAACTGGGCATAAGACTTCTAAGTTATATTTACGTCCAACATTGAAGTCGTCTTCCCCGTGTCCTGGGGCTGTATGAACTAAACCTGTTCCGGCTTCAAGTGTGACGTGATCTCCTAGAATTAATAATGATTCACGGTCAAAGATTGGGTGTTTAGCTGTCATATATTCAAAATCAGAACCTTTATGAGTTGCAACCACTTCATAGTTTTCCCATCCGAACTCTTCCGCTAATTGTTTCACTAGCTCTTTAGCAACAATGAATTTACGATTGTTCACAGCAACTGTCGCATACTCTAAATCTGCGTTCACACAGATTCCTAAGTTTCCTGGAATGGTCCAAGGTGTTGTGGTCCAGATAACGAACTCTTCATCTCCTGATAAAATACCTTTTCCATCTTGTACTTTAAATGCCACATAAATTGATGGAGATTTTTTATCATGATATTCGATTTCGGCTTCAGCTAATGCTGTTTCAGAAGATGGTGACCAATAGATTGGTTTTAGCCCTTTGTAGATTAAACCGTCTTTAACCATTTTACCGAAGACTTTGATTTGCTCAGCTTCAAATTCTTTTTGTAATGTGATATATGGATTTTCCCAATCACCTAATACCCCTAAACGTTTGAATTGCGCTTTTTGTCCTTCAACTTGTTCTAAAGCATATTGCTTACATAATTCACGGAATTCAGCAATTGTTTTTTCTTTACGATTAACTTTTTTATTATTTGTTAAAGCTTGCTCGATTGGAAGTCCGTGTGTATCCCAACCTGGAATATATGGAGAATAGAATCCATTCATATTTTTATAACGAACAACAAAGTCTTTTAAAATTTTGTTTAATGCATGTCCCATATGAATATTTCCATTAGCATATGGAGGTCCATCATGTAAAACGAAAGGCGTTTTATCTTTATTTTTATCTAATACTCGTTGATAGACATTTTCGTCATACCACTTTTGCTCAATTTGTGGTTCACGATTTGGAAGGTTTCCACGCATTGGGAAATCTGTTTTAGGCATTAATAAGGTTTCTTTTAATTCCATCGTACGATCGCTCCTTTTTTATATTCCTCATATAGTTTGCGAAAATAAAAAAGAACTTTTCATCACATAAGGACGAAAAGTTCCGTGGTACCACCTTAATTCGCAGTAGAAATCAAAAAGCTACTGCCTCAAACTATTTATCGCATAGTATACGTCATGCTTTTTATCACATGAAAGCTCCTGGTTGATTCTATACTACTCTTTTTATCGGCCTTTCACCGTCACCGACTCGCTAGAAAAAAGTTGATAATATAGCATGGTCCACTCTTCGCTAATATTTACTATATTTGTCTATCATTTTAAAGAATTCAGTCAAAAAAATCAATAGCTTTTTTAACTTTTTCCAAAACAATTTCGAATATCATCAACTTTTGTATTTAGGAAATCGATTAATTCATCTTTAATTTGTAGTTGTTGTTGCTCAAACAGTGCTGTTTCCTCCATGATCTTCTCTACATCACAAATGGCTTGCTCAATCATGACCTTAGAAATTTTTTCTGTTTCTTGAATGATCTTAATCGCATCGCGTTTGGCATGTGATTTCAATAATTCAATCTGTTCCAGTTCGGATTTCAAATGGGATTCAGAGTTTTCTTGCATAGTTTGCACTTCTTTTTTTAATGATTTCTAATGCTTCTATTTGTTCAATCAATAAACAAAAGACACGATAAAGTTCATCATCTGAAAACTTTCCCCACGATTTTTTCATCTGAGTCTTTAATATCTCTGCTGGCGTCATGTCTTCCCCCCTAACTACACTGTTTTCCCAATAATAACTACAATTCTTCCACTCTTAGTGATTGATTTTTGCGCCAATAGTTTATAGCGTCCATATCGTTTAATCGAGATAACATCACCAATTTTACACTGATACGAGTGATTTTGTTCTAATTTAAAATTAAGCTGGATATTTCCTTGCTTCATGTATTCAAACACTTCGGAACGTGAAGCCTTCATCAAGCTAGCCACCACAACATCAAGCCTCATCGAACTGATAATATATTCATTTTCTTCATATTGTTCTAGCTTTTCTAACCCTTTGATATCGACCTTCAGGAGTGAGATAGGATGTCGTCCCACCTTAGTGAAATACTGCATAATAAACGATGCAAACTCTTCACAAATAGCAACATAAATCTTCCCTGTCTCTAACACTAAAATATCACCGACCAACGCTCGGTCAATATTAAGTGCCGTTAGCGAGCCAAGAACTTGTCGATGTTCAATTGTCACTAGACGATGATGATACTGCACCTCATAACCAACCACTGTCTGATCAAACAACTCACCTGATAAATAAGCTGGGATAATAATGGCTCGTTTTCGTTCAGCATTTTTAAAGCCTCCCTCAAATCGAACCACTACATCCTCAAACTCATTCACCAATACTTGAACAACTTGTTGTTCACGTGGTGTTAAAAATTTTGTCTTTTTTATCTTATGACTATAATAAACTTGATGAATCCAGTCATTAACCTTCGTGACAAATTCATATTCGTGTTTATTAAAATGCTCGAGTCTCATAATAAGATATTAATTAATCCTTGCATAGCAAGATCTAACACGATAAATGCGATAATTGGTGAAAAGTCAATCATTCCAAGTGGAGGAATAATTTTTCTGAAAATTGACAAGTACGGCTCAACAAATCCACCAATGACACGCCCTAATTGTGTAGAACGACTTTCTGGAATCCAGCTCATTAAAATGTAAATAATCATTAAGAATTCATAAATTCTCAAAATAGCTGTAAATAATAATATGATTTGTGCCATATGTATTACTCCTCTATTTCTGGTTGTGTTTCGTTCATTGTCACTTGTCCTTCTGTTTCAACATTTTTTGGTGTACATAAGAATAAGTTTGTTCCAACGCGTTTAATATCTCCATCAATAGCATAGATTGTTCCACTTAAGAAGTCGACCACGCGTTTCGCTTGTGATTTTTCTAAGCGTTGTAAATTAATGAAAACCGGATAGTTTTCTTTTAAACAATCTGCAATATCTTGTGCATCTGAGTATTCATTTGGTTCACGAATAATAACTTTATTTAAATTGCTATCAAATTTTAGTTTATTTGTTTCTGTATTCATTGGCATCACAGTACTCTTTCCTTTATTTATCGTTTGATTTGCTGGATTTGATACAACTGTTAAATCTGGTTTAGGGGCTGGCGTTGGTTTTACCACTTCAGGCTCTTCGAACTCTTCTTCGAAGTCATCCATCTCATATTCCTCTTCATCTATTCCCATCATTGTTTTAAGCTTATCTTTAAAACTCATCTTCTTCTCCTCCTATAACTAATTCTCTTTATGTGCTGGATATACTAGTCTTGAAATAGAATGGACCCTAATCGTATATGGGTTGCTCCCTCTTCAATGGCAATCGTATAGTCATTACTCATTCCCATTGATAAATTTGAACACTCTACTCCTTCTAGATTTAACTGTGAAATACTGACCTGTAATTGCTTTAGCGATTTGAAGCAGTCGCGAACGATGGTCTCATCTTCCGTATTTGGAGCCATTGTCATAAGCCCAATCACTTTAATGATTGGATACTCTTTTAAAGCTTGTAAGAACGGAATCACTTCCTCAGAACGAAGACCATGTTTGCTCTTTTCTCCACTTACATTAACTTGAATAAAGCAAGGTAATGGCTGTTGTCGGTATTTCTGTATTTCTTTTGCAAGTGATAAACGATCGAGTGAATGAAGGCAAGCAATCTCATTAATCACGTCCTTCACTTTACGCGACTGTAAGGTCCCTATAAAGTGCCACTCAATAGGTAAAGATAATTGGCATTTCTTCTCTAACAAAGAATCTACACGATTCTCACCCATCATCGTAATTCCACTTTCAAAAAGTGCAATCATTTGCTCTGGATCAGCATATTTTGTTGCAGCAACAATGTTTACAGCTTGTGGATCAGTAGTAAATGATTGGATATTTTGTCGAACTGCATCGACGTTTTTTTGAATATTCATATTACACACCTATCAACTAATAATATTACTGCATGATACTATAAATTATACCATATTTCATATTGAATGGAAAATTTTTTTACGATGTATCTCGTAAATATGACAGCTTAATATTCATTTAATCGCTGAGCCACATTCACAATAATTACATCTTCCCCAATTTTCAAAATTTGATTCCATGGGACGACAACCGCTGATTCATCTTTCGAAAAAAAACTAACAAATCTCATAGAAGGTTGTACTGTAATTGCAATAATTTGTCCTGAGTTTGTATCAATTCTTAAACTTGAAACAAATCCGATGCGCTCACCAGTCACCACATTAATTACATCTTTTTCTTCAATATCACTTAATGTCATAATTGAATCTTTCATCTTCTCCCCCGCCTTCTTATCTTTGTAATTTATTTTATGTACTTCTTTCAATAAATATGTAATATTCAAATTTACATTCAATTTTTATAGAAAAAGAATCAGCGCCAACAAACGCTGATTCTTTCATAATTAACTTTTCATCATTTCTTCCATAATTTGTAGAGCATTCTTTTCTAAACGTGACACTTGCGCTTGCGAGATTCCAATTTCAGCTGCAATCTCCACCTGCGTTTTTCCCATGAAATAGCGATCATGGATAATACGTTTTTCACGTTTACCAAGACGTTTAAACCCTTCTTCAAGCATCAATTTGACACTCCATTTTTCATCCGTAATACTGTCGTCTCTGATTTGATCAATCAAATGAATAGTATCTCCACCATCATTGTAAATAGGAGAGAAAATTGAAACAGGATCAGAAATCGCCTCAACAGATAAGACAACATCTATCGGCTCAACACCTATTGCCGCGGCAATCTCTTCATTCGTCGGATCACGCTGTAATTCAATAGATAGCTGGTCCTTCATCTGAAGCACTTTATAAGCGGTGTCTCTTAAGGAGCGAGAAACACGTAATGAGTTATTATCTCGTAAGTAGCGTCGAATTTCACCAATAATCATCGGAACAGCATACGTCGAAAACTTCACCTCATGTGATAAATCAAAATGGTCAATAGCTTTCATTAAACCTAAACACCCAACTTGGAAAAGATCATCTAGATTTTCTCCTCGGTGATTAAATTTTTTTATTATACTTAGAACTAATCTTAAATTACCTTTAATTAATGTCTCTCGGGCACTCATATCACCACTTTGAAATTTTTTGAATAATTCAACCATTTCTATATTTGTTAATACTTCTAATTTTGACGTGTCTACACCGACAATATCAACTTTATGTTTAGACATGATGGCCCCTCCTGTTGCATTACATTGTTTCTACAAAGAAGTATGAGCAACATCATGTCATATCATTCATGATTTACCAGTTTATTATTATCTTTTTTTCGACATTTTACTTTGTTTTTAGAACTTCTTTACGAATTTTATCGATGATTTTTTTCTCTAGTCGTGAAATATACGATTGGGAAATATCAAGTTTTTGTGCAACCTCTTTCTGCGTTAACGGATCCTCACCACAAAGTCCAAAACGCATATACATAATCTCTCGCTCACGACGTTTCAAACGGTTAATCGCATCAAACACAAGTTGTCGTTCAACATCCTCTTCAATATCTTTATAAACCTCATTCTCCTCTGTTCCTAAGATATCTGAAAGTAATAATTCATTTCCATCCCAGTCTACATTTAATGGTTCATCTAATGAAACTTCGTGTCGAATTCTGTTAGTCTTTCTAAGGTGCATTAAAATTTCATTTTCGATACATCGTGAAGCATACGTGGCTAATTTAATATTTTTATCCATCTTAAACGTTTGCACACCTTTAATGAGTCCAAGCGTTCCAATACTAATTAAATCTTCCAAATTAACACCAGAACTTTCAAATTTCTTTGCAATATAAACCACTAACCTTAAGTTGTGCTCAATGAGTGTTTGTCTTGCTAGTTCATCTCCAGCCTGAAAATTTGTTAAAATTCTGAATTCCTCATCTTTTGATAATGGTTCTGGTAACGTTTCATTTCCACGAATATAATTAACATATTTCTTCTTACGTTTAAAAACCCTTTCAAACCAATTGATAAAAAACATCATTAAAGACTGCATTCCACTTCCCCCTTAACTCCCTATCCTTTTATATACTTCTAACCATACTTGGCTGTAATAAAAAATCATACTCATAAAACTGATTTTCTACTACCCCTATCAGCACGTTTCGAACAACTTGGTCATTAATTAATAATAATGTTGGTTTAAAAACTAGTAAGTGTTGTTGGTCATCATTAATCACAGAATAACTGGTAGACCAAGATGATATACGATGCTTCATTAAAAAATCTTCCATCGATTCTTTACAAAACATTTCTTTTGGAACCATCATGATAGGCAGCGCTGTTTTTTCATCTATTAGGTGATTTCCAGTATCCACAAAACCACTCCCCTTAATTTCAATCGGTCCGCAAAAAATACGCACATCATAAATAAATTGATTGATTAATTGTTGATCGTTCAACCAGCGAACCTTTAATACATAGATTAAAGTAACGATAAATGCTAGAACAAGTAAAATTAAAATGTATGGAATGATTGTTAAATCAAATTTAATGAAATGACTAATAGTATAAATCGCTCCACTTAAAATAAGACTTAAACAATAGAAATACAATACTTTGGTCATAAAACACTTGATGTTTTGTTTTGAAAATACAATGGCTAGCATCACAAATGGAACTAACCCTACTAAAGTCGTAAAATCCATCATAAATAACAATGTACTGAGAACTAGACTACTGATTAATCCTAAGCTTAAGCGAGAGAGTCTCATTTTTTCATCAGTTAGGATAGCAACACCATTTAAAATAAGGTAATCATATATCAAATTTTGAATGATGAATAAATCGATGTACATAAACCCCCTCCTTCTTCTAACGATGATTACCTCTACATTTTATCCGACTGAGAGTGTAAAATCTGTCAATTCTTTGTTGCTTATTCATTTTATTTAAGACGGATATTATCTTTTTTCGTAAAAACTTTTATTGTTCAAGGTATAAAAAGTATATCTAATATATAA
>ERZ1034980.2150-NODE-2150-length-10877-cov-3.549067_pt1 | contig 10877 bp, 9 predicted proteins | sample MGYA00520622_ERZ1034980 | MGnify/ENA primary metagenome ERZ1034980 (study PRJEB33766, sample SAMN09781791) | gut metagenome | biome: gut microbiome | host: Homo sapiens | place: Madagascar | study: EMG produced TPA metagenomics assembly of the PRJNA485056 data... | reverse complement strand
GTGATCCGGTGACCCTTCTCGGAAAAGACGGCAGCGAATGTATCACGATGGAAGAGCTTGGCGAATTATCCGGTCGTTTCAATTATGAATTTGCATGTCTGATCACACCGCGTGTGCCAAGAATCTGTATACAGGAATCATAAGATTACACAGATGTCTCCTTTTTGAATAACATATAGTATGAAATCATCTTTTTGAATACATGTGAGAAATATGGAAATACTTTTAGTATCACAAAGTATGGGGTGAAAACGTATGTTGATTCAAAGAGGAGATGTTTATTATGCAGATCTGCGCCCGGTCGTGGGATCGGAACAGGGAGGCGTCCGGCCGGTTCTTATCATTCAGAACAATATCGGGAACCGGCACAGCCCGACCGTGATCTGTGCGGCGATTACTTCGCAGATGCATAAAGCAAAACTTCCTACACATGTCGAATTAAACTGTGACAAATACGATCTGGCAAAGGATTCTGTCGTTTTGCTGGAACAGTTGCGGACCATTGACAAAAAGCGGCTGAAAGATAAAGTATGTCATCTGGATCATCAGATTCTTTTGAAAATTGACAAAGCACTGGAGATCAGCCTGGAATTGTATACATAACTTGACGGAATACAGTTCCCATGGTATGATTTGGAGTATTATATACATTAAAGGAGAAACGAAATGGACGATAGTGCCAGTTCCGGCAGGACGAATATTTTAAAAAAAATTATAGGATTTTTAAACCCGTCTTCCCATGAGGATGATGTGACCGAAGAAGAGATTATTTCCATGGTAAATGAAGGACACGAACAGGGAGTTCTTCGTGCTTCGGAGGCAGAGATGATTCACAATATTTTTGAATTCGGTGACAAAGAAGCCAAAGATATTATGACACATCGAAAGAATCTGATTGCGATCGATGGGGAACTTTCCTATAATGATGCTGTTCCGTTCATCATTGAAAACAATAAGTCAAGATATCCGGTTTATCTGGAGGACATCGATAATATTATCGGTGTTTTACATATTAAAGACGCATTTGCTTTTGCACAGAAAAATGAGGTATTCCGTACTTCCATCAAAGACATTAAGGGGCTGATCCGGGAGGTGGATTTTGTTCCGGAAACATTAAATATTCATACTCTTTTCCAGAAAATGCAGGCAAAAAAGAGCCATCTGGTCATAGTGGTAGATGAATATGGACAGACATCCGGTGCGGTAGCCATGGAGGATATCCTGGAAGAAATTGTCGGAAACATCGAGGATGAGCATGATGAGGAAGAACAGCTGATTCGCCAGAATACAGATGGAAGTTATACCATGAGCGGGTTCGCAAGTCTTTCGGACGTGGCGGAAACGTTACAGATTCCGGTAAATGATGATGATTTTGACACGCTCAACGGTTTTCTGGTTTCCCTGATGGAAAAAATTCCAAATGATGGTGAAACTGCCAGATTGCAGGCGTACGGATATGAATTTTCCATTCGGAAAGTGAAGGATAAAATGATCCGTGAGGTTCTTGTAAAAAAAGCAGATGCAAAGCATCAGCGGCCGGAGGATGATCCACTTGCGCGAAACGGCAAAGAATGATAGAATAAAATACAGGTAATGCTTCTGTACGAATGACATGAAGTATGGATGGTTACAGGATAGAATACAATTTAGAAAAGAGGATTTTAACAATGTCAGGACATTCCAAATTTGCGAATATCAAGCACAAAAAAGAAAAAAATGATGCAGCAAAGGGAAAGATCTTTACCATGATCGGTAGAGAAATTGCTGTTGCGGTAAAAGAGGGTGGTCCGGATCCGGCAAATAATTTCAAACTTGCACAGGTAATCGCAAAGGCAAAGTCAAACAATATGCCGAATGATACCATCGAGCGCGGTATCAAAAAAGCGGCAGGCGATGGAAACAGTGTTAATTACGAGACAACAACGTATGAGGGATATGGACCAAGCGGCACAGCAATTATTGTAAAGTGCCTGACGGATAATAAGAATCGTACAGCAGCCAATGTGCGTAATGCATTTACCAAGGGACAGGGAAGTATCGGTACACAGGGATGCGTATCCTATATGTTCGATGAAAAAGGACAGATTATCATTGACAAAGAAGAATGTGATATGGATGGTGATGATCTGATGATGCTTGCACTTGATGCAGGTGCAGAAGATTTTTCCGATGCGGATGACAGCTTTGAGATCACTACCGCTCCGGAAGATTTTGATGCGGTACATAAGGCACTTGAAGAGCAGAACATTCCGATGGCATCTGCGGAAGTAACCATGATTCCACAGACATATGTGACGCTGACCGATGAGGCTGATATTACAAATATCGGAAGAATTCTTGATTTCCTGGATGACGATGATGATGTTCAGGAAGTATATCACAACTGGGAAGAGTAAAATTACATACTGTAAAAATGCGTCATACGCAAAACAGGGTTTTAAATTAGGAGGCAGGTATGAAGAAAATCTTATTTGCAGCATCCGAATGTGTTCCTTTTATTAAAACAGGAGGACTTGCTGATGTATGTGGGGCTTTGCCTAAAACATTTGATCATAAGGATTGGGATGTGCGTGTTGTTATTCCGAATTACAGCTGTATTCCGGAAAAATACCGCAGTCAGTTTGAGTATGTGACCCATTTTTATATGGCATGCGGTTCTTATATTCCAAGTAAATATGTAGGGGTTTTACAATATAAACTGGATGGAGTCACCTATTATTTCATTGATAATCAGGAGTATTTTAACTGTTTCGTACCGTATGGAGATATGCGCTATGATATTGAAAAATTCACGTTCTTCGACAAAGCGGTATTGTCCATGCTTCCGCTGATCGGTTTCCGCCCGGATATCATTCACTGTCATGACTGGCAGGCCGGACTGATTCCTGTTTATTTAAAGAACGAATTTCAGGCAGATTCTTTCTTCTGGGGCATCCGGTCGATTATGACCATACATAATCTGAAGTTCCAGGGAATCTGGGATGTAAAAACCATGCAGGGACTTACGGGATTCTCAAGTGATCTGTTTGTTCCGGATAAGCTGGAATTTAATAAAGATGCAAATATGTTAAAGGGCGGACTTGTTTATGCAGATTATATTACTACCGTCAGTGATACCTATGCGCAGGAGATTCAGACAGAATATTACGGCGAGGGATTAAATGGCCTGTTGTCTGCACGTCATTTTGACATGCAGGGAATTGTAAACGGAATTGATTATACGACTTACAATCCACAGACCGATTCCAAGATTTACATGAATTATGATGCGTCCAGTTTCCGGAAAAAGAAGTATGTGAACAAGGAACGGCTGCAGGAAGAACTTGGTCTGGAAGTAGATAAGAAGAAATATATGATCGGACTCATTTCCCGTCTGACCGATCAAAAGGGGCTGGATCTGATCAATGCCGTCATGGACGGACTGGTAGATGAATTTACCCAGCTGGTAGTCATCGGAACCGGGGAACCACAGTATGAGAATATGTTCCGGCATTACGCATGGAAATATCCGAACCGGGTTTCTGCAAATATCTGTTACTCTGATGATCTTGCACACAAGCTTTATGCGGCAGCGGATGCGTTCTTAATGCCTTCCCGCTTTGAGCCGTGTGGTCTGACACAGATGATTTCTTTCCGGTATGGAACCGTCCCGATTGTAAGAGAAACCGGAGGATTAAAAGACACGGTTCAGGCTTACAATGAATATGATAACAGTGGAGATGGATTCTCTTTTACAAATTACAACGCTGACGAAATGCTGCAGGTGATTAATTATTCCAAGCATATTTTCTATGACCGCAAGCGCCAGTGGAACCAGATGGTAGACCGTGGAATGGCAAATGATTTTTCATGGAATGCGTCAAAATTCCGCTATGAGGGACTGTATAATTATCTTCTCGGTGAATAAAACAGAAAATAATTCATAAGATAAGAACGGATACATTTGTATCCGTTCTTATTTTTATGAATGGCAAAGGTGAAAAAACAATGGGAGATACCAAAAAAGAAAATGATGACATTATTGAATTCGGACAGGCAATGTTACATGCAGACCGGAGAAATACAACCATTTATCTGTTATCAATTATCGGAGAAATTGAAGGACACGAATGTCTTCCGTCAACTTCAAAAACGACAAAATATGAACATGTCCTGCCACGTCTGGCAGCGATTGAGGACGATGAGAGTGTAAATGGCGTTTTGTTATTGCTAAATACCATGGGTGGAGATGTGGAGAGCGGACTTGCGATTGCGGAAATGGTCGCGTCGCTTTCGAAACCTACCGTTTCTTTAGTGCTTGGTGGGAGCCATTCCATCGGTGTTCCGCTGGCCGTTTCCACAGATTACTCTTTTATTGTTCCGAGCGGAACCATGGTGATCCATCCGGTACGGATGAGTGGAACCGTGATCGGGGCAAAACAGACATATGATTACTTTAAACAGATGCAGGATCGGATTGCCGGATTCGTGGCTTCCCATTGTCACGTTTCGGAGGAACGGATGACAGAAATGATGATGAATACGCAGATGCTGACCAAGGATCTCGGCACGATTCTTGTCGGGAAACAGGCAGTGTCAGAAGGCATTATTGATGCTGTCGGGGGAATTTCGGATGCATTTGCAAAGCTGTATCAGCTGATAGGGGAAAATAGTTAAAAATAATTAAAAAAGCTGATGGGTGACATTCTGGTGTAAATATGATAAAATAAAAGGAGTTTTGTATGAAGGAGTGTGTCCAATGGCTGCGGGAAACCGTAAATCATCAAATAAAAGAAAAACACAGACAAAAAAAGAGCGTATGGCGGAAATGGAGAAAGCACAGGCATTTCGCGTGGAAGTAACGTTGTGGATTGTTGTTGCAGCTGCGCTGCTGCTTTTTATCAGTAATCTGGGATTCGGAGGAGCCGTTGGCAAAACCGTCAGCGGCTTTCTTTTTGGTATGTTCGGACTTATGGCATATGTTCTTCCGGTGCTGCTTCTTGTGGGCAGTTTTTTTGCGGTATCGAACCGTGGAAATAAGCTGGCAGCCGTAAAATTGATTGCGGCAATTGTATTTTTGGTCTTTTTATGTACATTTATGGGACTGGCCATGAATGGAAACGACCGGATCCATCCACTTGACGCATATACATATTGTGCAGAACGGCATACCGGTGGCGGCATCATCGGCGGATGTCTGGCTTATTACATGTGTCAGGCATTTGGACTGATCGGGTCTTTTATTATTGACATTATCGTGCTGATCGTCTGTATGGTACTGATTACAGAGCGTTCGGCATTGCGTGGAATGCAAAAAGGCGGCAAAAAGGTCTATGAATCCGCAAAGGAAAGCAATGAAAAGTATCGGGAATACAGGGAATACCGTGCACAGGAGCGGAAAGAACGCCGCATGGATCATAAAGTGTCCGGAGTATCCATCGATACACGGATTGAAGAAAAAGGCAAAAAAAATAAAAAGAGAAAATCGGATGAAATGGGAGAACTGTCGGCACCTGCATTTGATATGATGCCGGATACCACAGTATCTCCGATGCCGGAAAAAATTTCTTCTCCGGCACCAGTGGCGGTTTTAGAAGAACCCGCGGCAGAAATACAGCCGGAGATTTCGGGGGATTTTATGCCGGATACTTTTCCACCGGAACCGTCGCAGGCGGCACCGGTTCCGGAACATATTGCAGGATTGGCACCGGCCAAAGACGTATTAAAGTCGGCAGAAAAAACACAAAAAAAGAAAAACGAACAGGAAATCCAAAACGAAGTACAGAAAGTAGCACAGGAAATGGAGACGTCGGGTTTGGAACACAAACCGGACAAAGCATATGTTTTTCCATCCATAGATCTGTTGAAAAAGGGAGAAGGGAAAAAGTCTGCCAATACTGAACATCAGTTGCGGGAAACTGCGGATAAGCTGCAGCAGACGTTAAAGAACTTCGGGGTCAATGTCACCGTTACCAACATCAGCTGCGGACCGGCAGTGACAAGATATGAAATTCAGCCGGAAATGGGTGTGAAGGTGAGCAAGATTGTCGGACTGACCGACGATATCAAACTCAATCTGGCTGCTGCGGATATCCGTATCGAGGCGCCGATTCCGGGAAAAGCAGCGGTAGGAATTGAAGTTCCGAACAAAGAAAATGTTATGGTTGCTTTCCGTGACCTGATCGAATCGCCGGAATTTCAGACGGCAAAGTCCAAGATCAGTTTTGCAGTTGGAAAAGATATTTCCGGGAAAACAAAAGTAACCGATATTGCAAAGATGCCGCATCTGCTGATCGCCGGTGCAACCGGCTCGGGTAAATCCGTCTGCATCAATACGATTATCATGAGTATTTTATATAAGGCGAGACCGGATGAAGTAAAGCTGATCATGATTGATCCGAAAGTAGTAGAGTTAAGTGTCTACAACGGAATTCCGCACCTGATGATTCCGGTTGTAACCGATCCGAAAAAAGCATCTGGTGCTTTGCACTGGGCAGTTGCGGAAATGACGGAACGATATGAAAAATTTGCGGAGGCAAATGTGCGTGAAATCAATGGATACAACGCAAAGGTAGATTCCATTGAAGTACCGGAAGGGCAGGAGCGCCCGCAAAAGATGCCACAGATTGTGATCATTGTGGACGAGCTTGCAGATCTTATGATGGTAGCTTCCAATGACGTGGAAGAGGCCATCTGCCGACTGGCACAGCTGGCACGAGCGGCGGGGATTCATCTGGTGATTGCAACCCAGCGTCCATCGGTGAATGTCATCACCGGTCTGATCAAAGCAAATATGCCGAGCCGGATTGCATTTTCGGTGACTTCGGGTACGGATTCCCGAACGATTCTGGATATGAATGGCGCAGAAAAGCTTCTTGGAAAAGGAGATATGCTGTTCCACCCGCAGGGGGCACCGAAACCGATTCGTGTACAGGGAGCATTTGTTTCCGATAAAGAAGTTTCCGATGTTGTGGAATTTATCAAAGAACAAAATGAAACTGCATCGTATAACGAAGAAATTGTACAGAAAGTGGACAGTATGCAGGCATCATCCGGCGGTACCACCGTGTCTATCTCCGATGCGGATGCGCAGGATGACGGCAGGGATGCATATTTTGATGAAGCAGCACAGATTATCGTAGATAAGGAAAAAGCATCCATAGGTATGCTGCAGAGATATTTAAAAGTGGGATTCAACCGTGCTGCCCGTATTATGGACCAGTTGGAAGAAGCTGGTATCGTTGGACCGGAGGAAGGAACGAAACCGCGGAAAGTTCTGATGACTTCCGAAGAATTACAGGCAGTAAAAGAGGATTTATAAAAAACATTTCAGGAGGAGAAAATTATGAAGACTGATATTCAAATTGCACAGGAAGCAACATTGCAGCCAATCAAAGAGGTAGCCGCAACAATTGGAATTGAAGAAGAAGATCTGGAATTGTACGGAAAGTACAAAGCGAAGATTTCCGATGAACTGATTGCACGAAGCCACAACAATCCGGACGGAAAACTGATTCTGGTGACCGCCATCAATCCAACACCAGCAGGAGAAGGAAAAACGACAGTCACCGTGGGATTGGGTCAGGCATTTGCAAAACTTGGGAAAAAAGCAATGATTGCGTTGCGTGAGCCTTCCCTTGGACCATGTTTCGGAATTAAAGGCGGTGCCGCAGGTGGCGGATATTCCCAGGTTGTTCCGATGGAGGATTTAAATCTTCATTTTACAGGGGATTTTCATGCAATTACTTCTGCAAATAATCTGCTGGCAGCTCTTTTGGACAACCATATCCAGCAGGGAAATACGCTTGGGATTGATCCAAGACAGGTGGTATGGAAACGCTGTCTGGATATGAATGACCGTGTCCTTCGTAATGTGGTTGTGGGACTTGGAAATAAAATGGACGGAATGGTGCGTGAGGATCATTTCGTAATCACGGTAGCATCCGAAATTATGGCGATTTTATGCCTTGCCGAAGATATGAAAGATTTAAAGAGACGTCTGGGACGGATTATCGTGGCATATACGTTTGACGGCAAGCCGGTAACTGCAGAAGATCTGCAAGCAGTCGGATCTATGGCAGCTCTGTTAAAAGATGCGTTAAAGCCGAATCTGATCCAGACACTGGAGCATACACCGGCGCTCGTTCACGGAGGACCATTTGCCAATATCGCACATGGATGTAACAGCGTGCGTGCTACCACAACTGCTTTAAAACTTGCCGATTATGTAATTACCGAGGCAGGATTCGGTGCGGATTTAGGTGCGGAAAAATTCTTTGATATCAAGTGCCGGAAGGCAGGGCTTCATCCGGATGCAGTGGTACTCGTTGCGACGATCCGTGCATTAAAATACAATGGCGGAGTTTTAAAGGATGAATTATCCAATGAAAACCTTGAGGCATTAAAGAAAGGAATTGTCAATCTGGAGAAACATATTGAAAACCTTCAGAAATTCGGTGTGCCGGTCGTTGTCACATTGAATGCATTTGTTTCGGATACAGAGGCAGAAACCGCTTATGTAGAACAGTTCTGCAAAGAGCATGACTGTGAATTTGCTCTGGCAAAAGTATGGGAAAAAGGCGGAGAGGGCGGAATTGCTCTGGCAAACAAAATTCTCGAGACACTTGAAAAGAAAGAAAGCCATTTCCATACACTCTACAGTGATGATCTTGGACTGAAAGAAAAGATCGAGACGGTTGCAAAAGAAATTTACGGTGCCGATGGAGTTACCTATTCTCCGGCAGCGGAGCGGGAACTGAAACGAATTACGGATCTGGGTATGGCAAACTTCCCGGTATGTATGGCAAAGACACAGTATTCCCTGTCGGATGATGCGAAGAAACTCGGAAGACCGACCGGGTTTAAGATCAATGTCCGGGAAGTATATGTTTCTGCCGGTGCCGGCTTTGTCGTTGCTGTCAACGGTTCGATCATGACGCTTCCGGGTCTGCCAAAGAAACCGGCAGCTTACGGAATTGATGTCAATGATGACGGTGTAATCACAGGATTGTTCTAAGGAGATAATGGCATGGCAAAGATCATAGATGGAAAGAAGATTTCAGCGGAAATCAAAGAAGAATTAAAGACAGAAGTTGCAGCATATGCAGCACAGGGGAAAAAATGTGCACTTGCTGTCATTCAGGTGGGCGCAGATCCGGCATCCAGCGTATATGTCAGAAATAAAAAGAAAGCCTGTGCATATATTGGAATAGAGTCGCTTTCGTATGAACTTCCGGAAGAAACCACGGAAGAGGAACTGCTTGCATTGATTCAGAAACTGAATGACAATCCAGATGTTCATGGAATTCTGTGCCAGCTTCCACTCCCGAAACATATCTGCGAAGATCATGTGATCCAGGCAATTGATCCGCAAAAAGATGTCGATGGTTTTCACCCGCAGAATGTCGGTGCACTTGTGGTTGGAAAAAAAGGATTTGTCTCCTGCACGCCCGCCGGTATTATCCAGCTGTTAAAACGCAGCAATATTGAAATTGCCGGAAAGCACTGTGTGGTAATCGGAAGAAGCAACATTGTCGGAAAACCGATGGCGCTTCTGATGCTTCGGGAAAATGCAACGGTTACGATCTGTCATTCACGGACCGAAAATCTCAAAGAAATCTGCAAAGAGGCGGATATTCTGATTGTGGCCATTGGAAAACCACGTTATGTCGGTGCCGATTATATCAAAGAAGGAGCGGTTGTCATCGATGTCGGAATTCACAGAAATGAAGAAAATAAGCTGTGCGGGGATGTCCGTTTCGAAGAGGCAGAGCAGATCGCTTCTTATATTACACCGGTTCCGGGTGGTGTTGGACCGATGACAATTGCGATGCTCATGCATAACTGTGTAGATGCCATGAAACTTTATTCATAAAACAGATAGGGGATAGATGATGAAGTGTATTTATTGCGGTGAGGAATTAAAAGAGGGGAGTCTGTACTGTCCAAAATGTGGGAAAGCCGTACAGATTGTACCGGACTACAATATTTACGATGATGATTATCTGAATCAGGTTCTTACGGAAGAATCCCAAAAGATTTCAGGTTCCAGACCGGACAGAAATAAAAAACCGGCACCTGCAGAGACAAAACATCCGGGGAAATTATCTTCCTGGTTCTCGGAATCGTATGCGTGCTTATTTTTGCCCTGTTAATTCTTGGAGCTGCAATCCGTTCCAATCATGCCAATTCCTTCGATTACCAGGTGGGACTGGCAGAGAAAGCGCAAAAAGCCGGAGATACCAAAAATGCAATTGCCTGCTATGAAAATGCATTGGCATTGGATAAAAACAGTATTGAAGTCCGGCTGGCTCTGGCAAAACTGTATACCGAAGAAAACGATTATGATTCGGCACTTGTTTTATATCAGGAAGTGATCCGTGCGGACAGGAAAAACCGTCAGGCATGCAAAGGACTGATTGCCATTTATGAGAAGCAGAACAATACCGATGCCATACTTTCTCTCTCCGAGGCTGTGGATGACAGTCTGAAAGATCTTTTCGCCGATTATCAGGTAGAGGGACCACAGTTCAGTTTAAAGAGCGGAAGTTTTGAAAATGCCCAGATACTACAGATGCTTTCCACAAAAGGCTATGAAATTTATTATACGGTAGACGGGTCAGATCCAAAAGAACGCGGATTGCGATACACAGAACCTGTGAAACTGGATGAAAATAATAAAACCTATACCGTAAAAGCGGTATGTAAAAACGAAAAGGGAGTTTACAGTGAGGTAACAGAAGCAAACTATAAAATTTCCATCCCGGCACCGGATGAACCGATTGTTTCTCCGGACGGTGGAGATTTCGGCGTGGAAACTTCCGTAACGATTACCGTTCCGGGCGGCTGCAGTGCTTACTATACCTGGGACGGAAGTACGCCGACTGCTGCCAGTCATC
>ERZ1034980.2140-NODE-2140-length-10906-cov-201.746199_pt1 | contig 10906 bp, 12 predicted proteins | sample MGYA00520622_ERZ1034980 | MGnify/ENA primary metagenome ERZ1034980 (study PRJEB33766, sample SAMN09781791) | gut metagenome | biome: gut microbiome | host: Homo sapiens | place: Madagascar | study: EMG produced TPA metagenomics assembly of the PRJNA485056 data... | reverse complement strand
TTTTCTATTATTCTACCTTATCTGATAGTAGATTTAAAACTTTGCAACAGAACCGTTCAGGATATGGACACTGATCTGCGCCGGTGTCTTTTAATTGCTCGATTTGATTTTCCAATTTTTGGTCTAAGGTACTCACTCGTGCATAGCCGTATTTCATTTTTTCAATTCCTCAAAAGTAGCTTTCACAAGTTGTGGCAAAAAAGATAAGCCAGTCAGTGTTTTAAAAGTGAATGAAATATCGTGTTTCCCAAAATTTTCAGTTACTCTTAAATAGTCTTGTAAAATATGTTCACCACTTTTGGTAGGTTTAAATTGGAAAAGATAACTGCCATTATCTTTTATAAGACCACCTATTTTTGTTTTATCAACAAAAATTACCGTACCACCCAAAAAACTTTTCTTAGTAGTTACCGTTCCTAAGCGTTCTGCTTCGATTAGCAACGGCTTTAAAAATACTTGTTCTGTAAGATTACTTGTCATGAATTCTTCTCCTTTACTTATGACTACCAGATATGACCTGTTGTTATCTTTGATTTTATCGTATCTTATTTTGATGGTCAAAACTGTTAAGTTATGAGCTGATTCGATATATTAATTTATTTACTATCTATATTGACGAATTTTAAATCGTCTGAAGAGAGTTTTACGGTTCTGTTACAAAGTTTTCCAAAAAATCTATTTTAGTGTAAAATTGAGAAAAAAGACAGAGAGGACGCGTTTGATTTTCAAACTTTGCAACAGAACCAAAAACACCTCCCTTTCGTCGCGGTTAGGGAGGTGTTTTTGGTTGTAATGCTTTCAAATTATAACATTTCGCAATTTTAGTATAGCATAAAAGTAAAAAAGGTCAATATTTTTGATTTTGGGGGCACTGGAACATCCGTACAGAAAATAGCGGTAGAAACCCGAACAACTATCTGAAAAACAAAATAGTTGTTCGGATAGTTTGTGTAGCTAAATAGCGTTTATGATTCGCTTGTTATTGTCTTCAACAATAATTCCTTCACTATTATTAATAAAACAAAGATTTAATTGTTCTTTATATTGTGCTTCTATATCCTTGGTCACTTTACTAAAAGGAATGTCATTATAGTGTGGCACTGTATAAAAATCAACTATATTTAATCCTGAAAAAGAATCTAGGTTTGGTGCTTTCTTTGGACTATCCATTTTCTTAATGTATTCAATTGTTTTAGAAAGTACAATGGCTCCAGCAGATTCACCAATATAAAGCTTTCCTTTTTGTATTTCTTCAATGATAATATGATCAGCACCAGATTGCTTTAATTCCTGTAGCAGAAAGAAACTATTTCCTCCAGTGACATAGATATAATCATTTTCTCTTAACTTTTGTCTAATTTCTTCTGGTTTTGCAGTAGACACGTCTAACTGATCTACTATTAATCCCATACTTTCCAAAGCTTTTTTTCCTGATTTAACATAAAAAGTTACCTTTTCTACCTTGCTAGCTGTAGGAATAAATGTAACAGTTTTCCCAACTAACTCTGTATTAAATGACTGTAAATTGGTAGATACTTCTGCAAATGAGGATACTAAAAATAAATTTTTCATATATGATTCCTTTCTCGTAATATATATTTTGAAACGACTTCCATCGTTTCAGTTACCCCTTAGGGCTATTCCTTATTAAATAACTTTTAAACCTTGGCTATTGAATTTTATTCCTGGATAATAGACTTATGGAAACGGTCTATCGGAACACTGCTAATTTCCTTTGTAGCTATGACTACAGCAGGAAGCCTGCATCCCGACTTATTGATTATCATGCCTCAAACTCATTAGCTATACCGTTAGGCTTCTTTAGTTACTTTATAGTTTAACCTAGAAAGGTGCCAATTTCTGACACCTTTCTAGTCCTATTTAATTTTTTTAGTTTTAATCGGTTGATTTCACGATAAAAGGTGCCTGTAGATATCTGATTTGTTTCAATAATTTCTTTTACTGAATAGTCTCCACTTTTGTACATTCGAATTGCAATATCTAACTTATCTTGCGGAACTCTAGGACGGCCAATCGCTACACCTCTTTTTTTACTAGCTTCGATTCCTTCGCGGACTCGATCAGCTAATAGGTTACGTTCTAGTTCTGCAATCACACTCATCATTTGTAACATGGCCATCCCTGTGGGTGTTGAAGTATTCATATTCTCTTTTAGAGAAACAAATTGAATTTGCTTTTGATCCAATTCCTGAATTAAGTTTAAAATGTCCAAAGTGTTCCTTCCAAGTCTAGAAATACTTTCTACTACAACAATGTCTCCTTTTCGAATCGTTTGAAGAAGCTGCTCAATTCCTGGGCGGTTTCTTTTTGTACCTGTATATTTTTCTTGAATAATCTTCTCTGCGCCAAAATTTTTTAACTGATCAATTTGACGACCTAAATTTTGATCGTCTTTTGATACACGAGCATAGCCAATAATCATTACAAGAACCTCCAGTTTTATTTCTTTTTTATTATGAAGAATGTTCTTTCTTTTGGCAATGGTTTATTGTAAACTTTTTTATAATGAGTTTTTGAAAACTTAAAACATTGATAGACAAAGGAGTCAAAAACTAGAAATAAGATTCTAAAAAACTATAGTTTTTGGAAAGTTTGGAGGTTTGAATGGAAAAAGAAAAACTTTTTGGTATGTTTACGGGTATTCCTTCAGAAGAACAATTACAGCTATATTTCCAGTTAACTGATTTTGATAAGGAAATTATTGATGAAATGAGATTACCTTCCACTAAACTCGGTTTTGCTGTACAGCTTGGGACAGTAAGATTTTTAGGAACGTTTTTTACTGATTTTTCAAAAATTCCGTTAGAAGTAATAGTATACCTAGCCAATCAATTATCTATTGATCCATGTGAATTTGATTCATATTCTAGAAAAATGACAATCAGTAAACATGCACAATTAATCAAAGATCGCTATTCATATAGAAATTTTCATGACTATGATTGCCAAAAAATTCTTTATAATTGGCTTTTGTCTCGTTCTTCACATACGACCGAAACAACTGAAATGCTCTCAGATATGTTATTGAAAAAGTGTTTAGAAGAAAAAATATTACTTCCAGGTGTGTCCGTGTTTCAACGCTTTATTTCCAAAATTGTTGAACAAGCAGAAGAGCAATTAACGAATCAACTCTCTCTTATACCTTCCGAAGAAGAGTCAGAAAAATTATTAAATTTACTTAGTCTTATGGGGACACCTATTCAAGGGGCATTAACTAAAATGGATATTTTACGAGCGCCTTTAATTGATGAAAGTAGAAAAGAAATCACTCGTGGCTTTCATCGATTAAAGGAATTCCAACAGTTTCATACGAGTGAATGGGATTTCTCAACTGTCCCTGAAGGAAAAATAAAACATTTAGCTACCTACGCTTTCAAGGCCAAATCAAGCCTTCTTCAAAGAATGAGTACTCAGAAAAAATTAGCTCTTTTAGTTGCTTTTGTGTATGAGTATGAAAAAGTCGCTACAGACGAATTGCTTACAGCTTTAATTAAATATTATGAGTCAATTTTTAAACGAGCAAGAAATAAAGAATCAAAAGAACGGCTACGAACGTTAAAAGATTTGGATCGTGCAGCATTTACTCTATCTGAAATAGTTGAACTATTTTTAGACGATTCTATTGAAAATGATTGTCTGCGAAGCCGAGTGTTTGACCAATATCCAGCAGAGGATATTGTAAATGCGGTGTTTCAAGTAAAGAAACTTGTTAAAAATGAACAAGAACCTATTGCAATCGCAGAATTAATTCAATCTTATCGTAAAATTCGAAAGTTTATTCCTTTGATTATTGAAACATTAACAATAGAAAATGGGCACTATGGCGAAGATTGTATGGCAGTATGGCGTTTAATTCAACATAGATTTTCCAAGCCAATTACTTTTAGACAATTTGAATCAATTGAAAGTCACATACCAAAGAAATGGGTTTATTATATTCACTCTAACCCTAATGAAGTCAATCAAAGTGTACTTATTCTAGGTGTTGAGTTACTGATCCAAAGCTTGAATAAACATGATATATTTGTGCCTAAAAGTGAAAAATTTATTGATCCAATGAGTTGTTTGATCAGCAAAGATACGTGGGAGCAACAAAAAGAAAGTTTACTCGCTCAATTGGATTTACCTAGCTCTTCTGTCGAAGTAATAAAGCAATTAGAAGAAGATCTAAGTCTCTCTTATAGCGAAACAATAAAAAAATGGCCTCATTCTGAAATGGCTAAAATTGAAAAACACGATAACAAGGAAAAAATTATCGTGTCTAGACTCCGAAAGGCGCGAGAAAATAAGGAAAATAAACAATTCAAGGATCGCGTAAAAGCATTAATGCCTAAAATAGATCTTCCAGATTTGTTATTGGAAGTAAATCAACAACTTGATTTAACTTCCTGTTTTCACCATATCAATGAATCGAATACACGCATGGATCACCTAGATATTAGTGTTTTAGCAGTACTTTTAGCAGAAGCCTGTAACATTGGTTTTTCTCCAGTGTCTAAAGAAGGAATCGAAAGCTTAAAATATGATCGGCTAATGTACGTTAATCACCAATATATTCGATTGGATACACTGTCAGCAGCAAATAAAAAAATTATTTCCGCATACAAAAAACTTCCTACTTCTCTTGTATGGGGAACTAATCAAATGGCTTCAGCCGATGGTATTCGTTATACCACACCACAACGTTCTTTATATTCTAGAAGTAATCCCAAATATTTTGGCCGTGGTCGTGGGATCACATTTTATAACTTTGTTTCTGATCAATATATAGGCTTTCATGGAATGGTTGTTCCAGGAACATTGCAGGATTCTTTGTACTTATTAGATGGTTTTTTAAATCAAACAAGTGGCTTAGAACCGAAACAAATCATGACAGATACAGCCGGATATAGTGATTTGGTATTTGGACTTTTTGGATTGTTAGGGTTCCAATTTAGCCCACGAATTGCTAATAACTATGGAACAAAACTTTGGCGAATAGACTTAACTGCAGACTATGAAATGTTAAATGAAGTTTCTCAAAATAAAATCAATACTACTCGAATAGAAAAAAACTGGAGTGAAATACTTCGAGTAGCAGGTTCCTTGAAATCAGGAAAAGTGAATGCAACAGAATTAACAAAAGCACTTCAACGCAATGGCCAACCAACAGAGCTAGGAAAAGCCATTATCGAGTATGGAAAGGTATATAAAACAAAGCATCAATTACGCTATATCTCTGATGAAATTTACGCAAGACAGATTTTAGAACAGCTGAATAAAGGAGAAGCAAGACATACATTATGTCGCCACATATTTTATGGGAAGAAGGGCAAACTTTATCAAACCTATATTGACGGGATGGAAGAGCAATTGACCGCTCTTAGTATTGTGACAAATGCAATTATTTATTGGAATACACTCTATTTAGAAAGAGTAATTGACCAAATGCGTGTAGAAGGATTTGACTGTTCAGAAGAGAAAATCAATAAGTTGTCACCACTTCTCTTTGAGCATATTAACTTTGTTGGTAAATATTCATTTCGATACGATCCTTCCTTGAAAAACGGGCAATTACGTCCTTTAAATTCATAATAAAACTAAAATGTTCGTGTTTTAAATCCTACCGCTAATTTCTGCACGAATGTTCCAGAAGAATATTTTTGACGAGGAAAAGGAAAAAACAAGAAATGTTGATTTAACAGCATTTCTTGTTTTTTTTCATGTTTCACTACCGCTAATTTCTGTACGGATGTTCCAGTAACCCCACAACCTAACAAAAATTATTTATTCCTAAATCAAAATTTAGACTTTCCACTTTTGAATACGGGGTACATGGAACATAGAAACGAAAATGCACGGTAGTGATAGTTCAAAACACACACAAATTTTGATTTATAGCCTTTTTAGTTGTTTTGATTTTAGGGATTGTCGCCTTTTGGCTGGAACACTCGTGCAAAAAGGCACGGTAGGAATCCGAACAAAAATTTACATTATTAAATTACATGTAAAATTTACAAACTGAAACATTGATATAACAGCTTTCATATTTGTAAATTAGAAGTGCACCCTATTTACACAGATACAACGACAAAAAAAATCTGAGCTACTAAATAGAAGTAGCTCAGATTTTAACTATAAAGGAGTGCTTAGTAAAAGTTATAACAAAATATGACTGAATGTAAAATTGAGGCGTCGATAAAAAGTGTTAAAAAACAACTTTTACTAAGCTAGTCGTGTGTACGACTCATGAATCAATCTAATCCTACTCTAGAATAAAAGCAAGAAAGCTATGAATCATGAACAACGATAAACCATACATCAATTATAGCTTTTATATTAAGTTTTTTTCTTTTTTTTCTATGTAAAAAAAAAGAAAAAAAGTTTTTAGACTAACTTAAACTACTGAAAACTTCAAATTTAGTTTAACCATTCTGATAGAAGTCTTTAGTTAAGATTGATTATTTCTTGACTGTTTTTCTGGAACTTGTTGTACAATCTTCATAAGAGATTTATTTATACACTATTACACAACTAGCAGATTTAAATATACATACTGTTTTCAATTATTTACTTGATTAAAATCAGCAATAATATCATTTAGTTCAGTTTGAAGTGTTGTAACAAATAAATGAAAATTTTCTTCATCAGTTTTATTGTAAGGAGATGTTTGTGTGATGTATAACAATTTTTCATTCTCAATTTTGCCTAAAATTTCTGTTGCTGTTTGTACTTTATTTTGAAGATTAAATGCAGACATACTACTTTGTATAACTGTTATAATTGCTGAAGCTATAGATACAATTAATAGTAATGATTTATATTCAGAAGCTTCATGAATTAAAATTGGGATACTAGTAGAAAGAACTATTTTTATAATGTTACTAGTTCCTATTATTTTATTGTAAAAATTAATTTTTCCTTTTAATTTACTAATTGTCGAATCAATAGATTCAATAAATTCATCTTGTTTCATGTTTCTCCCTCCAAAACATTACCTCAGTTAAGCAATATAAACCACTCTTAGCTAATTTAGCTAAATCTAACAGATTTTTTTAGTTCTCTCAAAAGAAGGTTTCCCTATCGAGGAAACCTTCTTTTTACATATATTGTTTTACATGCTCAAGTTCTTTTTGCAATTCTTTTTCATCGTACTTATCGTACTTACCAACTTCATGTGCAATTTTTTTAATTTCATGGATTGCTTTTTTCTCAACAAGCCATTTTTTCATACTATGTTTTTTGCCATCTTCATTTAGAGTATCTAATTCTTCTAAATTTGAATCTAATTTGCTCAAAACCTCTCCAATTTTCACCAATGCTTTTGCTTCTTTTTCTTCATAATTTGACATATTAAATATCCTCCTTATATCATTCTTGTTACGAATACAATATAACATTTTGACTATATTTATATATCCAGTTTTCTTTATTATTTTATTAAAAAAATAGTTCTGATACAAGTACAGTACCATTTTGGATCTTACAACTAAAGAAATTACTGAATGACGTATTTGGTGACTTTTTCTTTTTTAGGAAGCTAAAGAAACTTCTTTTTTCTTAATTAAGTTCTGTTCGCATTTCTAATGCATTTTTATATTCTCCAACCAACAGCTCAGCTAATTTACATAATTAATCTGTTGATTTTCTATTATTGGATAACTAATTAATCGATTACTTTCTAGATCTTCATTATTCATATTTACTGCATTAATTTGACTATCTTCATATGTGCGATAATAATAAATTCCTTTATCTATATTGCAACATGAAGAATAAATGGTATATTCATATTTTCCATCACCAACATCACATAAGCCTTTTTGTTGTTCCACTGAACCTAATATATGGAAAAATTGACTAATACTTTCAGATTCTGAATCCCCAGTTTTTGAATTCAATTTGGTAAACGTTGCTTTTACAAATCGTGAAGTAGAAGATAAATCTCCAGGTAATCCTATTCCGCCCATTCCTCGACTGTATACACTAAAATTAATTTTATTGGAAAAACTATTTTTAGGGGTTTGACTTGATAAACTACGATAATTGTTTAAATTAAATAATTGATAATTAAATGGAGGATTATTCGTCAACACACCTACAGGATTATCATAAATATGAAGCCCTTCTTTCACACTCTCAATAACAATTGATTTTTCTTTATCTGCTAATAACCAATGTAGTGGGGACAAAGGAAGAGTTTCACTAAAATTGATAGAAACTAAATTCATCGTTTCTAATAATTCTTTCGCTTCGTCTACAGTTGCGCATTGACCCAAAATCCATGGAATAAATTCAAAAGGAGACACATTTGCTTTTCCTTCTTTGAATGTTTTATAATCCGCATAACCAGAAAAATTTAATCCTGCCATACTTAGCCCTTTTTCGTTTGTTGCATCATAGTAAAGTGGATAATCTGCTATTCCAGCAGCTATTCCAATCATCGCATAATGCGTATCTAAATTAGGAACTTTTCGAAACTCTAAACAATAATTCCTTGGAACAATGGTAACTACTTCCTCATAAGATATTTCATAGTCAAAGTTTCGGCCAAAATAATGATCCTTAGTAGCATAAGTAATTGCGGTACACATAAAAATCCCTCCTAAAATAATTTATATTAGTTACCTTACTTCTATATAATATGACAATAGAACTAAATTAGCAAAATTTCCTTTTTCATTTTTTAAGTAGTTATGATAGTTATCTCGTTAATCCAGATACCAAAATAGTTTTATACAATTACTTAATCTATGGTTTCTTTAATAAGATCATATAAAGTTACTGGCTTTTCACTTGTTTGACTATTTAACTTAGTTTGCCAAGTAGTATTTCCTAACTTATTAAGCACCTCACACCATAATCCACCAGAAGAATAAATCCAGTTAGAAGGAATACTACTAATATCCATCTGTCCATTTTGAATCAAAGGCATGAGCTTATTGAACGGAATATGTTCTATCTTTTGTCCTTTGGAATCACTAAAACATGTCACATTATATTTATAATTTGCTGCCTTTGATGCTTTTGCACTAACATAAGTTGCTGTTCCTTCAAATGTTTCTGCCATCGTTTCATCTTTAAAATAAGCGGGATTTGATTTTTTCAATTTCTCTGATTCTACAATATATTTCTTTATATTTTGTTTTAATAACTCAAGGTTTGAAGTTTCCTTCCATACTTCTTCTTGGATAGTCTGCAAAATGTCATAACGAGTTGCTAAAAGTTCTTTATCTTTATCAGTCAATGATTCTGTTGAAAAACGTCCCCCTAAATGTTCATTTCCCCAAGAAGTTTGTACTTGATTATGAAAAGCCTCATGGGATAAAAAGGTAATAAAATGGTAGGAATCATAAGCACCATCATCAATATTCGCTTCTTTTTCATAACGTAAATAAAAAACTTCATTCGCGCAAAGTTCTCCTAATGTATTGAATTTACTCAATAGATAAGTTTTATACAATGTAGGAGACATTGCCGCAATCCGATACACTTTCACTGCAGAATCACTTGGCATGTTAATTTCTTTTGCAAAAATGCTTTTAACAGTTTTTTTAGGATTGATTAAATAAGCTTCGCCACCTCTACCATTCACAGCCAAAAAACTATACTTATTGAGATCATATCCTGCCCAAACTTGTTTAGTTTTATATGCCTTATAGTAGTCCTCAATTTCTTGTAACACTATTTGATCACTTTTACTGAGATCTTTGTAATTCATACCAAACTGATTTTTGATAGTAAAAGACAACGTTGCAACAAACCATACAGAAAATAAAATTAAAAAAATTTGTCCAACTCGATACAAATATCTTTTTTTTATCATTGATTCCCCTCCCCAAAATCGTTAATTATTTTTTTAATAATACGTTACATAATTCTTTTTCATCGTACTTATCATCTTCATTTAGAGTATCTAATTCTTCTAACTTTGAATCCATTTTTGTAAATGGTCAAGTTAAAATGTAGAAAAATGGCCAAATAAAAATGTAGGTTTATGCGTCATTTGGTATGCTTTCCTTGTGTTGTTTTATTCAAGGAGGAAAGCGTATTGACATCTATCTAGTTCTTTTTCTATTTCTATTTTTGAATCATTCGTAAGTATTTCTTTCGTGCGATTACTTGCCTCTTTTCCATATGGCTGAACTGGTGTGTTGGGCTTAACTGATTCAGGTGTATCAATCAATAGATATCGAAACCGTATCGTTTTTCCATCTACTAAAAAATCACTTGTGTCACCGTCCACATTTTTGACTAGAGTCACTTGCTGTTTATCATTATGTGACGTCTGTTCTTCACTTTTTGTGTTTGAACAACTCGCTAAAAACATTGAAACGACTAAAGTAAGCCATATCATAAACTGCTTAGCGTATTTTTTATTTTTTTTCATACGTTTAAACCTTTGCATGTATCCTAATAAAGTGGACACATTTTTTGATATACTCTTAAATAAATAGACACAAATTTTGAAAGGACTTTTTAATATGGTAAATAACAGAAAATCACCACGTAAATTTGACGAAGAGTTTAAAAAATCCATTATAAAACTTCACGAAAGTGGTAAAACTCAAAATGCTTTATCTAAGGAGTACGGCATTGCTCTTTCTTCAATTGCTCGTTGGGTCAAACAATATTCCGAAGTAAAAATTGACGATGATACGATCCTTACGGCTCGTCAGATCAAACAGCTACAAAAACGAAATGCGCAACTCAAGGAGGAAAATTTAATCCTAAAAAAAGCGATTGCCATATTCACGCCTCACTCGATGAACGATTAAAAGCCATACACATTCTTCGATATGAGCACAGTATTGTTACACTCTGTCGCGTACTCAAAGTCAATCGTTCCACCTATTACAAACGTTTTTCTGGAAAAGTAGCCCCAAGAACAAAAGAAAATCAACAC
>ERZ1034980.2132-NODE-2132-length-10938-cov-61.068823_pt1 | contig 10938 bp, 10 predicted proteins | sample MGYA00520622_ERZ1034980 | MGnify/ENA primary metagenome ERZ1034980 (study PRJEB33766, sample SAMN09781791) | gut metagenome | biome: gut microbiome | host: Homo sapiens | place: Madagascar | study: EMG produced TPA metagenomics assembly of the PRJNA485056 data... | reverse complement strand
GTCCGGATACCATCCTGGTGACGATCATGACCGTGAACAACGAGATGGGTGCGATTGAGCCGATCGAGGAAATCGGACGTGTCGTGAAGGAGTGCAATCCGAATACCTGGTTTCATACGGATGCGATCCAGGCCTATGGCAAGCTTCCGCTCCGCCCGAAGCTGCAGCATGTCGATATGATGTCGGTATCCGGCCATAAGCTGCATGGCCCGAAGGGGGTCGGCTTCCTTTATAAGGACGAGAAGATCCGTCTGCGCCCGCTGATCTATGGTGGCGGTCAGCAGGAGGACATGCGTTCCGGAACCCATGATGTCCCGGGCATCGCCGGCCTCGGCCTCGCAGCCGAGATGGCCTGCGCACATCTCGAGGAGAAGAAGGCAGCCCTCGAGTCTCTGAAGGACTATTTCATCGATTCACTGGAAACCCTCGATGGTGTCACCATCAATTCCGAGCGCGGCGCACTGTCCGCGCCGAATATCCTCTCGGTATCCTTCGAGAAGGTGCGTGCCGAGGTACTGCTGCATGCACTCGAGGAGAAGGGCATCTATGTCAGCTCCGGCAGCGCCTGCTCCAGTAACCACCCGGGTATTTCCGGTGCCCTGAAGGCGATCGGTGTGAAGCCGGAGCTCCTGGACTCGACGATTCGCTTCTCCTTCTGTGAGGAGAATACGAAGGAAGAGGTCGATCTCTGCATGGACGCGCTTCGCGGGCTGCTTCCGGTACTTCGTCGTTTTACACGATTCTGATTCGGAAATCGAAATGCCCTTTATAACACAGAAAGCAAATTTCTAGAAAGAGAGTAGAAGATGATCTGGAGAAAATTTACGGTTCATACGACCACCGAAGCGGAGGACATCCTCAGCGCAAACCTGGCAGAGCTCGGCATCGATGGTGTACAGATCGAGGATCGCATCCCGCTGTCCGAGGAGGATACGAAGGGGATGTTCATCGATATCCTGCCGGAGATCGGACCGGATGACGGCACGGCGGAGGTAAGCTTCTATGTCGAGGTGCTGGATCCGGAGCAGAAGCAGGATCGGCTCATGAAGGTGCAGAAGATGATGGAAGACCCTTCCGTCGACGCCAGCTACATGCCGAACACCTCGAATGTCTATACTCCGCAGGAGCTGAAGAAGCTGCTTCAGGAGGTGCAGGAAACCCTCGACGAGATGAAGCAGTATGTCGATATCGGCCGCGGCACGATCGATACCTCGGATACGGAGGATAAGGACTGGATCAATAACTGGAAGACTTTCTTCCATCCGTTTACCGTCGGCGATCTCCTGATCAAGCCGACCTGGGAGGAGGTTCCGGCGGAGGATCAGGATAAGCTCGTCATCGAGATCGACCCGGGAACCGCCTTCGGCACCGGCATGCATGAGACCACCCAGCTCTGCATCCGCCAGCTGCAGAAGTACATGCAGGCAGGTGATGAAATCGCGGACATCGGTACAGGCTCCGGTATCCTCGGCATCACCGCGCTGAAGCTCGGTGCCGGTCATGTCTACGGCACGGATCTCGATGAGGAAGCCGTTCCGGCGGTACGCGATAATCTGCAGGCGAACGGACTCCCGGAGAGCTGCTTCGATATGGTCGTGGGCAATGTCATCGGCGATGATGCCATCAAGACCCGGATGGGGCTCGGAAAGTACGACATCGTGGTGGCGAACATCCTGGCACCGGTCATCGTACTGCTGACCGCTGAGGTCGGACCGCTTCTTAAGAAGGATGGTCTCTTCATCACCTCCGGTATCCTCGACCAGCGTGCGCCGGAGGTCCTCGAGGCCTTCCGTCAGCATGAGGACATCTGGGAGGTACTGGAAGTCAACCACCAGGGCGAGTGGGTCAATGTGACCGCACGCCGTAAATGATCACATCCGGAAAAACCATCAGAAAAACGTATGATAAATACACATCAAAAAGGCGCCCCGCTCTCTGCGGGACGCCTTTTTCTGACCGTATCTGAAGGCGGATTCACTGCAGATACGGATATGGTTATGCTTTTTACTTGCCGTTGCACCAGATGAGCTCGGCTTCATTCACGGCCTTTTCCACCATCGGGATCATCGCGTCATACACGATCTGCTCGGAAGCCCGGATCTTCTCCGGCACCGGCTTCGTGACCGGATGCTTCGCGACGAAGATGGTGCAGCAGTCCTCGAACGGCTCGATGGAGGTTTCGTAGGTGCCGATCTTCTGCGCGATATCGATGATCTCCTGCTTATCGAAGGCGATGACCGGACGATAGACCGGAAGGTGGCAGACCTCGTTGGTGCAGACGAGGGACTGCATGGTCTGGCTCGCAACCTGACCGATGGACTCGCCGGTGATGAGTGCGATACAGTTTCGCTTCTCGGCGATGGCCTCGGCGATACGCATCATATAACGACGCATGATGATCGTCAGCTCCTCGTGCGGGCACTCCTCGTAGATCTTCAGCTGGATATCCGTGAAGTTGACGACATGCAGCGCGATCGGTCCGGTGTAGCGGGCGACTTCATTGGCCAGATCCACGACCTTCTGCTTCGCACGCTCGGAGGTGTATGGCGGTGCATGGAAGTAGGTCGCCTCGAGTACGGCACCACGACGTGAAATCATGTAGCCGGCCACCGGGCTGTCGATACCGCCGGAGAGGCAGAGCATCGCCTTGCCGTTCGTACCGAGCGGCATACCGCCGGCACCCGGAAGCACCTCGGAGAAAATGTTGACATACTGACGGATCTCGACGCGAAGCAGCACATCCGGATGATGTACATCGACGGTGGTGTTCGGGTACTTCGTCAGGATATCGTAGCCGAGCTCGGCGTCGATTTCCGTGGAGCTCATCGGGAACTCCTTGTCAGCACGGGTCGTGCGGCACTTGAAGGTCAGCGTACGATCACCGTAGACCTCGCCGAAATACGTAAGCACCTGATCACTGATCGCGCGATAGTCATGGGTGTTCTCCATCTGGATCATCGGACAGATGCCGACGATACCGAAGACGTGCTGAAGTGCATCCACGGTCTCTTCGTAGTCGTAGTTCTCCGACTTCGCCGTTACATAGATACGTCCGCGCTCACGGGTGACACGGAACTCACCCTCGACGCGCTCCAGCTTCTTCCGGATGTCATGCACGAGGGCATCCTCGAAGATATAACGATTCTTCCCCTTCGTGCCGATCTCCGCATACTTGATGAGAAAGCTCTGATACTGCATAAAACCTCTTTCTGTACAGGGATAAAGCGAGCTCCTGATACCATCTGCACCGCGCCCGCTCAGACAAAAAATGAGTACGCACCGGAAAGCGCGCACTCATCAGGATACTTGTTAATTCATCAGCTTAATGATACGATTACTGCGCGATGATGTAAGGTGTCAGCGCATTGACGATCTCATCCATGCGACCTGCGTCCGCGTGAATGTTCAGATCGATCGGCTTGCTGAGGTCCAGGGAGAAGATACCCATGATGGACTTTGCATCGATTACATAGCGGCCTGATACGAGGTCGAAGTCAACGTCAGTGAACTTCACGAGCTCATTAACAAAAGACTTTACTTTATCGATAGAATTAAGCGAGATACGAACGGTTTTCACGATTTAGTCCTCCTTAAAAATATTATTCATAGCACAAACTAATTTTAGGAAAACGCTTATCAAAAGTCAATAGAATGGAATACTTTAAATTAACTGCTGCCATGCATAATCTGGGCTGCAAGGTCAATGCCTATGAAGCGGACGCGATGCTCGAGGAGCTCCGCCGCGCCGGCATACGGATCGTGCCCTGGGATGATGCCGTGGCAGACATCTATATCATCAATACCTGCTCCGTCACAAACATCGCCGACCGGAAGTCGCGGCAGATGATTCATAAGGCCCGGAGCTTGAATCCGGCGGCCGTCGTAATCGCAGCCGGCTGCTATGTACAGGCGCGCGCCGCGGAGCTTCAGACGGATACCGCGGTGGATATCCTCGTCGGCAATCAGGAGAAGGGCCGGCTTCTGCCGATTCTCGAGGCCTACTGGGCGACCCACCCGGACAGAGTGCCGTCGTCCGTCCGTGCTTCTGACGCTAATGCCGACGACCGGACCGTACATACCGATCCGCAGCCGTCGGCGCCCGCTGCTTCGTTATCGGACGCAAGCGCCGACCGGATCGTCGTGGCTGATCAGAAGATCGCCTGCTTCGTGTCGGATATCGCAGAGCCGCAGCCGTACGCAGCGCTCTGGGCCGGCGAGATCGCCGATCAGGGCCGCGCCTTCATCAAGGTACAGGATGGCTGTAATCAGTTCTGCAGCTACTGCATCATCCCCTTCGTGCGTGGGCGCATCCGCTCACGTTCCATCGAGGACACGGTGAAGGAGGTCATGGATTTCGCTCGTCGTGGCTATCACGAGGTCGTGCTGACCGGGATCCACCTCTCCTCCTACGGCCTTGATTTCGATGGTGCAAACTATGAATATGCGATGAATCATGAAATTCCATCGACGCATCTCCTCGCACTGATCCGTGCGGTGGCGGCGGTGCCGGGCATCGCGCGGGTACGTCTCGGCAGCCTCGAGCCGCGCATCATCACGGGGGCGTTCGTCGAGGCGCTTCGCGCGATCCCGGAGCTGTGTCCGCATTTTCACCTCTCGCTCCAGAGCGGTTCGGACCGCATCCTGCGTGCCATGAACCGGCACTATGACACCGTGGCCTTCCGTCACTCGGTCGCGCTTCTTCGTGCAGCCTGGCCGGAGGTGGCGATCACGACGGATATCATCGTCGGCTTCCCGGGGGAGAGCGAAGCAGATTTCGAGGATTCCTGCCGCTTCGTCGAGGAGATCGGCTTCTACGAGCTGCATGTCTTCAAGTACAGCCGGCGGCAGGGGACGGCCGCTGACCGCATGCCGGCGCAGCTTACGGATCGTGTGAAGTCCGAACGCTCCGAGCGGCTGATGAAGCTCGATGTGCAGCAGTCCGAGGCCTTCCGCCATCGTTTTCTCGGTCGGACCGAGGATGTGATTCCGGAGGAAATCGTTGAGATCGAGGGCCGCCCGTATCTTCGAGGCTACAACCGATGCTATGTGCGCTACCTGATTCCGCTTTCGGATGCGTCGGAGGGAGCTTGTAAAATCGGCCAAATAATGCAGGTATGTGGACAGGAAATCTGTGGAGGATGCGTACTTGCATTGGATTTATAAATGTTATAAAATTGATTGAGTTATTAAGAGGACGTGACAAAATGAATGATTTAGGCAGTACACAGATTATCCGACCGATGCAGGAGTACGATCTGGATGTGACAGAGGTTCTGGCCCGTGTCTATGAGGCACTCACAGAAAAAGGCTATAATCCGATTAATCAGATCGTTGGATACATTATGTCGGGAGATCCGACGTACATTACCAGCCATAAAGGGGCGAGAAGCCTGATTATGAAGGTAGAACGCGACGAGATCATCGAAGAGCTGATGAAGACGTACGTGGAAGCGAAGCTGAGCAGGTAATGTGTTGATGATGAAGAGTCTGTCCTGTGGGACAGACTCTTTTTGGGTAATGAAAAGAGGAGATCGGCAGCCCGTCGGGAAAATCCCGCTCAGGGACATACGCGGGACGGCACCCTCTCAGGACATACGGATAGGATAAGCATTTATGAGAATACTGGGACTCGATTACGGCTCGAAGACCGTCGGCGTCGCGATGACCGATGCCCTCGGCATGACGGTACAGCCGTATAAGACCATCCAGCGGGACCGGGAGTCGAAGCTTCGGCAGACCCTGTCTGAAATTGCAGAAATCGTCGAGCAGTACCGGATCGAAAAGATCGTGATGGGACTGCCTCTTAATATGGATGATACCGAGGGGGATCGCGCTGCGAAAACGAGAGACTTCGCAGAGAAGCTGAAGCTTCGTGTGGCGGTTCCGATCGAGTTTACCGATGAGCGCCTCACCACGATGGAGGCAGAGGAGATACTCGATCAGAGTGGTATCCCGCGGAGTGAGCAGAAGAAGGTGATCGATCAGGTCGCCGCACAGCTCATCCTGGAACAGTATCTGAGGGGCTGAGGCTCTTCAAGGATAAACATCGACGCCGCATGCCGGGCTTCCGCGCGGATGCGGCCATGAACATGACAAAGGAGCGGACATGGAAAATACTATCCGACTGACATCAGAAGATGGAAATCTGGAACTCGAGATCCTGGAGGAGACGACCGTCCAGGGCGTGAATTATATTCTGGTTACGGATGCACCGGAGGGTGAGGACGGCGAGTGCTACGTCATGAAGGACGTTTCCGGCCCGGAGGATGCAGAGGCAGACTACGAGTTTGTAGATGATCAGGAATCCGAAGCATTGATGCAGATCTTTTCTGCGCTCCTGGAAGGAGAAGGTATAACGATTGAGAAATCATGAGCACACTGCCGGAGAGAAGGCAGCAGAAGTAAAAGAAGTTAATAATGCAGAGCTTCATACCGGCGAGGCGGCGAAGCGCCCGACCCACCGGAGACGGAGACGCCCATCCACGAAGGGCGGAGAGAACACACAGAGCACTGAAAGCACAGCCGCTCTGCAGAGTGTCGCAGCGGACAGTGCGGTGAAGGCGGAAGCACCTGCAGCGAAGCGGAGCTCCACACGGAGACGGAGCACACGAAAATCCGAGACACATGAGAACATGGTGAGTGCAGCGGCATCTGCAGCCGGTGCAGTCGTGGAGGCACCGGAACAGCATAAGAGCGCCAGCCGAAACCACCGCAGCAGCAGAAGAAAGAAGTCGGATGAAGTACAGATGAAGAAGAACGGCAGCATTAAGATCATTCCGCTTGGCGGACTCGATCAGATCGGCATGAACATTACCGCATTTGAGAGCGATGACAGCATCATCATCGTGGACTGCGGTCTGGCCTTCCCGTCCAATGATATGCTGGGTATCGACCTGGTCATCCCGGACATCTCCTACTTAAAGAGCCACATGTCGAAAATCAAGGGCTTCGTCATCACCCACGGACATGAGGACCACATCGGTGCGCTGCCGTATGTTCTGCAGCAGATCAATGTGCCGGTATACGGAACACGTCTGACGCTTGCACTCATCGAGGGGAAGCTTCGTGAGCGCGGACTCGACCGTATGGTGAAGCTGAACGTACAGGCCTTCGGTGATACCGTCGATTTCGGCGATATCAAGGTGGAGTTCATCAAGACAAATCACTCCATCCAGGATGCAGCCGCGCTCGCGATCTTCACACCGGCCGGCACCATCGTTCACACCGGTGACTTCAAGGTCGACTATACCCCGGTCTTCGGTGACCCGATTGATCTTCAGCGCTTCGCTGAGCTCGGTAAGGAAGGTGTCCTGGCGATGATGTCCGATTCGACGAATGCAGAGAAGCCGGGATCTACGATGTCGGAGCGCACGGTCGGCGGTACCTTCGAGCGTATCTTCGCGGAGCACCAGCAGAATCGTATCATCGTGGCGACCTTTGCGTCGAACGTGGATCGTGTACAGCAGATCATCAACACCGCCGCGAAGTATAAGCGGAAGGTTGTGGTGGAGGGCCGTTCCATGGTGAATGTCATCACCGTGGCGTCCGAGCTTCACTATATCGATATCCCGGAGGGCACCCTTATCAGCATCGATGAGCTGAAGAGCTATCCGGATGAGCAGACCGTACTGATCACGACCGGATCCCAGGGTGAGTCCATGGCGGCACTGAGCCGTATGGCGAGCGGCATGCACCGGAAGGTTCATATCAAGCCGAACGATGTCGTCGTGCTTTCATCCCACCCGATTCCTGGTAACGAGCTTGCGGTGGATAAGGTCATCAACGAGCTGAGCATGCTTCATGCACAGGTTATCCTGCAGGATACCCATGTATCCGGCCATGCCTGCGGAGAGGACCTCAAGCTTCTGTACTCGCTCGTTAAGCCGGATTTCGCGATTCCGATCCACGGCGAGTACCATATGCGTGCAACCGCATCACGTCTCGCAGCTTCCGTCGGTGTCGACCGTGATCACTGTCTCATGATCGAGAACGGTGACGTACTGGAGCTCACGACACGAAGCGGAAAGTCCGAGGCGCTGATCAAGGATCATGTCCAGGCCGGCGGCGTCTTCGTCGATGGTCTCGGTGTCGGTGATGTCGGAAATATCGTCATCCGTGACCGTCAGAACCTGGCGCAGAACGGTATCATCGTCGTCGTACTGACGCTCGAGAAGTATTCGGGTCACCTGCTGGCCGGTCCGGACCTCGTGTCGCGCGGCTTCGTCTATGTACGCGAGTCCGAGGACCTCATGGAGGAGGCACGCGTGCAGGTGCAGGATGCGGTCGATGACTGCCTCGTACGCCACGTGAACGACTGGGGCAAGATTAAAAACATCATCAAGGATTCGCTGTCTGACTTCCTCTGGAAGAAGATCAAGCGTGATCCGGTGATCCTTCCGATCATTATGGAGGTTTAAGGCATGCGCCGAAACGATTCCGTGTCCAGAACAGCCGGCTTCATCACCGGCATGGCCTGGCGCGTTATTCTGATTGCAGTTATCATTTTCCTGCTGCTGCAGGGGATCCGGGTGGCGTACAGCTACGGTCACGGACTGTTCTATGAGCATGCCATGGCCGGTGCCGGTGCACCGGATCAGGAGTTCGTCATCAACGATGGCGAGAGCCTGGACCAGCTTGCGAAGGACCTTGCGAAGGCAGGGCTGATCGATAACCGTCAGGCCTTCGTGCTGCAGGCGCATCTCTATGAACTCGAGATCGAGCCGGGAAGCTATACACTGAACCCGTCGATGACGGTGGTCGACATCATCGAGCACCTGAATCAGGAGGGCACGAAGAACAAGGAACTGGCGGATAAGAATCTGCTGGCAGCACAGGAAAGTACGGCGGCAGCGGAAGAGACCGGTGCGGACGGTACGGAAATCATCGGCGGTACGGAGGATGAAAACCTCATCCAGCAGGATGCGGCCCGTGCCATGACAACAGCAGATAGTGAGGAAAAGAACCCTTGATTACGGATGAACGGCTTGTGAATTATATCCATTCACTGGAACCGGATCGTAGTGAGCTTCTTGAAACCATCAGAGCAGAAGCGCTCGCAGCGGAAATCCCGATTATCCGGGATGAAACGGCGGCGCTTCTTAAGTGTTTCATGAGGATGCTTCAACCGAAGCGGATCCTGGAGATCGGTGCGGCGGTCGGCTACTCCGCCCTCTGCATGGCAGAGGCCTGCGACGGGCAGGCGGAGCTGCTGACGGTGGAGAGCTACCCGCCGAGAATCGAAGCGGCGACGCGGAACTTCGCGCGCAGCCCGTACCGGGATCGCATCACGCTGGTTCCGGGGGATGCGGGTGCACTGCTCCACCGTCTGGTCGAGGAGGGGCAGCGCTTCGATTTTATTTTTATGGATGCGGCGAAGGCACAGTATATCGTCTGGCTGCCGGACATCCTCCGACTGATGTCGCCGGGCAGTGTGCTCGTCAGCGACAACATCCTGCAGGACGGCAGCATCATCGAGAGCCGTTACCAGGTGGAGCGGAGGGACCGCACCATCCATACCCGCATGCGGGAGTATCTCTTCCGCCTGAAGCATGAGGAGGCACTGGAAACCGCGATCCTGCCGGTCGGCGATGGCGTGTCGATCAGTGTCCGAAAATAAACTACATAGATAAACGTCGCATAGATGAATGTCAAATGGATGAACATCGAGTAGATGAACGTCAGATAGATGGAGAGAGCATATGCTGAAAGAAACAGAGCTTTTGATTCCGGCAGGTTCGCTGGATGTATTAAAGACCGCCGTGAACTATGGTGCGAATGCCGTTTACTTAGGCGGTGAGGCCTTCGGTCTCCGGGCCAATGCAAAAAACTTTACACTGGAGGAGATCCACGAGGGTGTCGCGTACGCACATGCACATCAGGTGAAGGTCTTCGTCACCGCGAACATCTTCGCCCATAATTACGACCTCGATGGCGTGCGTGACTACTTCCGGGAGCTGGCGGAGACCGGCATCGATGCGGTACTGATCGCGGATCCGGGTGTGTTTATGATTGCGAAGGAGGTCCTTCCGGCATCCATCGAGCTGCATATCTCGACCCAGGCGAACAACACAAACTGGCAGACCTTCCTCTTCTGGTGGCAGCTCGGCGCGAAGCGTGTCGTCTGTGCGCGTGAATTAAGCCTGAACGAGATACGGGAGCTGCGTCGTCATATTCCGGAGGAGATGGACATCGAGGCTTTCGTGCATGGCGCGATGTGCATGTCCTATTCCGGACGCTGCATGCTGAGTAATTTCCTGACCGGCCGCGATGCGAACCGGGGTGCCTGCACACATCCGTGTCGCTGGAAGTACAGTCTCGTCGAGGAGACTCGTCCGGGTGAGTATTTTCCGGTGGTTGAGAACGAGCGCGGCACCTATATCTTTAACTCGAAGGATCTCTGCATGATCGAGCATATTCCGGAGCTGATCGAGGCCGGCATCGATTCACTGAAGATCGAGGGCCGTATGAAGACTGCACTTTATGTCGCGACCGTCGCACGGACCTATCGCAAGGCCATCGATGACTATAAGGAGAGCGAGGAAAAGTACCGCGCCAACATGGAGTGGTATAAGGCGGAGATCGCGAAGTGCACCTACCGTGAGTTTACGACGGGCTTCTACTATGGACGTCCGACGCAGGATGATCATATCTATGACAGCAATACCTATGTGACCGGTTCGGTCTACCTCGGCACGATTCGTGAGAGCGATGCGGAGGGCTGGAGCTACCTCGAGCAGAAGAACAAGTTCTCGGTGGGAGAGCAGCTCGAGATCATGAAGCCGGATGGCCGGGATCTGCCGATCACGGTGCTGGAGATCCGGGATGCGGCGACCGATGCTGTACAGGAATCCTGCCCGCATGCCTGCCAGCAGCTGAAGGTGCGGTTCAGTACAGCTCCGGAGGCCGGCGATATCATCAGAAAGGAAAGCGCTGAGAAGC
>ERZ1034980.2130-NODE-2130-length-10944-cov-6.045826_pt1 | contig 10944 bp, 9 predicted proteins | sample MGYA00520622_ERZ1034980 | MGnify/ENA primary metagenome ERZ1034980 (study PRJEB33766, sample SAMN09781791) | gut metagenome | biome: gut microbiome | host: Homo sapiens | place: Madagascar | study: EMG produced TPA metagenomics assembly of the PRJNA485056 data... | reverse complement strand
GATAGAGGAAAATTATAAGTTCTAAGCTGATAAAATACATCAAACCTATAATTATACCAAAAGAATCTAACTTGAACACAGAAGATATTTTGCACGTTTAAGTGCATTTTTATTGCATCTTATCTACCAAGGGAGGGCTGTGAAGTTCTCCCTTGTTTATTGAAATGAAAATAATTTCTCACTTTTTTGCCAAAACTATTTGTTGATTAAATAAAATTTCGTATATTTGCACCCATAAAAGCGTGTGAAGATGCACGTGACAGAACTTTTCGTAACATTGCTCTTACACCGAGTTCTACGTTTGGTCTGCCTGCATTTCGCTCGCAGACCATTTTTTGTTAAATATAACTCAACAAGCAATGAACAAGTATTACAGAAAAGTTCTTGAAGCACTGAAAACCAATCGAGACATTAAGGCATTGGGGTTCAGTCGTAAGGAGTTAAAGGGTGTTGCCGCCAATGTTGCCAACAAACTTCAACTCAAAGATGATGCTACTGACGAAGAAGTTAGTGAAGGTATTAGTGACGCAATTGATGATGTCTTGCCGTTACTCCAGTTAGCTCAGTCCGCAGCAGACCGCCAAGTCTCAGAGTACAAAAACGCTCATCCTGCACCCGATGATGACGATGATCCAGATGATGATGACGATCCAGCACGTAGAAGTCCGTCACGGAAGGGCAAGAAGGGCAAGAAGGATAGCGATGATAACGAAGACTCCGCTACCCTCAACGCAATCAAGGAACTTACGAGGGCTGTTGCTACACTCCAAGGTGATGTAACTGCATTGAAGTCTGGCAATACCACAAGCAGCCGTACCGCAAAGGTAAGGGAACTGCTGAAGGACACAGGTAAGTTCGGAGAGCGTCGGCTTAAATCTTTCTCTCACATGAAGTTTGAGAATGAAGAGGAGTTTGAGGACTACCTCGATGAGTTGAAGGAAGATATTGAGGAAGAGAACAAGGAAAGACTTGAAAAGGGTCTTGAAAAGCTTGGACGAATCCCTGCTCCCGATACCAAACCTCAACCAAATGAGGAAGATAAGTTAATGTCTGATGATGAAGTCAAGAAGCTGGCTAAGATGTAATCATCTATTGTTTCACTAATAAATTATTAGATTATGGTAGCAGAAGACTACAAGCCAAAAACCAAAGGCTACGACATGGGTAAGGACGCTGTGGTTATCCGTCAGTATCTCGGTGGTATCACAGGCGGTAGAGCACTCGACTACGCCAACTTCAATGATGAGGTTATTCAGGCAGGTCACATCATTGTCCGCAAGAAGGCTGATGATGTTTATGAGTATTCTCCACTTGAAACCGAAGATGGCAAGTACAAAGACAAGGCTAGCGAAGCAGAATTTGCTGGTGTTGTCGTTCGCTCACGCATGAAGGGTGAAGCGGTTGCCATTATGGATAATGGTCGCGTGAATGATGTGGCAATGCCTTATCAGTTCAAGGACGAAACTCAGAGAACCGCCATCAAGACCGCTCTCCCAAGTCTTATTTTTGAGCATGACTAAGTTGTGCTCTAGTTTTTAACTTAAAAGATTGTTTATATGAACGAATCACTTTTTATTCAGTTTATCCGAGCTATCTTCCCTAAACTTAGCTTGTATGTTAAGGAGAAGGAGAATCCAAAGGAGCGCACCTACCTCTACAAGGAGATGCTTACCGATGTGTATTCTGCCGATCAGAAGTGGGAAGGTTCATCAGCTAAGACCACATACGTAGCTGCCGACATCGTTGAGATGGATTCAGACATTCCATTGAAGAAGCGTGGTCAAATCGCAACCTCTAATGGTAAGTTGCCAAAGATTGCGATGAAGAAGATTCTTTTCGAGTCTGATATCAACAACATCAACATCATGAAGGCTCAGTATGAGAACATTGTAGCGAGAGCCAATTCATTCCAGGCGCAAGGCTTGGTTGAGCAGGCTACATCAACACAACAGGCTGCTAAAACTGCAAAGGCTCGTATCATCAACAAGCTCATGAATGATGGTGTCGCTTGCTCTGTCGGTCTCGAAGAGCGTAACGAAATGAACTTCTTGGCAGGTCTCTCTAATGGTATTATTGCCGTTGAAGATGCAGACAATACGGGTAAGGCTATCCGTGTTGACTATGGATATTTTAAGGCAAACTGCTTCAAAACAGAAACCAATGGTGTTACAACCCGTGATGATTTCGAGAAAATCTTCGATAAGGCAAATGCCGATAACAATACCATCATACAGGTTATGCTCGCTAAGACGCAGATTAAGAAAATCCGCAAGGAGCAATGGGCAAAAGAGCTTGTTGCCGACTACGAGGGTAAGACTTATACAGAAAATACCAAGCTCAAGACACCATCAGAGTCAGCTTTCGCGGAAGCATTCGAGGATGAGTGGGGTGCAGCCATCAAGGTTATCAACCGAACCGTGATTATCGAGAAGAACGGAAAGCCAAAATCAGTTAAGCCATGGAATGAGAATAACATCATCTTCATCTGTAACACCAACGTAGGCTCTTTCGTTTGGGGTACTCTTGCGGAGGATACCAACCGAGTAGCAGGTGTTCAGTACTCTAACGTTGACAGCTACAAGCTTATCTCTAAGTACTCCAAGAATGAGCCATCTTTGCAGGAGGTTACCGCAGGACAGGCTATCTGCTTGCCAGTAATTGAGGACGTAGATCAGATTTACATGCTTACTACCAAGTCTGAGGAGGTTGATACGGAAGCCGAAGCTACCGATACACAAGACCAGTATACAACTTACAAGGGTAAGAAGTACAAGAAGGCTGACCTCATCGCTGCTTTGAAGGCTGCTGGTGCCAATGTGAAGGCTAACTCAACCGATGAGACTCTGATTAAGGCTCTCAACTCGCTCAGCGATGAGGAGGAAGCCGAAGTTCTCTCTAAACTCACTCCAGAGGTTTAATTTGAATTGATATGAAGACAATAAAGCAAGCATTGATTGATGAAATCCACTACCCTATCTCTTTAGGATTCGTGGAGAATAAGATGATAGAACGTCAGCTTAATGGTGATGATGAATATACATTCGAGGTCGCCCAGTCCAAGGAATGGAAAGGTGCGCTTGCTGATTGTCTGTACTCTCTCATACAAGCTGTAAGCTTATCCGAGTCAGACAAGAGCATTGGAACACTATCTGACAAGGATAAGGAAAGGCTGCTAGTACGAATAAATGCTTTATACAAAACCATCGGTGAATCACCTGCACTGGGTCAACCGATGGTTTATATAGGAGGTTAAGATATGGCTGTATTGGATTTCGCTGCTCATACCCTAGATTACCTACACGTAACTGATGGGTATGAAGACGATAACGGAGACTATGTTCAAGGCTCAGAAGAATGGGTGGAGAACTATTGTAAGTGTGATATTGTTCCTGCTGGCAAGGCAAACGTTATCACTATCCCCGATGGTTCTGCAAAGAACTATTCCTACACCATCTACAACCTTCCTAGAGCATGCCGCGATTTCGAGTATGGAGACAAAATCCGTGTAAAGCTCTTCGGAAACGAAGTGAAGGAATTTGTTGTACTCGGCTTTCATCGTTATCAACTGCAATGTAAAATATGGGTATAAAACTCTCAACCTCTCAGTCTGCGCTCAATAACTTTTTTCAGTCCGCTATGGCGATAATAAAGCAAGAAATCCTCACTGCTTATGCCAAGCTAGGAGAAGAATGTAATGCAAGGATAAGAGACCGCTCGGCAGAGGAAAGTTGGATAGACCATACAGGAAACCTACGAAGCTCCATCGGTTATGCCATCTTTGACTACGGAAGGAAACAAGTAGAATCAGCCTTTGCTTCCATAGGCAATGGTTCTAATGGTTCACAAGAAGGAAGACAAATGATAGCTGACCTAGCAAAGGAATACTCACAGGTTTACGCATTGGTAGTAGTCGCGGCTATGAACTATGCAGACTTTGTAGAAGCTAAAGAAAATAAAGATGTGCTTGCATCCACTGAGTTATGGGCTCGTTCTGTCGTTGATGGTAAACTAAAGCTCGCTGTGGATAAAGCTGTAAGTAGAATCAATCAGATAAAGCTATGAAATCGGATATTGATATCAAGGATGATGTGTACAACATTATCTCTTCTTCGAAATTAAAGACTGCTGTAACAGGTAGCCTTTGCAAGCGAGGAAGACCATTCTATGGAACAGGTACAACTGGCAAGGAAGATATTTGTATCTCCATTCTTGCAAACAGAACCTCGCAAATCCAAGAAGCTTTTGTGAATGTAAACATCTATGTTCAAGATCAAGCTATCACAAAGAAAGGCAATACCCGAAAGGAAGAGAACACGGCAAGGCTCCGTGAGTTATGCCAACTCTCTTTCTCTACCTTCGAAGCAGTTCATGGATCGGATTTCCGCTTGTCTATGAGTGAACAGAGGGTAATAGCTTGCGAGGGCACAAGTGAGCACATCATTAATAACAAATTATTGTACCAAACTATAAACGATTAAGATTATGTCAGTAACAACATGGGGAAAACCATCCATCTATGTTCGTGACCTTAGTGCTGCAACCAACAACTGGAAGAAGCTTGATACTCCAAAGGAGGACACTACTCAGTTGAACCCTACCAAGGGTGATACAACAGAAGCTAAGGAGGAAGGTGGCGGTATTGTCGATTCAAAGACAACTAAGTCCACCTACGAACTCGTTTATCAAGAGTTCATCAAGAAGGGCTTACCTCAGCCTTTCCCTACCATTGATGGACTTATCGAAGGAAACTACGCTATCGCTGTTCAGCCGGAAGATGCAGAGAACCCTGGCTGCTATATCGGCAAGTCAACCGTAAGCGTGGAGGAGTCATATTCTTCAGCGGATGGTGCTTTGATGCAGTACACCCACAAGGCTCTTGTGCCAGAGGGTGACGAAGTAGCAAAGACCACCAACAAGAAGGGTGAGACCGTATATTGTCAGTTCCGTTGGCGTATCATCACAGCCAAGAAGGCTAAAGGAAAGACAGACGAATACGTTCTTACATTCAAGCATCCTGCAGGTGCTACAGACACATCTACGGAAGTAACCGTTCCAACAAACGGACAGGTCGAAGGTGGCGTTTAAGACAATATGTTGATTTCTTCTCACCCTTCAGCCGATTGAGGGTTATCAGTCGGCAACCTACCCAAGTAGCTCAGCTGGTTAGAGCGAGACCAAAGTCCGTCACACGAAATCCAGTTGGTCTTTAAAAAGCTGGTTGAAAGACGCAGGTTCGAGTCCTGCCTTGGGTGCTAACAAATTTTATTGGCTTATGAAGAATGACATCGAAATTGGCACAAAGATAGCCATGGTGTTAACAGATACACCTCTAGGCATACAGGTAGGTAGAAGGCACATGTTCATCTACCCTCAGACTTTAGGCAAGATGTATTTGACTGCTCCGTTGATTAAGCAGCTAGGCATCAAAGATGATAACTTAAAGCTGAATCCCCTCATTGAAGCACTCCGTGTAGTAGAGGAGAATCGAAGTCTCTGCTGTAAGCTAATAGCCTACCACACCCTTCAGAAGAAATCCGATATGCTCAGTTCACGCATATTAAAGGCAAGAGAAAACATCATCTTCAAGTTCTGTGATAACGATGACATAGCAACCCTTCTCATCACCATACTCTCAGACAACAAGCTTCACGACATCATCACGGAATGTGGAATAGACAAGGAAGCGGAGCGCATGGAGAAGATAAACAAAGCCAAAGACTCCAGCAATCAGTATATCTTTGGTGGCAGAACCATTTGGGGCTCTCTCATTGACGCAGCTTGCGAGAGATACAAGTGGACCCTTGACTATGTTCTGTGGGAAATATCATACAACAACCTCACGCTTATGATGAAGGATAAGATAACTTCCATCTATCTATCCGATGAGGAAAGAAAGAAGGCTCACATTCCATCAGCAACAGAAAAGGTCTTCAGCGGAGATAACAAAGAGGACATCATGGAGCTGATCAGACAGAGCGAAGAGAATCCAATTTAGCCTCCTTCACTAACAAGAACAAAGTAAAGAATAAAGGTTTGGGTGAGGAGGTGCACCTTTACGTAATTGACAGAATAAAAAAATGGCAAGTATCAAGTTTGACATAACAGGTGATAATTCATCCGTACTGAAAGCCTTTCGAGGGGTACAGGATGGAGTATCACAGACAGCAAGAGCAGTCGAGCAGCAGGGGCAGAGCATTGAGAACGTTTTCAATCGCATCAAGTCCGTTGCATCGATGGCTTTCGCTGGCTTTACGGCAAAGGAAATCATCAGCACACTGGGTACTGTCCGAGGAGAGTTTCAGCAGTTTGAGATTGCCTTTGAAACCATGCTCGGTAACGGGCAGAAGGCAAAGGGAATGATTTCGGACCTCGCCAACCTTGCTGCTACTACACCTTTCGATATGAAGGGTGTGGTAAATGGCGCAAAGCAGCTCCTTGCATACGGATTTGCAGCCAACGAGATTACCGATACCATGAGAAGGCTCGGTGACGTATCAGCAGGATTGGGATTGAACCTGCAAGACCTCACATGGCTCTATGGTACCACGATGGTGCAAGGTCGATTGTTCACAAGAGACTTGATGCAATTTACAGGTCGCGGTATTCCTTTGACAGAGGAACTTGCCAAGCAGTTCGGAGTTACCAAGGATAAGGTTTCTGAATTGGTGACCGCAGGTAAGGTTGGTTTCCCCGAAGTCAAGAAGGCTATCGAAAGTCTTACCAATGAAGGCGGCAAGTTCGGTGGATTGATGGAAAAGCAATCTCACTCTATTACAGGTCAGATAAGCAATATCAAAGACACCATCGAAATGGCTATCAATGACCTCGGCACACAAACAGAAGGCTTAATGAATGATGCTTTGGATATTACATCCAAGGTTATCGACCATTGGAAGGAGATAGGTGAGGTTATCCTTGCAGCCGCATCTGCCATCGGTCTTTATAAGGCAATGGCAGTAAGTGTAGCAGCATTTGATACAGCTACAGCAAATGTAGGCTATGCGGCTGAGTTGTCAGCCCTTGACGCATTACTTCCAAAGAAGGAAGAAGTAAAGAAGACAGACCTTGAAGAAGCAGTAGCCAAAGGTCAGTTATCAGCAGCACAGGCGGAATTGGTAGCATCCAAGCGTGAAGAGGTTGCGGCTTACGTTGCCGAATTGCAAACCAAGGCAAAGGTTATGCAAGACGAGGTTCACGTATTGGAGAATAAGCTTGCGCTACAAGATAACGAAGTACAATCACTCCAAGATGCTTATGATGCCCTTGACGATTATGTATCAGCAGAAGTCAGAGATACGGCAGCAACAAACCTCAATACGGCAGCAAACGAAAGAAACAATATAGCAAACCAACTTAAAGCAGCAAGAGAGAAAGCTGCAACGGCTGCAACCAATGCCAATACCGCATCACAAGGCTTGAATACCGCAGCGACAGCTCGCGATACCGCAACCAAAGGAATATGGGCACAGGTTACTCTCTTATGCGAGAAAGCACAGAGGGCATGGAATGCTTCTATGTTCTCTAGTCCTCTGTTTATGATAGCTGCCACCATCGCAGCAGTAACCTATGCCGTATATAAGCTTGCTACCGCAGAATCAGCACATGAAACGGCAGTAAGGAAATCCAATGAAGCATGGGATGAGTTTGATAGCAAGGTCAAGGAACGTCAGCAGAATATCGAAAGCCTTATCAGAACAATTCAGTCTGAGACAGCTACAGAATACGAGAAGGCAGAAGCTTACCAAAAACTCTCCAACCTCGCACCTCAGTTAACGGAACAATATTCACAAGCTCAACTTGCATCAGCCGATTTTGCTAAGACGCAGAAGGAAGTTGCCGAGAGCATGGATGAGTTGAAGTACGATAAGGCAGTTGAGGAAGTTGAGAAGTATCGAAAGAAGGTTGAGGAGCTACAAATGCAACTCAGAGCAGACGCAGCCAATGGTGGTCAAGGGGGCATCACTATCTCATCACAGATAAACCAAGCCAAAGAAGACCTTGACCAAGCGGAAGAAAAGCTTTCCAACATCATCCAACTTCGAGACCAAGCAGCCGAGAATGCAAAGCCTATCGAAGTTCGCTTGCAAGAAGCACAGGAGAACGAAAGTGTACGCCAAGAAATCTTTGACTTCTACGATGAAGCAATCACTTTGGCTAACGATTGGCAAGCAGCCAACGAAACCATCAACTATGCCACAGGTGAGAGCAGATTGGATGCGTTCATCAATAAGGCTCAGAAAGAGATAGCAGGTCTTCGAGAAGACATCAAGAAGAATCCTGCTGATCTGAATCTCCGCATGCAGGAGTCTGAGAAAACAAAGGTTCTGAACAACCTCTTAGCGATGAAGCGTAATTGGGCGGTCACTGGCGCAACGACTATCCCTTTGATTTTTAGGGCTCAATGGAACACCGCTAAACAATCCCTCAATCAAGCCAAAAAGAAGGCACAAGCGTTGGCTAACAATGGTTCTACGGAAACCTATCAGCAAGCTTACAACAAGGCGCAGCGTGAATATAACGCAGCCAAGAAGAAAGTTGCTGCTATGGAGAAAAATAAGAGCAAATACACCGCCACTCAGTACGAAACCGCCACACAAGACTTGAAGGCAGCCAAGGATGCCTACTCGAAACTAGGTGGTGATGTAAGTGGGAAGGTAGCGAAGGCAGCAGCAACGGCACGTAAGACTCGCATCAAGGAAGAAAACAAGACTATCAAAGCCCAGGAGGATTTAAACAACCGCTTGAAGGCTTTGCAGCAGAAAAATACAGATGAAACTATCTCCCTCATGCAGGAAGGCACGGAGAAGAAGCTTGCTGAAATCAAGAACGACTATGCCAAGCGCAAAGCCGAGATTGACAAGCAGGAAGCAGAGTTCAAGAAGAAAAACAAGGAAGCTGGCAAGAAAGTAACCCTTACCTCTGCTCAGTCCAATGCCCTCAATAAGGCTAGAGACCTCGCTACACAAGAGTACAACAAGAAGCTTGATGAGGTCAACAGGGAAGCCCTTACCTCTATGCGCGACTACTTGAAGGAGTATGGTTCTCTCTATCAGCAGAAGCAAGCCATTGCCGAGGAGTACGAAGAGAAGATTGCCAAGGCTCAGACACAGGGCGAAAAGTTCTCTCTTCAGCAGCAGAGAAAGAAGGACCTTCAAACCATCGAGATAAATGCCATCAGACAGAACATTGATTGGGGAAGCGTCTTCGGAGACTTCGGTGCTATGTTCAAGGACCAACTGGAACCTACCATTGAGAAGCTGCAAGAGCTCTCCAAGGGCACAACAGATGTTAATGAGCAGAAGACTATACAGGAGCTTATCTCTAAGTTACAAGGCTCTGCCACCATCTGGGATAGCGACATCTTTAAGAAAGTCTCTGACGACATCAACTCCTATCAGTCAGCCATGCAGGGCTATATTGACGCACAAGAGCGAGAGATTGAAGCCACGAAAGCTGTCACCAAGGCGCAGGAAGACCTCGCCAAGGCTAAAAAGAGCGGTGACAAGACAAGTATCAGCAATGCTGAAGGCAACCTTTCTAGAGCGCAGAACGTACTCGCTACCGCATCTAACAACGTTTTGGAGTTCGGTTCATCAGTTCAGAAGGCATCATCAGACTTACAGACATCTGCACAGAAGGCAGTTTCTCAGTTCCAGCAGCTTGAAAATGGTTTGCAGGGTCTCACATCGGGGTCACTCAAAGGCATAGGAAACTCTATTCTAGGGCTTGACAAGCTTTTCGGGGGTAATATGCAGAAGGACGTTGCCAACACGCTTGCAAAGGGCATCCAAGGGTTGCTCGGTAAAGATAGTGACGCAGCCAAATCTCTGACGAAAGCTTTAGGGGATAGTGGTATGGCTGGTGAAATAATCTCCGCAATACTCGGCATCCTCGATATTCTGAAAGATGGCTTCGGAACACTCATAAGCAACCTCATGGACACGGTCTTTGGCGCAGTAACGGGCATCCTCGATGATGCTTTATCGGGTGACATCGTTATGAAGCCATTGAAGAGCATTGGGAACAATGTTTCTCATATCCTCAACACGCTTTCATTCGGTGGCTTCAATAGTCTGTTCGGTGGAGACGGAAATGCAAAGAAGGTCAATGATACCATCGAAAGACTGACAGACAGAAATACCCTCTTGCAGCAATCCATCGAGGATTTGACTGACGCGATGGAAAACTCCTTTGGTTCCAAGGTAACCTCATACTACGAGCAAGCCTACAAGAATCAGCAGGAGACCAATCAGAACTACCTCGACATCGCCAAGGCGCAGGCAAGCTATCACGGTTCTCACGGCTCATGGAATCACTATTGGAGTGGCTTCAGTAGTGATGAGATGGATTGGATCAAGAAGAACGTCAAGTCAGACTTCAATGGCGACCTCTTTTCCCTCAGTCCAGAGGAAATGAAGCTTCTCCGTGGCAACGTTGCCATCTGGGAGCATATCGAGAACACTGGAAAGGGTAACTATGGTGGGCGTCTGACAGAGAAGCTGAATGACTACATAGACCAAGCAGGCAAGCTTGAAGAGTTGTCAGAGCAGTTCAAGGAGAACCTTACTCAGATTTCCTTCAGTGGAATGAGAGATAGCTTTTTGACGGACCTTATGGACATGAAGAAGGATGGTAGCGACTTTGCTAGCGAAATGGCAGATGATTTCGCAGAAAAGATGCAGAAATCCCTTCTCTCTTTCAGTATGGAAGACCTTATCAATGGAGACTTGAAGAAACTCTACGATGATTGGGCAAAGGCTATGAAGGATAAAAATGGAAAGCTAACCAAAGAAGATGTAGATGCTTTCTATAAGCGTTACGATGATATAGTCCAGGAAGGCTTGAAGAGACGTGACGAGTGGGCAAAGGTGACAGGCTACACTGGTTCATCATCCTCATCACAGACCGCAACAAGCGGAGGATGGGCATCTATGGGGCAAGATA
>ERZ1034980.2129-NODE-2129-length-10945-cov-49.235996_pt1 | contig 10945 bp, 11 predicted proteins | sample MGYA00520622_ERZ1034980 | MGnify/ENA primary metagenome ERZ1034980 (study PRJEB33766, sample SAMN09781791) | gut metagenome | biome: gut microbiome | host: Homo sapiens | place: Madagascar | study: EMG produced TPA metagenomics assembly of the PRJNA485056 data... | reverse complement strand
CAGGTGGCAGAGAAGAACGCAGAGCCAGCTGCTTAATCAGCAGATGGACATCCGATGCCGCGTAAGCGTGCGGAGGAACACAAAACATAAAAGAATTATTTTGAACTGTGCATGAGCACAAAATTTCAAATGGAGGAAATTAAAATGGCTAAGTTAACTACAGAAGAGTTTATCGCAGCTATCAAGGAGCTTTCCGTTGTAGAGCTTAATGACCTTGTAAAGGCTGTTGAGGAAGAGTTTGGCGTATCTGCTGCTGCAGGTGTTGTTGTTGCTGCTGGCGCTGCTGCAGCTCCGGCTGAGGAGAAGACTGAGTTCGACGTAGAGCTTACTGATGTTGGTCCTAACAAGATCAAGGTTATCAAGGTTGTACGTGAGGCTACTGGTCTTGGCCTTAAGGAAGCTAAGGAGGCCGTTGAGGCTGCACCTAAGGTTCTCAAGGAGGCTGCTCCGAAGGCAGAGGCTGAGGATCTCAAGGCTAAGCTTGAGGCTGAGGGCGCTAAGGTTACCCTTAAGTAAGAAAAGCGACGTTACGTCAGTTCTTATACAGAGTCGGAAGGTAAGTTACTTGCCTTCCGGCTCTTTTTTTTTGTACGTTTTCATGCGCCCGCCGCTCTTCTCCACCTCATAATTTTAATAACCATCTCTACGATTTTTTGGTATAATAAAATAAGGACTGTCTAAATATATTTGCTTCGCATCCCGCGAAGCGCACTGAACAAGGCATATTTATGATTTGTACAAACTGTGGAAAAGAAATACAGGATGGCGCGTCGTTCTGCCCTTACTGCGGAGCGCTGTTTGCCGACGGCTTAGTCCGGATCCACTACGAGGCCCAGCTCGAGAGCTCGGCGGAGACGCTTCCGGTCTATAACGCGGAAACCGTGCGCGCGGCCTGGGACCGTCAGAAGGCAACCATCGGCGACGACCTTTCGGCGAAGCTCGATCAGATGGCGGAGACCCCGTCGGCTGATGCAGGCGATCTCAACGCAGATGGCGCAGCCTCGACACTTGCTGCCGCCGTCACATCGTCGGCCAATGCAGGCGACTTCAACGCAGATGGCGCAGCCTCAACACTCGCTGCAGGCGCTGCATTGTCGGCTGATGAAGGCGACCTCGGCACGGATGACGCTGTGGCAGATCCTCGCGTAACGCAGGACGGTGAGCATGCTTCGGAAGAAGATGCTGAAGATGCCGCAAACACGCCTGCGCGTGAGGATATCGACGCAGATTTCGATATAGACTTCGGCGATTCCTTTGGAAGGAAACGCGATGCTTCATCGAAAGCGTCTGCTGTAGAGACTTCTTCGGAAGACGAGGATTACGACCCGGCAGCGGAAGACGAAGCGATCCTGGATGAGTTTTACAAGAAGGCCCTCCGCTTCGAGGCGGAGGAGCGTCGCCGTCGTGAGGAAGAAGAGCGCAAGGCCCGCGAGGAAGCTGAGGCGAGAGCCGAAGCCGAGCGAAAGGCGCGCGAAGAAGCGGAACGCATCGCCCGCGAAGAAGCTGCGGCGAGAGCCGAAGCAGAGCGCCTCGCACGTGAAGAAGCGGAACGCAAGGCTCGTGAAGAGGCAGAAGCGAAAGCCGAAGCGGAGCGTCTCGCCCGTGAAGAAGCAGAGCGTCAGGCCCGCGAAGAGGAAGAGACGCGCGCAGAGGCCGAGCGTAAGGCACAGGAAGAAGCCGAAGCCCAGGCGAAGAAGGACGCAGAACGCGCCGAACTCGAAGAGGCGATGAAGCAGGAGCTCCTCAACCTCGCCGCCCATAAAACCCTCGGCACCCACATGTTCGATGATGACGAGGACGAAGCAGAGACTTCTGAGGCTGCTGAGCCTCTTGAAGAAACCGAAGAGGAAACGGAATCCTCTGAGAAAACTGAAACTGTGGAAGATACAGCAGAGGCTGCCGAAGAGAAAACTACGGATGTAGAAACTGAGGAAACATCTGAAGATACGACAGAAGAAACGGAAAGCACTGAAGAGTCAGAGTCTTCCGAGAATGTTGTACCTATAGAGAAACACGAAGAAGTTTCTGAAGAGGAAAACGCTGACAAAACTGAGTCTTCCGAGGAGACAACGGACGAAACTGTAGAATCTGAAGAAACAGCAGAGGAAGCAGTTGCCGAAGAATCGGAAACTACGGAAGAAACAGAATCCGCAGAGGAAACCGAAGAGACTTCAGAGGAAGACGCATCAGAAACTGCTGACGAGTCTGAGAGCACGGAGGCTTCTGACGACATTGCAGAATCTGAAGAAACAACAGAGGAAGCAGAATCTGAAGAAACAGAAGCAGTAGAGGAAACCGAAGAAACTTCCGAGGAGGAATCAACTGAAGAAACAGACGAAGATTCCGAATCCGAGATCGCAGAGGTGATCCCGATCGCGGATCATCTGCAGGATGATCCAGAGGAGGAGTCCGAGGAAGAGTCCGAAGATGATTCAGACGATGACGATATCGATGATTCGGACGATGATGCAGAAGCAGATCTCGATGATGATGCTGACGCAGAAGCTGATTTCGATGACAGCGATGACGCAGATTCCGACGAGTCTCTCGACAGTGATGCTGATGATTCCGCTGACCTCGCCGCTGACGACTCCGACGAAGATTCCGAGACCGTCACCGCCGAGGAGTCCGACTCCGCTGACAGCGAGCACACGGCCACCATCACGCCGCTCAACGATTTCGATCGTGTCGACCAGATGCTGGGTGTCAGCGACACCACCGACACCACCGACACCGATTCCGCCGCTTCCGCGGCACGCACGCACGATCCGAAGCGGTTCGTGAAAGTCGCGGTCGCAGTGATCGCCGTCGTGGCTGTAGCATTGGCGGGATGGTACCAGATGCCTGCCACGAAGGAAAGCCGGATCCGCAGACAGGCGGAGAAGGCCTACGCAGCCGCCGACTATACGACGGCCGCAGCGGCCTACCGGCAGCTGTTCGGCTACGGTGTGCAGAGTGAGGACATCTGCCTCCACGCCGCCGACGCCTACGCAGACGCCGGACACCACGCCGAGGCCGTGACGCTCCTGAAGAGCAGCCTCGCAGACTACCCGGACAGCAGCGCGCTGAAGGACGAGCTCGAGGCGCTGGACCCGACGGTTCATTTCGATCCGGAGGGCGGCGACTTCACCGACCCGGTCAGCGTGAAGCTGAGCACCGACGCCGGCGACTCGATCCGCTACACGATCCAGCGGGACGGCGACAGCACGACGCCGGCGACGATCGAGTATGCCACCCCGGCCGAACTCAGCTACAGCGGCCGCTACACCGTGACCGCCCACGCGATCGCGCGGGACGGCGAGGCGGGCAGCAGCTTCACGCAGAGCTACGAGATCCGGCTCGACCCGGACAAGTATCCGCTGAACGACTGGCATGAAACCGCCGACGGCGTGCAGTACCTCGACGAGGATGGCCGCTTCGTGAGCGGCTGGCAGACCATTGACGACCAGAAGTATTACTTCGACGAGAAGGGCTACCGCGCGACCGGCCTCACCGAGATCGACCGCGACAGCTACTTCTTCGACGCGGATGGCGTGATGCAGACCGGCTGGCAGCAGGCGGACGACGACTGGTACTTCTTTGATGAGACCGGTCGCATGCTCACCGACGTCTGGATCGAGGATACCTACTATGTCGGCGCCGACGGCAGGATGCTGAAGGACACCACGACCCCGGACGGCACGGCAGTGGACGCGAACGGCCGCAAGGCCTCCGACCTCGTGAGCCTGTTCCGGCAGCACCCGAAGGCGATGGTGGTCATCCAGACCGCCGACCGGCAGAAGACGGGCGACTACTCGACCTTCGCGGCGAAGGCGTACTATTCGCACAGCTCCGACACACCGGAGGGCGACAGCACCGACGTCACCGTGAAGATCAGCAACCGCGCATGGATGCACTACATCGACAAGAAGCTTCCGGACGCGCTGGTCACCGACGCCTACCACTTCCTGCCGCACATCGGCATCCTGAACCCGACCTTCGACGACGACGGCGTCATCACGAAGTTCGATTTCATCCTGGGCAGCCAGGGCTAATTTAGGAGATTTTATGAATAACACCTTTGCTTTCAACCACTTTAACTTCAACGTCAAGGATCTGGACCGCTCCCTCAAGTTCTATAAGGAAGCCTTCGGTCTCGAGCCGGTCGAGATCAACGACCGCCCGAACTTCACCCTCGCCTTCCTCGGCGACAACACCACGAGCTTCCGTCTGGAGCTCACCTACCTCAAGGACCGCACCGAGGCCTATGACCTCGGTGAGCAGGAGTTCCACCTCGCGCTCCGCACCCCGAACATCAAGGAAGCGCACGACCTCCACACGAAGATGGGCTGCGTCTGCTTCGAGAATGCACCGATGGGCATCTACTTCGTCGAGGATCCGGACGGCTACTGGATCGAGGTGATCCCGGACCGTACGAAGCCACAGTCCTGGCCGGAAGAAGCGTGACCATGGATTTATTTGAATATATGGCGGAGAAGCAGAAGGAATCCGACGCGCCACTGGCCTCCCGCATGCGCCCGGAGACCCTCGACGAAATCGTCGGCCAGGAGCAGATTATCGCCCCGGGCACCCTGCTCTATCGTGCCATCCGTGCCGACAAGCTCGGCTCCCTTATCTTTTACGGCCCGCCGGGTACCGGCAAGACGACCCTCGCGCAGGTCATCGCGCACACCACGAAGGCCGACTTCGAGCAGGTGAACGCCACCATCGCCGGGAAGAAGGACCTCGAGGAGGTCATCGCTCGCGCGAAGCAGAACCACGGCGGCTACGGTCGGAAGACCATCCTCTTCATCGATGAGATCCATCGCTTCAACAAGGCGCAGCAGGACTACCTCCTCCCGTTCGTCGAGGACGGCACCGTGATCCTCATCGGCGCGACCACCGAGAACCCGTATTTCGAGGTCAACGGCGCGCTGATCTCCCGCTCCCGCATCTTCGAGCTGAAGCCGCTCTCCCGCGAGAACATCGCGACCCTCATCGACCGCGCCCTCACGGACACGCGGAAGGGCGTCGGCTCCTTCCATGCATGGATCGACGACGACGCACGTGAGTTCCTCGCCGATACCGCAAACGGCGACGCCCGCGCGGCGCTAAACGCCATCGAGCTTGCGGTCCTCACCACCGACCGCGACCCGGACGGCCGCATTCACATCACCCTCGACGTCGCCTCCGAGTGTATCCAGAAGCGCGCCGTGCGCTACGACAAGGATGGCGACAACCACTACGACACCGTGAGCGCCTTCATCAAGTCCATGCGCGGCTCCGACCCGGACGCCGCCGTCTACTACCTGGCCCGCATGCTCTCCGCCGGCGAAGACATCAAGTTCATCGCCCGCCGTATCGTGATCTGCGCCTCCGAGGACGTGGGCAATGCAGACCCCATGGCAGCCGTGGTTGCGACCAACGCGTTCCTGGCGGTGGAACGTGTCGGCATGCCGGAATCCCAGATCATCCTCGCCCAGGCCGCGACCTATGTCGCCTCCGCGCCGAAGTCCAACGCCTGCTCTGCTGCGATCTTCGAGGCCATGCAGGAGGTCCAGCACTCGGGCAACCTTCCGATTCCATCCTACCTGCAGGACGCCCACTACAAGGCCAGCAGCAAGCTGAACCGCGGCGTCGGCTACAAGTACCCGCACGACTACCCGGGCAACTGGGTCGAGCAGCAGTACCTCCCGGACGGCGTGAAGGACATGGAGTTCTATCACTACCCGCATAATCATAGAAGGAACGCAGAGAAATGATTTCAGAGCTACGGATTTTTCCGTAGCTCTTTAAAATTCACAAAACAAACACAGCTTCCTATTATAAATAGTGCATCATTGCGAATCGGACGAAGCATGAACGGAATTTTAATAAAGCCTTAAGAGGAAAGAAATGGAACTGTTCGCCTCTGCGTGGTATCTTATAGTTCGCTTGATTTTATCGTCGGTTGTCTGGCTGCGGAAGCGCAGTGAGGCGCGTGAGGATAAGCGTGCGTCAGGCTTCGCAACAGAGATATGGATTTACGGAATAACCAAAGGAGAACTACATGAAGAAGAAATTAACATACACACTGCTGATGGCGATGATGGCACTGTCCATCGCTGCCTGCGGAAAGAAGGATGGCGGCCAGAAGGCGGACGAGGGTACGATCGCGACCGATGACATGAGCGACTTCTATGCGACTATTCAGAAGGCGGACGGTAATCAGCTGACCGTCGAGCTCGATGATGGCAGCAGCATCACGGTCGACCTCTCAGAGGCACACATGAATCCGGCATGGAGCTGGATGCCGGGTGACGAGGTCGACATCTACTACACCGGTGAGGGTGACCCGACGGATGGCATGAAGGTCGCAGAGGTTCAGATGGATGTACCGTACGAGAACACCAACTCCGACTTCTCCGAGAACACCCAGGTGTACGGCGAGATCACGGCACTGACCGACGATTCCATCACCGTACGTGAGGAGGAAGGCAGAAACGAAGAGGACGGTCCGCAGGACGGCACTGAGTACAGCTTCAAGCGCGCAAGCTACGGCGTCGATGTCGGTGAGCCGGCGGTCGGTACATACGCACAGATCCTCTATATCGGCGAGCTCGGCGCAGACGACGCCACCTGCTTCCGCGTCCTGACCGACGACATGATGGACGACCCTGCCTCTGACGTCATCGCCGTACAGGGCACCCTCACGAAGCTTGAGGACGACGTCGTTTACCTCCAGTGTGACGACGCCACCGAGTTCAAGTTCAGCGTCAGCGGCGACGATCAGCTCCTCTCCGATGCCACCGCAGCCGTTGGCAAGAAGGTCAAGGTAAGCTTCGTGGACTCCCTCCGCATGCGTGTCGCAACCGCCGACACCATCACCGTCGTGGAGTAAGCTGAAAACAGAAAATAATCCATACGGTAGTATATGCCTGCACAGTGAACTGTGGCGCAAGGCGATATGTACTGTGAAATGAAGCACTATCGAGCGCTATCTCTGAAATTGAGGTAGCGCTCCTTTGAAGAGGGGACAGGCCGTGAGGCCTGTCCCCTCTTTATAAAACTCACTCCCCGAACAGCTGCTGGGAGTCCAGCATCAGGGTGAATGGTCCGTCGTTCAGCAGCTCGACCTTCATGTCGGCGCCGAAGCGGCCGTGCTCGACGGTCGGCACGTACTTCCGGCACTCGGCCATGAAATACTCGTAGAGAGCATTGGCCTTCTCCGGGGAACCGGCCTCGATGAAGCTCGGGCGGTTGCCCTTTTTGCAGTTCGCGTAGAGGGTGAACTGGCTCACGACGAGCAGCTCGCCGCCGACATCGGCGAGGGAGCAGTTGGTCTTGCCGTTTTCGTCCGGGAAGATCCGGAGGCCGCAGATTTTCTTGACCATGCGGTCCGCGAGTGCTTCAGTATCCGTTTCGGCGACGCCGAGGAGGATGAGGAAGCCACGGCCGATGCGGCCGATCTGTTCACCGTCGACCGTGACGGAGGCGTGATTGACGACCTGGATGACACATCTCATATTGATTCTCCTGTTTATTTCATGAAGCACCGGCACGGTCGATGCGGATGTACACTTCATCTTGTCCGGATCAAATCGGAGTTTACATCCGCGATATCGGCGCGCGGGCTTCGTATTTACTTGAACTGATTCAGTTCCTTATTGTAGTGATAGTCGATGCCGGCGAGCGTCGCTTCGATGGTGGCCTGGTCGGCGTCGAGCGCGTCGCAGAGGGCCTCGAGCGAGTCGTAGTTGTCGCGGAGCTGGGTGTTCAGGTAGCTCAGCAGCATGACGGGATCCTTCGGTAAATTCATCTTCGTTCCTTTCTATGTTGTGAAATTCTGATCAAAATACTATAATGTTCAGTAATCTGCGGTTCTATGAGCTGCCGCGCGGGCCGACACTGAGAAGCCGGCCACGCCCGCGGTCATGAGCGCGCACAGACTGACCGCGGCGAGATGTACCAGGCGCCGGAGGCATTGGCCTCAGACAGGGTACAGGAAGCCGCATCCGAAAGGAGTATAGCATATGAGAGACGAGAATTGTATTTTCTGTAAGCTTGCCAATGGAGATATTCCGACGACCACCCTCTACGAGGACGACAGCTTCCGCGTGATTTTCGACGCGAGCCCGGCGACGGTGGGCCACGTCCTGATCATCCCGAAGGAGCATTATGAGGACCTTACGAAGCTGCCGGATGAGGTGGCAGCGCAGGTGATGCCGCTCGCACGTCGCATCGGCATCGCGGAAATGGAGGCGCTCGGTGCGAAGGGCTTCAACGTCGTGCAGAACAACGGCGAGGCGGCCGGTCAGACCGTGCATCATTTCCACACGCACGTGATTCCGCGCTACGGCACAGAGGATGAGATGGTGCTCTGGAAGCCGGGCACGACCGACGCAGCGGAGCTCGCGGATACCTGCGAGAAGCTGCAGGCGGCGCTGAACAACGAGCGCTGAGGACATGTCGCGGTGCCCTCGGGCGGACTGGCACGGATGCCTGGGCCGCTGCGATGACGCAGGCGGTTCACGCTGCCTGGGCCGTTGCTGGGGGCCGCAGCTTAGATGGGAGAATTTTATTCGATGATGACGAAAAAGATCGTGCTGACCGGTGGGGGTACCGCCGGCCATGTCACTGCAAATATCGCACTGATGCCACGCCTACGTGCGGATGGCTATGAGGTGCACTACATCGGTTCCTACGATGGCATCGAGAAGAAGATGATGGAGCGCGAGGAGGTGCCATACACGGGGATCTCCACAGGTAAGCTGCGTCGTTACTTCGATCTTAAGAATTTTTCGGACCCGATCCGTGTCTTGAAGGGCTACGGGGAGGCGAAGCGAGCGCTTCGGCAGATCCAGCCGGACATCGTGTTCAGCAAGGGCGGCTTCGTGGCCGTGCCGGTGGTCTGGGCAGCGCATGCCCTGCATATCCCGGTGGTGACGCACGAGTCCGACATGACGCCGGGCCTCGCAAATAAGCTCTGCCTTCGTGCTGCGAGCCGGATCTGCTGTAACTTCCCGGAGACGACGAAGACCCTGCCGGCGGGCAAGGCCGTGCTGACAGGTTCGCCGATTCGTGAGAAGCTGCTCCAGGGCACCCGCGAGGATGGCCTCGCGATGACCGGATTCAGCGGTGAAAAGCCGGTACTGATGGAGATCGGCGGTTCCCTCGGCTCCGTGGCGATCAACACGGCGCTCCGCGCGATGCTGCCGCAGCTCCTCGAGAAGTACGACGTGATCCACATCTGCGGCAAGGGCAACCTCGACGAGTCGCTCGCGGACACGCCGGGCTACAGGCAGTACGAGTTCCTGTCCGACGGACTCCGGAATCTCTACGCCCTCGCCGACGTCGTGATTTCCCGCGCCGGTGCCAATGTCATCTGCGAGCTGCTGGCACTGAAGAAGCCGAATATCCTGATCCCGCTGCCGCTCGATCAGAGCCGCGGCGACCAGATCCTGAATGCGGAGTCCTTCGAGAAGCAGGGCTTCAGCTACGTCCTCGATCAGCATGCGATGGAGAAGGACTCGACGCTCCTCTCGACGGCCATCGAAACCGTCTATGCGAAGCGCGACCAGTACATCGCGGCCATGGAGCAGTCCCAGCAGGGAAACGGCGTCGACCAGGTCATCGCTGTGCTGCGGGAAGTCGTAAATAAAAAATAAGAGGTTTAGAAATGATTGGAATTATTGGAGCAATGGATGAAGAGGTCGAGAAGCTGAAGGCGGACATCACCGACGCGGTGACCGAAGTACATAACGGACTCAGCTTCGTGACCGGTCAGCTGAACGGGAAGGACGTCACCGTGGTGCGCTCCGGCATTGGCAAGGTCAATGCCGGTGCCTGCACAGCCGTGCTGATCGACCGTTTCGCTGTGGACTGCGTCATCAACACCGGTATCGCCGGATCCCTCGACGCCCACATCAATATTGGAGACATTGTCCTCTCCGAGGATGCAGTGCAGTACGACATGGACGCGACGAACTTCGGCTACCAGCTCGGCGAGATCCCGCGCGTCGGCACCATGGCCTTCCACGCGGACGACCGTCTGATCGCTGCCGCAGAGGAGGAGAACCGCCGCGTGAACCCGGAGATCCGCACCTTCATCGGCCGCGTCTGCAGCGGTGACAAGTTTGTCTCCGACAGCGATACGAAGAACTGGATCATCAAGCACTTTCAGGGTCGCTGCTGCGAGATGGAGGGTGCGGCCATCGCCCAGATCGCATGGCAGAATAAGGTGCCGTTCGTCATCATCCGCGCCATCTCTGACAAGGCCGACGACTCCGCCCATGTGGATTACCCGACCTTCGAAAAGCAGGCCATCGAGCACTGCGTGAAGCTCACGGAAGCACTCGTGGCGAGAATTTAATATGAATCGAATCACGGAACCTGAGCTGTTCAGCGATTCGAGACCGCGGCCGATGTGCGGCGCGTTTCAATAATCAAAAAGTCCACTCCCTCAGATTTGTTCTGCGGAAGTGGACTTTTTAATTGTGAAATCACTCTTCGATGACCTCGATTCGGAGGTAATCGAAATTGATGGATTCCATGAAGCAGTCTTCGCGGAAGACGGTGACGGATTTCCGCTGGAACTCCCGGATGTTCGTGGAGAGCCAGATCGGTACGGCGAGGTCCATGTACTCGCAGATTTCCTTCAGCGCAGTGAGCACGCGATCGGTACGGGACATGCTGTAGTCCTCCTGGCGGGAAACACAGTCCCGAACGATACGTCCGTCCTTATAAATTGTGCCACTCATACGAAACATAGGATTCTCCTTTGTAATGTCAATTGACTCGACCGCTCTGGTGCCCCTGCCTGAACTGCTGTAAAAAATCGGGGATGTGAACCGTTCTGAAGCGTCTTTCCGTTTATCACGAAGTGGATAAATGCTATAATAGTTGCAGAACGGAAGAAATTTGTTTTTGTGGTTCTGCGTTCATGGTTTATTCAAATATGGATACTATGATGAAGTAAATCTGTAGT
>ERZ1034980.2123-NODE-2123-length-10988-cov-7.459252_pt1 | contig 10988 bp, 9 predicted proteins | sample MGYA00520622_ERZ1034980 | MGnify/ENA primary metagenome ERZ1034980 (study PRJEB33766, sample SAMN09781791) | gut metagenome | biome: gut microbiome | host: Homo sapiens | place: Madagascar | study: EMG produced TPA metagenomics assembly of the PRJNA485056 data... | reverse complement strand
TTTAATTTACATAAAATTGTTAAGAGTTTTACACAAACAGGAATTAGAAAATTAACAATTTTATCAGAAAATAGACTTATTGAAGTCTGTGGATACGGAGGAAAGCAAATGATCAAAGACAAGGATATGGGACAGAAGATTCTGGAAAGCATCGGAACTCTGAACGAAGCGGCATATGAACTTTATGCGATGATTTCAAATGACAGTAAACAGAAGGATGAATTTGTCAGGACGATGCAGACGCTGCTGCTAAACCTTAAGGGCAACTTCACGGCTCTGGTGATTGAAGAGCCGGCTCTGAAGGCCAATATTCTGATTGACAATGCGCTTGCCACCCTGGGCAGGCTTGACTCAGAAGACAAGGCTGCAAGTCTCAGGCTGGTCAAAAATGAACTTATCCCGGAAATCGGTGAGGCATATGTTGACCTGCTCTTCTGGGGCGGATGCTACCCGGATTCAGATGCGATGTTTGAATATTACAACAATCAGATGAAGGAATTCTATCCTGCGCCCGAAACGGACAGAGGACGTTATCGCTACGATTTGTCCGTGGCAGTGATGGCAAATACTGACAGGAAACAGGTTGAAGGATGCCTTGAGTCAGTAAGGAAAGCAGTTCCGACTGATATGCGCTGCGAGTACATTCTCTTCAATGACGGTCAGGGTGATGACGTGGCGGATTATTTTGAAGGTCTGGCCAGTCAGAAGGATGTCAAGGTTGTTAATTACAGAAACAGGACGAATTCTCCGAGTGTGATATATCAGCTTGTTGAAGGAAAGAATGTTCTGTTTCTGACTTCGGAAAATGAACTGTCTGAAACGGCTGTTGAGAATATGCTGAAGTGTCTGAATTCCGACAGAAAAGTTGGAGCGGTGAGTCCTGTCTTTGTTGAAAAAGATGAACTCAGGGCGTCAGAAGGCAATGAATATCGCTGGCACCAGAAGTCGGAGCTGAACACTGATGTTGTCCTTGCACACTCTGCAGATATTCTGCTGCCGACGCTGCTTGGCGCATACTTTCCGTTCATTGCCAAGCGTTACACGGAATTTTCAAGCAGGACCATGTCGCTGATTGGAAGAAGAAACGGCAGGATCCTGTATGAGGCAGGGGATGCTTTGGCTTACAGGCTTCCGAGGGAAAAAGACCAGGACGTTGAACTTGAAGGCGTTAAGCAGTTTGAGAAGATTATGGGCATCAATCCTCTGCTTGACCAGGAGGTTGACGAAGACCTGCTGTCAGAACTTGACTTTAGCGGCAAGGAGAAACGAGTCGACATTCTGGGCATTGACAGCAGCTTCGGCGTCAATCTGCTTGCCATTCAGGACAGGGTCAGGGAGCAGTCACATAACCTGAGGACGAATATCTACAGTCTCACGGAACAGAAGACGTATGCGCGCGACCTGGAGGCAATTGCCAGGAAGGCAAAGATTGTTTCAAACTGGGACAGGGAATTTGACAAGTGCTTCCCGAATGCCCGTTTTGACTACATCGTAATGGAGCAGGCGAGTGATGAACTGCTTGACCTTATGTTTCTTTTGAAGTTGCTGGAACGCCTGAAGGATGGTGGCGCTCTGGCGATTCATACTGCAGAGGAAATGCCGCTCAGCGATTATGAACCGAGAAAAGTCGTGGGGGACTGGCAGATTCTGTATAAATAGTAGGAGGAAAAAATGGAAAGAAATGCGATTATACTGGCAGCCGGCAAATCGGATAAGTTTGCACCCTTTACATATGAAAAGCCAAAGGGACTTTTCTGTGTCAAGGGAGATGTTTTAATTGAACGTCAGATTGAGCAGCTGCAGGAAGCAGGCGTAATGGATATTTATGTAGTCGTCGGCTATATGAAGGAGAAGTTCTTCTATCTGGAACAGAAATATGGCGTTAAGCTGTTGGTCAATAATCAGTTTGGAAAGAAAGGCAATCTCTACAGTCTGTATGTTGCAAGAAATTATTTGAAGAACACGTACATCTGCTGTGCCGATCATTATTTTCCGGCTAATCCGTATCTGAACGATAATCCAAAAAATCTGTCGTATCGTGCCTGCACATATCTTTCTGGTAAATTCCGTGAATTTGCCATCGACTACTCCGATGCAAAGGTAATAACCGGATTCAATGTTGGCGGAAGAGATGGGATGGCAATGGTTGGTCATGCATACATGAATGAGGGATTCTCGTCAGTTTTCAGGCAGTTTCTCGAGAATGAGATAAATGATTTTGGCGTGTCAGATCTCTTCTGGGAGGAATTCTATGCCGGACATCAACGAAGTCTGACTTTCTACATGAAGGAGTATCAGGCTGGTGAAATATATGAGTTTGAGAATATTGACGACTTGAGAGAATTCGATTCGGAATTTCTGATGAATGTTGATTCGGATATCATAACCAACATCTGCAATACTCTTGGATGTGTTCCGAATGACATTACGGATATCAATGCCATCAATGCCGGCCTGACAAATGTTTCCTTTTCTTTCCAGTGTGGTGGAGAAAAATATGTTTACCGTCATCCCGGTGGAACTTCAGGCAATCTGATTGACCGTACAACGGAATTGTTTGCACAGGAAAAGGCAGGAAAACTGGGAATTGACGAATCGGTAATAAAGATGGACCTTTCAGGATGGAAGATATCGCATTACATTCACAATGCCAGAAACTGCAATCTTGAGGAATCCGATAAACAGTTGGAAACCATCATGGATTATCTGCATCGCATACACAGTGTTGATGTCGCATCGGAGAAAAATGTCAAGGTTTTTGACAATGTTGCCGAGGCAAACAAGCTGATGGAAATGGCTTCCATGATTAAGGGGAACCTTAAAAGAGAGTTTGCCATGTTGATTGAAAAGATTGACATATTATATGATGCTGTTAGGGCAGATGCGAAAAGGCTGGGATATGGTCTTGTTCTGTGTCATAATGATGTGTATGAGCCAAATTTCATTTATGACAGCGAAGGCAAGGTCTATCTTGTTGACTGGGAGTATGCCGGAATGAACTATGCTGCAAATGACGTTGGAAGCATTATCTGCCGGTATGATTTTGACGATTGTCAGATTGAAAGGTATTTTAGGGCTTATATCGGTCATGAACTGACAGATGACGAGCGGAGGTTTTACTATGCCTATATTCCAATCAGTGCGTATTACTTCTTCTGTTGGGGACTTTACAAGGGAAGTATAGGAGAGAATGACGGCTTTTTCTTTCTCTCTTCGTATCGAAATATGATAAGGTTCATTGATGTTGCGCTGGAAAGTTATGGGATTGTGATTTAGGAGAGAATGAGATGAAAAATATTGTAATTATTCTTGCAGGTGGAGTTGGTTCGAGAGTTGGTTTTGACAGGCCCAAGCAGTTTGTTGAGGTGTTAGGAAAACCGGTTCTGGTCTATACGTGTGAGATTTTTCAGGAAAACAAGGACATCGATGAAATTGAAATCGTCTGCCATCCCGAATGGATGGAGTATTGCAGTGAAATGGTCAGAAAATACAACCTGGATAAGGTAAAGTGGATTGTTGAGGGCGGAGATACCTTCCAGTATTCAGTTATAAATGGGGTTAATCATCTTAAGGAACTGGTCAGTGATGGTGAAGTTTCGTTAGACGATAATGTATATATACAGTATGGTGGTGCGCCATTTACAAGTCAGAAGATTGTCTCCGCCGTAATTGAAATGACAAAAGAGAAGGGGAGTGCGGTTACCGCAACGCCGTGTTACCAGTTAATTGCCGAAAGAGAATCGAAGGATACATCGCGGAAGTTTGTTGATCGGGATAAATGTATCCAGATTGCATGCCCGCAGGGATTCAGGTTTGAGTATTTGCTTGATATCTATCAAAGAGCCTTTGAAAAAGATATGATTGACAAGATCGATCCACACACAACAAGCTTAATGTATGCTTTGGGAGATACTATTAACTACACTTACGGTGATCAGACGAATATCAAGATAACCACCAGGGAAGACATTGAGCTTTTCAAGGGTTATGCACTGCTGAAGAAGTCAAGTGACAAATTATAGGATTCAGGTGGTAGATGATGACGGCAAGGGAACTGACTCCAAAGCAGTTTAGAAAAATGCAGCTGACTCAGCTGGACATGCTGGTTGATTTTGACAGGGTATGCAGGAAACACGATATTAATTACGTTATTTTTACGGGAACGCTTCTGGGAGCAGTGCGTCATAAGGGATTCATTCCCTGGGATGACGATGCGGACATAGGGATTCTCCGGGAAGATTATGAAAAGTTCAAGTTTTTTGCAAAGGAACTGAATCCTGAAATCTGCTACTTTCAAAATCACGAAACGGATCCTGAATATCGTTGGGAATACGGAAAGCTGCGCAGGAGCAACACTGTATTTGTAAGGGAAGGACAGGAACACATCAAGTGCAGGACGGGAATTTTTGTTGATATTTTCCCAATGGATGATGTTCCTGAAGGTGTTGTTGGTCAGATGCTTCAGGATTTTGACTGTTTTCTCATGAGAAAGACACTGTATTCTGAAGTGGGCAAACACAGTGCAAAGGGCATTGAACGATTATGCTATGACATGTTGTCGAAGATACCGATGTCTTATGTATACAAGAGGATACACAAGTATACGGACAAAAGCAACAACAGGACACATAACCGGGTTAGGTGTCTGCTTTTTCCGGCAATGGGGAAGCTCTATAAGAAGAAGCACAAGCTGCCATTGAAGGAACGATACGGGATGCCCAAGTGCTGGTTTTTGGACAGGGACAGGATGGTGTTTGAAGGCCATGAGTTCTATGTTCCCAGACAATACGACGATGTATTAAGGTATATCTACGAGGATTACATGAAGCTTCCACCGGAAGATGAACGACAGCCGCATGCGCCTTTTTGCAAGATAAAGTTTCCCGACGAGGATGAGATTATTCAATAGGAGTGAGGGTTATGCTTAACTTTACAGTAGGTCCCGTAATGAGTAGCAGGGAAGTTCTTGATATCGGTTCTCAGCAGGTACCGTACTTTAGGACGCCTGAATTTTCAAAGGTAATGCCGGAAAGCGAAGGGCTGATGAAGAAGTTTGCCAAGGCACCTGAGGATTTGCATGGTAGTCTGCATATTTGAAATAAACATTGAAGAATGTCTAACAAGGACAGATGCTGTTTATGTCTGCAGTTGGAATATTGGTTCAGATTATTCCATACTGAAATATACTGATGAATTGTAGTATGGTGACTAATGTCTTTCTTGTTGGTTGTCTGTGGATATAATGGTTTTTTTGAATCTTTGGAAGAAAGGAGTTTCGTTATGAGAAAGAGAACTGCAAGGGAGCTGTTTAAGTGCATGGATGATGTTTTATCCAGCATGGAAATGCTTGTGAAATTCAAGGAAAACAGCTATATTGTCTCAAAGACTGATAAGGTGTGCAATGATAATTTGTCTGTGATGAAGGAGGAGCTGGGCAAGAAAGAAGATTGTGCTGCATTATTGGCTGAATTCGGAGAATCGGTTAAGGAAGTTGATGTTGAAAAGGTAGCGGAAATTTCTGTCAGAATTAAGAAAATCATTGAGAAGAATATTACCTACAAGGTGGTTTTCATGCCGTACAAGGCATCAATGTGGGATTCTCTGGAAAGTGTCTGGATGGCCGCTGACAAGGATGAACGTTGTGAGGCGATTGTTGTTCCAATAACGTATTACGAATTGGACAGTAACCAGAATCCTGTGAAGAAAGTCAATGAGAGGGATGAATTCCCTGAATATGTCCCGGTTGTCAATGATGAAGAATATGACTTGGAGAATGACCGGCCAGACATTATTTACATCCATAACCCTTATGATGATACCAATCTTGTTACACGTGTTGAAAGCAGATATTACTCCTGGAATCTGAAAAAGTACTGTGAAAGACTTGTATATATTCCGTATTATAAGTGGATTGACGGTGTCTCATCGACCGGTTTCAAATCTGCAATGTATTATGCTGACTACACAGTGCAGAGTTCAGATGACGCGGTAAGAAGGTGCATAGAGGCATCTCCGGAATATGCCAAGTCATTGGGGATGGAAACTGTTGAGGTTTGGGATGTCATGAAGCATAAGCTTATTAATCTTGGAAGTCCTGAAGTGGACAAGGTTGTTTCAGTGAGTGAACATGCGATGGAAATGCCCAAGAAGTGGAAAGGTAAAATAAGAAAGGACAAGGTCAATGTTGTATATAATACAACCATTGGCGAGATTTTTGAAGCGAGAAGTCTGGAGAAAATAAGACATACACTTTCGTATTTTAAAACCAATAGCGATAAGGCCTTTGTTATTTGGAGACCTCATCCGCTGCTCAAGCAGACACTTATTTCCATGATTCCTAATCTGGTTCATGAATACGATGAAATGGTCAATGAATTTATGGAAGGAAAGTACGGTGTTGTAGATGATAATGCAAGCATGTATTATTCCATATACTGGTCAGATATGTACTATGGTTATAAAACCTCAAGCATGACAGAGTTATATAAGTATACGGGTAAAGTGGTACTTAATGATTTGCCAAAGAAAATTAAAAGTGAAACCAATTATGATTTTGACAGCCTTTCGAATGAGCTGAGGAAGACGAATTCCATTTCTGAGGAATCCTATTCTTTGAAGGAAGTTGTAGATTTTATTGCTGATCATGAAGATTTGAAAAAAGGAAAGGCAGCTGTAATTTATAACAGCGGGGAGATTATAAATGATTATATTATGAAGGAAGTGTCTATGGAGGCTCGTAGTGCAAGAGAATAATGTTGAAATAACCGGAGACTTGTTTAAAAGGATTCAGACGATTGATTTGGAAATGCTGATGGAGATTGACAGAATCTGCAGAAAAAACAATATCAAGTATTCTATTATGTATGGAACATTGCTTGGAGCAGTGAGGCATGGCGGTTTTATTCCATGGGATGATGACTGTGATGTCGTGTTTAGAAGATACGAGTATGAAAAATTCTTTGAGGCTTGTAAAAAGGACTTGGATACAGATAAATTCTTTCTGCAAGATCACAGAACGGATTCATGGTATCTTTTTGGGTATGGAAAACTCAGAAGAAATGGCACAGTCTTTAAGAGAACTGGGCAGGAACATATCAGGCAGCATGGTGGACTATTCATTGATTTGTTTATTTTAGATAACATTCCAAATGGAAACATGGCCAGGGTATTCAATAAGTTTGAACTGTATCTTATAAGACAGGCCATTAATTCGAGAATATTCAAGAAAACGGTATATACATATCTAGAAAGAATTATGTACAATTTTCTTGACAATATACCCAAGGAAGAATTATTCAAAAAATTGGGTCGTATGCAAAAAAATATAACTCAATCGACACTGAGCTATCCAGAGTATACACTTACAGCACTGATACGAATACTCGTTATGGTTATCTTAACAGCTTTTTTGACGAGTTATGCGAGATGGAATTTGAAGGGCACAAGTTTTTGGCATCAAAACACTATAGGGAATTGTTATATTTGTCATATGGTCCGGATTACATGGAGTTTCCTCCAAAGGAATTACGTTGTCCGCATAATAATGCAACGGAGATTTCCTTTGGTGACATATTTGATGATAATTAAGACGAGAGTATGAGGTGATTTGGTTGAAAAAGGTTATAACATACGGAACTTTTGATATGCTCCATCAGGGACATCTGAATATTCTGAAACGTGCCAAGGAGCTGGGAGATTATCTTATTGTCGGCGTGACAAGCGATGACTTTGATTCAAGAAGAGGAAAAATCAATGTCCAGCAGTCCATGATGGAACGTGTCGAGGGAGTCAAGGAAACGGGACTTGCCGATCAGATTATCATTGAAGAATATGAAGGTCAGAAGATTGATGACATCAACAGATTGGGCATTGATGTCTTTGCAATCGGATCGGACTGGAAAGGAAAATTTGACTATCTGTCTGAATTCTGTCAGGTTGTCTATCTTGAGCGTACCAAGGGAATATCAAGCACGCAGGTTCGATCTCAACATAATCATCTCAGACTGGGGCTTGTTGGGAAGGCTAAACACTTGTGGAAAGTGGCTAATGAAGCGGTTGCCATTAATGGAATTGATATTGTCGGTACCAGTGGTTCCGAACATGACAGTCGACTTGGAGAACTGCCCGATTATTCTTTCAATGAGTTGATTGAGAAATCTGATGCGGTCTTTATTGAATCCAACGTGAAAGACAGATATGAACAGATTTACTACGCACTTAATCACAGAAGACATGTTTTGTGTGATTTGCCAATGGCAATTGGCGCAGAAAAGCAACGTGAACTTCTGAAAAACGCTAGAAAGAATGAATGCGTTTTAATGTCAGGTGTAAAGACAGCTTATTCGACGGCATATTATCGCTTGTTGCTTATGGTTAAAAGCGGGGAAATAGGTGATGTGATTTCTGTTGAAACCACATGCACAAGTTTGAGTGAAATTTCAAAAATTTCAGAACATATTGAAAACAATATTTGGAGTTCTATGGATGCATGGGGAGCAACCGCATTGTTGCCGGTATTTCAGATACTAGGGACTAATTATGCTAATCGAAATATTGTTACTAAATTATCAGATGATCATTTCGATATTTTTACTAAGATGGATTTTATATATGAAAATGCAGTTGCGACTGTTAAGGTGGGAAAAGGTGTCAAGTCTGAAGGTGAAATGATAATTTCCGGGACAAAAGGTTATGTTTATGTTCCGGCTCCTTGGTGGAAAACATCATATTTTGAGATAAGATACGAAGATCAGAATAGGAATAAGCGCTTTTTCTATGAGCTTGAAGGCGAAGGGTTCAAATATGAACTGGTTAACTTTTTAAGGGCAATAAATCATGGACGAGTGATTAATTATACTGACGATGTTGTTTTGGAGAAAATAAGTGCTGTATATAAGGAGTTCTGTTCTCGAGAAAATATTGTGGAAATTTAAACAATTGAGATGGATATTACTGGAGATATGGAAACGCAGTTATATTTTATGAATGTTGAGTTACTAAAATATTGATGAATTGGTATTCTCGATGAATAAAGCACAATATTGGAAATATTTAACTTTGTTGATGGATAATGAAGTTGAAGGCTTTTAAAGTATATATATCAGAGAAGTTCGGATTGAAATTGGAGGAAGAACTGTTATGTATTATATCAATCGAAATGTCAAGAACTTAAAAAGAATTTTTGACCAGAATAGTCGCAAAGAGTATCTGAGGCTAGATCTTAATGAGAACCCTGGTGGTTTGCCACAATCATTTATTAAGCAGACTTTAACGGAGATAACTCCACGTTTTCTCTCAGAGTATCCGGAAACTCTTGAATTTTCAGAAAGTCTGGCAAAGTTCTTGGGAATCAACAAAGAGAATATTTGCCTGGTCAACGGATCTGCCGAGGGAATTCGATATATCATCGAAGCATTCACTGAACCGGGGGGGGGTATAGTTGGTGTTACTCCTACATATGCAATGTTTGAGGTTTACTCTGAAATGTATGGAAGAAAATTCATTCCAGTGACATATACAGATGATTTAAAGATGCCGGCAGAAAGGATAATCGATAAACTTGATACTGACATTCAGTTGTTGATTTTAGTTAATCCTAATAATCCAGTGGGAAATACGTATACTGATGAAGAGTTTGAAATGATTCTTTCCAAGGCCAATGAGTTGGAAATTACGGTCTTGATTGATGAAGCATATCATTATTTTTATCCAAAGACATTTATGAAATATGCCTTTAATAATAGGCATATCTTGGTTACAAGAACATTTTCAAAGTTATTTTCATTAGCTGGTGCTCGACTGGGGTATGTTGTCGGTTGTCCGGAAGAAATTGAGGTAGTTCAAAAGCTATGTACCCCACATAATGTAAATGCCTTTGCAGAACTTTTTGCGCAGAGAATTATTGAAACACCTGGTATGATTGATGATTTGATTAGCAAGCACAATGAAGGCCGTAGATATTTAAAGAAGAAATTATCAGAACATGGTTATGATTATGAAGGGGATTATGGCAACTTTATCTTTATCAAGCCCAACACGGATGCTAAAGACCTTGTTGAGAAAATGAGAAACGCTCATATTCTCATTAAGGAGTATGACGGTGTGGGAAACCTTGGAAAGTGTATTAGAGTAACAACGGGCGAAAAGAAATATATGAAGCAGTTTTTAGATGCATTAATAAAACTTGATAAATGAGTTATATTTTGCGGTTGATTATGTTTACATTAGTCTAAGATTGATGGAGATGATAATTATTGGAAGACTTTGATTATGAATAAATGATGTTAGGGGAATTGTACCTTGCACGAGGAATATAACCTGAAAATAGTTCTAAAAGTGGAAAATTACTTACAGAAGAAATTAACAGAACCTCTGTTGATAACAGAAAAAGAATAATTGAACTTGAACACAAATTGTTTGGCAGTAATGGTAAGATTTTGTATGTTACTTCGCCTGTTTATGTAGCTTATGATCACATATCAGAGTAGGAGAGAATTTTTATGTAAATAAAGACTGTATTTTTATTGATATAAATGTAATCGAGTTCGAAAAAATGTTACTGCTGGTTCTAGGTGCAGTTTTATTGTTTAGGTCATCCCTTAGATTCTGAGGTTAGAAATTTTGACAGATTGGAGTTTGGATTACCTATCAGTATAGGTGATGAAGTTTGGATTGGAGGAAACAGCGTAATTCTTCCGGGAGTGACAATTGGGGATAATTCTGTTGTTGGAGAGGGTTCTGTTGTGACTAAAGACGTTCCAGCAAATGTTGTTGGGAATCCTGCGAGGATTATAAAGAGAATGACAGAGGAAGAAAAATGGCATGCTATGAGAGATGAATATTATAGTAAAAAATAAGCATAATGAATGATATAGTTTTTAAATTCGGACTTTTGATCTAGTGGTTTATGGAAGGCATGAAGATGTATTCAATGTTACATATGGTAAATCATTAGATAGGATTATAGCTAAAAAGTATCTATTCAAGAT
>ERZ1034980.2117-NODE-2117-length-11012-cov-3.796295_pt1 | contig 11012 bp, 10 predicted proteins | sample MGYA00520622_ERZ1034980 | MGnify/ENA primary metagenome ERZ1034980 (study PRJEB33766, sample SAMN09781791) | gut metagenome | biome: gut microbiome | host: Homo sapiens | place: Madagascar | study: EMG produced TPA metagenomics assembly of the PRJNA485056 data... | reverse complement strand
TTCTCAAAATGTCTCAAAAATCCATAAAAAATACATAAAAATGGCCCTAAAAGGCCATATTTTTGTTTTGAAAATTATGATATGGGAGTATAATGTGGAACTGTAAGATGATAACTGAGGAAACGTGACATGAAAGCTCTACCGTTAATAACCACACACTGCTACCTGGAGCATGACGGCAAATTCCTCATGCTGCATCGTGTGAGCAAAAAGGACGATGTCAACAGAGGGAAGTGGATAGGCGTCGGAGGCAAGTTTGAGGAAGGCGAAGCTCCGGAGGAATGCATCAGGCGGGAGGTCATGGAAGAGACCGGCTTTGAGCTCAGGAGCGCTAAGTTCAGGGGCACATTGACCTTTATCTACGACGATAAGCCTCCGGAATATATATTTACCTATACCAGCACCGACTTTGTTGGAGACGATACGGTGACGCCTGAGTGCGACGAGGGTATATTCAGATGGGTAAATAAGGAAGACCTCATGGGACTGGAGCTCTGGGAGGGCGACCGGATAATGCTCGAATATATCCTTAAGGACAGGGAAAAACCGTATTCCCTTAAGCTTATTTATAATAAAAATGACGAGCTGACCGAGGCCTGGGAGCTTTCGGAAAGACCTGTAAGGATCAGATAAGCATTCAGATAAGTCAGGTACGCAGGGCGGGACCGTTAACGGTTTCCGGTGTCAGGCCGCGGGCCGAAAAAGTATTTATGGAGTGACGGATGGCTGATTACTGGTACAGCTTTGACGACCAGATGAAGAAAATGTTCGGAGGGAAGGTCTACAGACTGTCCCTTACCGCCGGAAGGACCTGCCCCAACAGGGACGGGACGCTTTCGACGGGAGGCTGCATTTTCTGCAGCGCAGGAGGCTCCGGGGATTTTGCCGAGGCCGCGGATAAGGATGTCTATAAGCAGATAGAGGATGCAAAGAAACGGGTATCGTCAAAGATAGGAAAAAACACTGTATTTGCAGGATATATGGCCTACTTCCAGGCATATACAAGCACCTACGGAGATACCGGTGAGCTGGCATCGATTTTTGAAAGGGCTGCGTCCCATCCTGATATCATAGCGCTTTCAATAGCCACGAGGCCGGACTGTCTTAAGGACGATATGATAGACAGGCTTTCTGCCATTAACGAATATAAGCCGGTATTCGTGGAGCTGGGACTGCAGACCGTGCATGAGGATACGGCGGAGTACATTAACAGATGCTATCATCTGCCGGTGTTTGAGGATGCGGTAAGAAGGTTAAAGGCCAGGGGAATCAGGGTCGTTGCCCATGTGATAATCGGACTTCCGGGAGAGGACGATGGAAGGACAAAAGAAACCGTCAGATATCTGTCGGATTTTACTGTTTCGAATAATAAAGGAAAACTGTGCCATATAGACGGCGTTAAGCTGCAGCTGCTGCATGTGATCAAAGGCACCAGGCTTGCGGAGTTGTTGCCGGATGGATATATTGAGAGCTGTGACAGCGGTATATGGTCCATAAGACTTAAGGACGGTGTGCTGCTGCCCCAGTATTCACTTGAGGCCTACGCAGGGCTGATCCGCAAGTTTATAGAAATGCTGCCGGAGGATATGGCGGTGCACAGGGTCACCGGCGATGCGCCTAAGAAACTGCTGATACTGCCGAAGTGGACAGCGGATAAAAAGAGAGTACTAAACGCCATAACTGCGGAATTTAGAAATAATAAAGATCAATACAGAGTTAATTATGAAGGAGGGAACGATGATCAACGAATTCGGAAGCATGGTCTTTAATGAGAATGTCATGAGGAGCCGTTTAAAGGACGCCACATTTAAAAAGCTCATGAAGATCAGGAAGGAAGGAATGCCGTTAGAGTGGGATGTTGCCGAGGAGGTTGCCGAGGCCATGAAAAACTGGGCCATGGATAACGGGGCAACCCATTACGCCCACTGGTTCCAGCCGATGACAGGCATCACCGCCGAAAAGCACGATGCTTTCCTTGACAATGACGGAGAGGGCAATCCTATATTCGAGCTTTCGGGAAGCGAGCTCATAAAGCGTGAATCGGATGCGTCATCATTTCCATCAGGCGGAATGAGGTCCACCTTTGAAGCCAGAGGCTATACCGTATGGGATCCTACTTCGGATGTATTTATCAAGGAGGACACTCTCTGCATACCTACGGCCTTTGAGTCGTTTAACGGCATAGTTTTAGATAAAAAGACCCCGCTGCTTCGCAGCATAAACGCTTTAAATAAGCAGGCCTTAAGGGTGCTGGCACTGTTCGGGCAGCAGCCTAAGTTCGTGTTCCCTAATCTTGGCCTTGAGCAGGAGTATTTCCTCATAGACAAGGCTGACTACGAGAGGCGCAGGGACATCATAGTCTGCGGCAGGACGCTCTTTGGAGCCAAGACCCCTAAGGGACAGATCCTTTCGGACCAGTATCTCGGAAACATCAGGCCGAGAGTAAAGGCATTCATGGCAGAGCTGGACGAGGAGCTCTGGAAGCTCGGCATTTTCGCAAAGACCGAGCACAACGAGGTGGCTCCGTGCCAGCATGAGATGGCGGCGGTATATACCAGGGCTACCATTTCCATCGACCAGAACCAGCTCACCATGGAGATCATGAAGAAGGTTGCCGACAGGCACGGCTTCCACTGCCTGCTCAACGAAAAGCCATTCGAGGGCATCAACGGCTCAGGAAAGCATAATAACTGGTCCGTAGCTACGGATGAGGGAGAGAATCTCTTTAACCCTGGCAAGAACCCTTATGAAAATACGAAATTCCAGCTTTTCCTTGCGGCAGTGATAAAGGCAGTGGACGATTATCAGGATCTTTTAAAGGTATCTGTATCCACGGCTTCAAACGATCACAGACTCGGAGGCCATGAGGCGCCGCCTGCCATCATTTCCGTATATCTTGGAAGCCGTCTTACCAACATGGTGGAGGCCATCATTTCTGGAGTGGATCTTGAGGAGGCACAGGCCAACGCCGTAAGAAAGGGAGACGATGAGGACAGGAACCGTACCTCGCCGTTTGCATATACGGGAGGAAAGTTCGAGTTCCGTATGGCAGGAGCTTCGGACAATGTTTCCTGTGCCAACTATGTGCTCAATACATCCCTTGCGGAGAGCTTAAGGCAGTTTGCGGACAGGCTGGAAAAATACGCCGGTAAGGCAAGCCTTGAGAAAGAAATGAAAAAGCTTATCCGTGAGGAGCTTAAAGCTCACCAGAGGATACTCTTTGACGGCGACGGATACAGCAATGAGTGGGTGAAGGAGGCTAAAAAGCGTGGACTTTATAATCTTAAGTCCACGCCGGAGGCTTACGCTCATTTCGATGATCCTAAAAATGTGGAGATGCTGGGAAGACACGGCATACTCTCTTATGACGAGATCGAGGCAAGGAAGAATATCGGCCTTGTCAAGTATACAAACGTCATAAATATTGAAGCCAACACAATGCTCTTAATGACCAAGAAGGAGATCATACCTGCCTGCATCAGGTTCTCCAATGAGATAGCCTTCGGCATCGAGTCAAAGGAGGCCCTGGGCCTTGATATGGAGCATGAAAAGGCTCTGTTAAAGGATATCAGCGATCACGTCAAGGCTCTCATGGAAAATAACACCGTTCTTGAGACCCTTATCGCAAAGCAGCCTTCCGACGATGAAAAGAGAGCAATGTACGATTATAAAAAGATCGTGCCTGCAATGGCTGAGGAGAGGCGCATCGTTGACGAGCTGGAGCTCATGATAGATAAGGAAGAGTGGCCGTATCCTGATTATACGGATATGCTTCACTATGTAAGGTGACACAGCCGTTATAAAATCTAAATCAGAGAATTCAAGGTAATTCTGAGAAAAAGTTAATAACACTGCCGCGGACAGATAACAGCAGCGCACCTTTAGTCTTAAAGGACTTAAACGGGAGGGGGAGGAGCTGTGAGGCTGCCGCGGCAGTGTTTATTATGTTTGTAAGATATTCATTTTGAAGAGCAAGTTGTCTAATAATGGACTTTTACCATATGCGGTCACGGCAGAACAAGGCTTATTGCGGCTGGGCAGGGCTCAGGCTTCTGCCGGTGATATAAATGCTTACAGCGCTTCCTTCATGCTTTTAACGTATGCGCCTATATATTCCGGGGCGTCTTTACCGTACTGCTCCAGCAGCTTGATTATGGCCGATCCGACGATGGCGCCGTCCGCGAGGACCGCCATGTCGTGGGCCTGTGCCGGCGTGGATATGCCAAAGCCTATGGCGCATGGGATGTCAGTATTTTTCCTTATTATATCTACGATGGAAGAAATGTCCGTTTCTATACTGCTCCTTGTGCCAGTGACTCCAAGGCTTGAAACCACATAGATAAAGCCTTCGGCCTCCTTGGCTATCATTGCCACGCGGTCCCCGGAGGTTGGGGCGATGAGGGAAATGAGGTCTACGCCGTATTTTTTACAGTAGGGCAGGAATTCATCCTTTTCCTCATATGGAAGATCCGGGATTATAAGGCCGTCTATGCCGATATCGCTGCAGATCGAGATGAATTTCCCGGAGCCGTAGGAAAATACTACATTGGCGTAGGTCATGAATACCATAGGGATATCAGTCTCACCTCTCAGTCTTTTCACCAGATCAAATATCTTATCCGTGGTCACGCCGCCTGAAAGGGCCCTCAGGTTGGCTCCCTGTATGACGGGACCCTCGGCCGTGGGGTCTGAAAATGGTATGCCGAGCTCTATCAGGTCAGCGCCGTTTTCTATGGCAGCCATCACGGATTTATGGGTGGTCTCAAGGTCCGGGTCTCCGCAGGTTATAAATGGTATGAATGCCTTGCCGTTTTCAAAAGCCTTTCTTATATTACTCATGGATATCCTCCCCTCTGTAGCGTGCAATGGCGGCGCAGTCCTTGTCGCCGCGGCCTGATATGGTGATAACTATTATCTTGTCCTTATCCATTTCAGGAGCTGTTTTAATGGCGTGGGCCACAGCGTGAGCTGACTCTATGGCAGGGATTATCCCCTCGGTACGCGCTAAATATTCAAAGGCATTTACCGCCTCGTCATCAGTAACGGGCACATATTCCGCCCTGCCGGTATCGTGCAGATGAGCGTGCTCAGGGCCGATGCCTGGATAGTCGAGGCCCGCGGATATGGAGTAAACCGGGGCTATCTGTCCGTATTCGTCCTGACAGAAATAGGATTTCATTCCGTGGAAGATACCGAGTCTGCCGGTGGATACGGTGGCGGCGGTCTCAAAGGTATCTATACCCTTTCCGGCGGCTTCGCAGCCTATAAGCCTTACGGAAGGTTCATTTATGAAATGATAAAAGCTGCCTATGGCGTTGGAGCCTCCTCCTACGCAGGCGATAACGGCGTCCGGGAGCCGGCCCTCCTTTTCAAGGATCTGTTCCTTTATCTCCTTCGAGATCACGGCCTGAAAATCCCTGACTATGGTAGGGAAGGGGTGAGGCCCCATGACGGATCCGAGACAGTAGTGGGTGTCGCTGATGCGGGAGCTCCACTCGCGCATAGCCTCGGATACAGCGTCCTTAAGGGTGGCAGTGCCTGTTTTGACCGGCACTACCGTTGCCCCAAGGAGGCGCATCCTGTATACATTAAGAGCCTGGCGTATGGTGTCCTCCTCGCCCATAAACACAACGCATTCCATGCCCATGAGGGCCGCGGCGGTAGCCGTGGCAACTCCATGCTGTCCAGCGCCGGTCTCTGCTATGAGACGGGTCTTGCCCATTTTTTTGGCAAGCAGGGCCTGGCCCAGGACGTTGTTGATCTTGTGGGCGCCGGTGTGGTTTAGATCCTCACGCTTAAGATATATCTTTGCGCCTCCGAGGTCCTTTGTCATTTTTTCAGCGTAATACAGCCTTGAAGGTCTTCCGGCATAGTCGTTAAAAAGTGCCGTAAGCTCCCTGTTAAAATTCGGATCATTCTTATAATGCTCATAGGCTTCTTCAAGCTCTATAACAGCGCTCATGAGGGTCTCGGGTATGTATTGTCCTCCATGCACGCCGAAGCGGCCTTTTTTATTTGTCATATTTTCATTTCCTCCTGTAATATTTCCGTAGGCAGTCAGATACCTGGCGATTGGTCAGGACTGACACAGCCAAAATTTAAGATTTTTCCAATGAGTTTTTTATGGGGCTCAGAGCTTCTTCTGATGTCTTTCTCACAATTTCTGCAAATGCCGCCATTTTTTCGATATCCTTAAATCCATCCGTCTCTATGCCGGAGCTTACGTCCACGGCCCATGGGTTCAGCAGCCTGACGGCATCCCTTACATTTACCGGATCAAGCCCGCCGGCAAGAAAATACGGACGGCGCATTTCCTGTATAAGCTGCCAGTTGAATGTTCTGCCTGAGCCCGTTCCAGAATCTAAAAGAATGAGATCCGCGGGAGAGGCTGAAGCTTTCAGGACGTCAGCAGAGGATGTGATCCTGAAGGCCTTTATTACGGGCTTTCCGGTAAGGCCTTTAAGCCTGTTTATATATGCCTCGCCCTCATCTCCGTGGAGTTGGGCTAAATCTATCACTCCATCATTAAGGAGGGATGCTATTGCTTCGGGTCTTTCATTTACAAATACTCCCACGGCGTTTATTTCAGGGGAGAGCCGGCTCTTTAATACGGCTGCATTTTCCGGGGATATGTACCTGCGGCTGTTTTTGGCAAATACAAAACCGATATAGTCAGGATTAAGGGCATTTGCCGTTTCGATGTCAGCCTTACGTTTAAGGCCGCAGAATTTAATCTTTGTCATGGCTGATCCTCAAATACAATGATATCTATAAAAGTGATTTAAGTTCTGCAAGGCGGGCTCTCTTATCAGGCGCGGACATAAGGGCTTCGCCTATCAGCACGGCATCCGCCCCGGCGTCATTCAGCTTTTTAACGCCTTCGGCGTCTTGTATGCCGCTCTCAGAGACGAATAGTATACCCTCAGGGATCAGCTTTTTAAGGCTCAGGCTTAGATCATGGTCCACAGAAAAGCTTTTAAGGTTCCGGTTATTTATGCCGATGATATCCGCCCCTGCGTTTACAGCCATTTCTATCTCCTTCTCATCATGGGCCTCGACCAGGGCGGAGAGGCCAAGCTCACTGCATATGCCGAGATATTCGGAAAGCTGTCCCGGCGAGAGTATGGAGCAGATAAGGAGTACGGCTGAGGCCTTAAGCAGTCTTGCCTCATAGATCATGTATTCGTCCACCGTAAAATCTTTTCTCAGGCAGGGGATGCTTACTGCTTCAGCTATTTCCCTGAGATACTGATCTGACCCGAGAAACCATTTAGGCTCCGTAAGGACGGAGATGCAGTCGGCCCCGGCTGCCTCGTAGTCCTCCGCTATCTTAAGATATGGGAAATCCGGTGAAATGAGGCCCTTGGAAGGAGAAGCCTTTTTGCATTCACATATGAAGGACAGTCCTTTTTTACTGATGGCTTCTGTAAATGCAAAGCCGGGATCCGGCGTATCAAGCGCGGCTTTTTTCAGTTCGCTGATAGGAAGCTCTGACTTTGACGCGGCCACCCTTTCCAGTGCATATGAGGAAAGCTGTTTAAGAATGTCGGTTTTATCCATATCTATGCTCCTTAACAGTAATCTGGTTAATAACGATCCGGTTAATAATGATTATGTTAATCATGGTCTGATAATAATGACTCGAAAATAATGATCCAGATGAGGCTTAAGCTTAAGGCTCATTGCTGATCCTGATAAGCTTATCAAGGGTCTCAGCGGACCTTCCTGAATCAATGATATTTGCGGCAAGCTCTACGCCTTCCCGTATGCTGTCCGCCTTTCCTCCTATATACAGGGAGGCTCCGGCGTTTAAAAGCACGGCGTCACGCTTAGGTCCCTTTTCTCCGCTTAAAATACGTCTTACGATCTCAGCATTTTCCTGCGGTGTTCCGCCCCTTAAGTCTTCTTTTTTGCAGCGTTCAAATCCGAATTCCTCAGGAGTTATAACAAAGGACCTGAACCATCCGTCCCGGATCTCGCATACGCTGGTAGGGGAGCTTAGGGAGATCTCATCTAACTTATCCTGCCCGTATACCACCATGCCGCGCTTTACTCCAAGGCTCGACAGAACCTCTGCAAGGGGCTGTACGAGATAGTCGTCATATACCCCAAGAAGCTGCATCGACGGCGTTCCCGGGTTTGTAAGGGGTCCAAGGATGTTGAACACGGTGCGGAAGCCCAGCTCCTTACGTATGGCTCCGACATATTTCATGGAGGTATGGTATTTCTGAGCAAAGAAGAAGCACATGCCTGCTTTATCAAGGAGCTCCCTGCATTTTTCAGGGCTTTGCTCTATATTTACTCCGAGGGCCTCGAGGCAGTCCGCCGTGCCGCAGTTTGATGATGCCGCGCGGTTGCCGTGCTTTGCCACCTTTAGGCCGCCTGCCGCCGCCACGAGGGCAGAGGTGGTGGAAATGTTAAAGCTCTGGGCGTTATCACCGCCCGTTCCCACTATCTCAAACAGCTCCATATCGGTGTCGACCTTAGTGGCGTGATCCCTCATGGCCGCCGCGCATCCGGCTATCTCATCTATGGTCTCTGCCCGGGCGCTTTTTGTGGAAAGGGCTGCAAGAAAGGCCGCGTTCTGAGTGGGGCTCGTATCCCCGCTCATGATCTCATTTATAACGGCATAAGCCTCGTCAAAGCTTAAGTCTTCTTTATTTACAAGTTTTACTATTGCCTCTTTGATCATGGCATATCTCCTTTAAATATTTCAAATATTTTATATGGGCGTATCTTATATTCTTATAAAGCCGACGCTATAAATTTATAAAGTTTTCAAGTATTTTCTGCCCGCAGGGAGTCAGTATGGATTCAGGATGGAACTGTACTCCGTGTATCGGATAGCGTTCATGTTCTACAGCCATGATCTCTCCGTCCTCTGTCCTGGCCGTTATCCTTAAAACAGGCGGCATTTTGGATGGATCTGCGGCGAGGGAGTGATATCTGGCTACGGGAGAGCTGTCAGGACAGCCTTTAAATAAAGCAGAGGATGTATCAAAGCTGACTACAGAGGACTTTCCATGCATAAGCCTTTTAGCATATGTGATGACTGCGCCGAAGGAAAGGCAGATGGCCTGATGCCCAAGGCATACTCCAAGTATCGGTATGCTGTCTCCAAGGGCCTTAACCACATCTACCGTTATGCCGGCGTCCTCAGGCCTTCCGGGACCCGGAGAAAGTATTATGCGCTCAGGAGAGAGCATTTTTATCTCATCCACATTCATTTCGTCATTGCGTATGACCTTTATGTCAGGCTCTATTTCCCCTACCATCTGATAAAGATTGTAGGAAAAGCTGTCATAATTATCTATCAGCAGGATCATGTGTCCACCTCCCCGGCTAAAGTAAGTGCGTTAAGGACTGCCTTCGCCTTGTTTATGCATTCTTCATATTCCTTTTCGGGAACCGAATCATATACTATTCCGGCGCCGCTGCGTACAAAAACCCGTCCGTTTTTCTTATAGGCTATGCGGATGGCTATGCAGGTATCCATGTTTCCGGTAAAGTCTATATATCCGATGGCGCCTCCGTATATGCCGCGTTTATTATCCTCAAGCTCATCTATCAGCTGACAGGCGCGGATCTTTGGAGCGCCAGACAAGGTGCCGGCGGGAAGAACGGCCTCTATGGCGTCCAGAGCGTCCTTACCCTCGCGAAGTTCACCTCTTACGGTAGAGCCTATATGCATCACATGGGAAAAGCGTTCTATGACGCGGAGCTTTTCGACATTTACGGAACCGAATGCGCTTATCTTACCGAGGTCGTTCCTGCCGAGATCCACAAGCATGTTGTGCTCTGCAAGCTCCTTTTCGTCCCTTAACAGTTCTGCCTCAAGGGCTTCGTCCTCCTCCTTTGTGCTGCCCCGGGGCCTTGTGCCTGCAAGAGGGAAGGTGTGGAGTATTCCGTCCTCAAGCTTTACCAGGGTCTCGGGCGACGCCCCGGCGACCTCCACGTCTGTACCTGAAAAATAAAACATATACGGCGAAGGGTTGATGGTGCGTAAGACCCTGTATGTGTTAAAAAGGCTTCCTGTAAACGGAGCTGAAAGCCGGTTGGACAGTACTATCTGGAAAATATCTCCCTCGTATATGTGGCGTTTTGCCTTATCTACCATGCCGCAGAATTCCTCACGGCTGAACAGGGCCTCAACTTCACCGTTAAGTACGCCTGCAGGTTCCTTATGCTTTTCTCCGTTTTTAAGGAGGTCAATAAGTCTGGTAAGCTGATGGACGGCATTTATATAGTTTTTATCAATGTCGTCAAGCTTTATATTGGCGATCAGTATAAGCTTCTGCCTGATATTGTCGAAGGCTATGACCTTGTCAAAAAGCATCAGGTCAACATCCTTGAAATTTTCAGTATCCGCGGCTTTGGGCTTTATGGCTGGCTCGCTGTACTTTATGTAGTCGTAGGAAAAATATCCGACCAGTCCTCCGGTAAATGCAGGAAGATATTCAAACCGCGGGCTCTTATAATGCGACAGGATGTCCCGGATAAAGCCTGACGGATCATTGGAGCTGAAGGTCCGGCAGTCATTGCAGTCATTTCCGGTTTTGACATTTATAGTGCCGTCAGTGCAGGTCACCTCGAGCAAGGGGTCAAAGCCTAAAAATGTATACCGTCCCCAGGTCTCGTCAGCCTGAGCGGATTCCAGCAGATAGCAGTGACTGGAAACTGACTTGAGGATCCTCATGGCCTCTATGGGAGTAGTAAAGTCCGAGAGTATCTCGCAGCTAACTGGAATGACATCATATTTGCCGCTGAGCGACAGCTCTTTTACACAGCTTATGGACGGTGAAAATTCCATGGCATTTCCCTCCTGATATTTATCCAAACAAAAACTCCTCCGGCCTTCTGCCAGAGGAGCAATAAAAAACGCCCATGACAGAATAAGCCTATCTGTCAAGGACGAATTGATATAAATAGGTAACCTTAAAATACCTGATAACGACACTATCCGCGGTGCCACCTTGATTCACGGCATGACCCGTGCACTTAGCGGGATACCT